>Ga0126335_1000341_pt1 | contig 22019 bp, 21 predicted proteins | sample OlaspJWI45metaG_FD_108409 | JGI IMG/M metagenome (GOLD analysis project Ga0126335, IMG submission 108409) | Marine gutless worms symbiont microbial communities from Oahu, Hawaii - Olavius sp. 1 OAHU.JWI-45 metaG | ecosystem: Host-associated > Annelida > Digestive system > Unclassified | place... | reverse complement strand
GAACCGACTGAAGTCGACTGAGCTGAGACGCAGGAAGTCCTGCGAGTGTTGCGTTGCAGTAGTCGAGACGTGGCATAACCAGTGACACGACCAGCGAATGGAACACAGAATCGGACACTGAGCATCGGATGCTGCGGAGCACACTATCAAATTAACAATACTGAAACTGAAGCTTGTTTACAACAAACAGCTACAGCAGAAATACAGTACAGCAGCCAAACAGAGAATGGCAGTGACGTCCATTACACAAGACCAATTAACCTTTGGAATGTTCATTAAAACAAAAAACTTCCGACTTTTTTCTACAATTAACTGTATACTGCTAACTACATGCTGCTATGGTGTCCTAAATAACACACAAATACAGTTTCTGCAGCTACAACAAGTCTTCTCAGAATTAAATATCCTTAAAACCACAGTTTACAGTAGGCCTATGTGTTACAAACATCTTTTCATAACTGACAACAAATATGACATCAGTACAAGATATACAGCACTGTTCAAGATTTGTTGTCAAGTTCTAATTACCCAGTAAGTCACTAGCAAACCCTGTTCCGCCAACTGTAGCACTTTGTTTAAAAAAACAATAATTTAATCCATTTTACAAATTGACAGAAAACATACCAAACCAATTACACATCATTATAGATCATTTTGGAGACGACATTATTTTATTTGCATTTAAATTCATACCCAAATGTATCACTCTCAACAGTACTGCACATTCTTGAATGAAACGCTGAAAACCACATCCTATTTTATCTAGCTAGTACGGAATGCAAAAGCATAACTATGATGCAAGGAAGCTACCTGTAGATTAGTAATGGAATGCTTCAATTCCAAGACAAAATTTGCAAATTTCAGTTCAAAAACAATATCGTGCACACAAACTCTAACCAACATAACTTACTTCTACAGAAATCTGGCATGGTAGATATTCCCACATACACTTTAAACCAAAAAACCAATGTACATGCAAATGATGCCTTGTAACATGCATTCTCTAGTTAAAAGGCACAAACATGTCATGCACTGAAACACTTTCTGGCACAAAACAGCAATTATGTCTGTACGTTTTCCCCCAAAGTCACTCCCATGAGATATAATAAGAACTAAACCTAAATCGAAATAACAAAAGTTTAGTGCAGTAACCACTACCACTATACTATCACTACTCCTTAAACTAACATTCACAGTCTATATGTCAGCTAATTCTCCCAGTTTTTCAATTACTGCTCCTAATCAACAACAGAGTATTAGAACAAAAACATGCACTTTTTGTTAGAAAAAAAAGACTAAACAGACAAAGAAAATGTTAAAATACTGAAAGAGAATATAGCCAACAAGTCAGTATTGGGGCTGCAACTGATAATTACAGCGCAAGCTAACTACGACAAATAAACTTGTTCAAATACAAAACTTCAAAACAAAAAGTGTATATACATCTCTGTACTGCGTGACTACTAAATGCCTCATAAGGAACATTTTTATCAAAAAACTTTTCGATTTACCAATTTCATTTCTTGATTCTATTAGGCCTCTTAAATAACGACTATATAATTGCATACTGCGAAGCAACAGAATGTGAAAAACACCAAGCTGAAAATAATCTGCAGTTTAGTAATCACATCACCACTGCTATGATACAAATCAGACTAGTCAATCTGCAACTAAAATGTACATTGTAAGTTAGACCAGCTGCACAAGTGAGAATACTCATATCAACAGAAACAAATATTACGGTGAAGCAACGTACCACTGAATCACAAATCACAGTGCAAGCTGTGACAAGTACAGCAAATGCACTTGACTTATTACCATTAAACTACAAGCGAGACATCAAACAATACGCAGATATCACACACATCACACAAACACAATACATTATCAGTGAATGCATCTGTTGCATAACATTACTGCCTCGAGTCAACTGAATGTTCTCACAATGAATCAAGCAAATCAATCCGTCACTATTTCACAAACAATACATTAACACATACAACAGTGCCTGACTGCAAGACAGTGAGAATGAGCAAACATACATCGTTTTCAGTCAACTCAGCCTTAAGGCAAGCCTAACTCGGAAACTAGTCCAAAAACTAACGCTAACTGCAACCCTTAAAACCGAGTGCTGCCCTAACCCTAACCTTTGGAAACGAGTTCACTTGCAGACAAGCTGACTGGCAACGACATACACTATGTGCAACGTATCCTGCTGCATCAGTGCAGTGTAACAATTATCAACATAGTGAGGATATACAGTACACATGGACGTGATTATTGGTGACATGACTTAATGTCTGATCAAAAGATCTGAAATCATATCAGCAACTCACAACTGCCGACACATTTCAGCTGTTTAGAACTACGCTAGTGGTGAGCTTCAGAAATGGACACACATTCCTCGACGTATATGCTACCTCAGTTGCTACAGATGCAACATTCTGCACTTCACAACCGTATTGTACAGTTTTCTTTATAGTATAAGAATTTCATTCACAAACTCCACAATCACACAACAGCAACAGTTAGTCATACTTAATTTAGCTAGCAACAACTTGAAAAAAATTAATTTCAGATCTTCATAACTAATGGTTCAAATTTGTAACAAAATCGCCCATCACTGTCATTTTGGGAATATACACAGGAAACAACACCTTGTAGTTGTCAGAAAGTATTCAGAAAGACATCTTGTGGTGACGATAGAAGCAAATCATCACATTTGTGGCAAACATGCCACCTGAAGTATACCGGTCGTAAAAGAATATGAGAATAATCTATTGATACCATTATCACAAGTTCACCAGCACGGCAAAAGTCAAGCACTGGCGACGCTATCAGATCACATCACCATATAGGGACAAATGAATGAAATACTAATCATCACCGGAGAGCAGCAGGTGATGCACTGGCAGGAGAAGGAGTGGCTAGCAGACTGATAGAACTGTCGCGCACGCCGACAGCACAGTCACCAGCAGCGTCCATATCAGTGACGGCACCAAGACCCAGAGTCAGACTGTGCAGATCAAACTGTTCCTGATCACGTCGCTGTCTCAGCTCCAAATCCTGAGTCTTCTGTTCACGCTCACGAACAAACTCATCTGTTTCATGCTTAATCTACAGCAAACAGCAACAGTAATGCATGTAGGTCTGGAATACATAACACTGGAGCAATGAAGACAAGAAAGGTGAATCATGTTAAACTAATTTCAAACCAGGCACTAATAACACTGCATATAAACATTGCAGACATTAAATTATAGTGAACACTATCACTAACAAATGAAAACCAATGGAAGTATATACAATATATACAGAAAATTCATCAGTAATGCTACTCTGCATAATTATTATTATGACTACGTCGCTCTACCTTCTGCAGGAGCTGAAGACGTCGAGCTGACACATGTTCATCCAGTTCTTTTCTTTCTCGTTGTTTCAGTGCATCTGTTTGTGCACAGATCTTGCTCTGGAATGCCATGAGGATGTCCATCTCATCTTGCAGTCGATGTCGCAGGTCACTCGCCTCAGCAACCTGCGTTGTATCCAGTCTCACCTGTACACAATGCACACATTCACTGTTTCGTAACTTGCATTCACAGCAAGTGTGAGCATGTCAGATGTGTGCTTTTGCAAGCTTGGTTTTGAACCTTGACCTAGGAATGTGTAAGTCAGCAGAAACAAAAAGTGAGACACGTGGTAAAGACACAGCTATTGAGCTGGTAGTATTTCTAGTTTATCACAAAACCACGATATCTTCATCTTCATTTTTATTAGCGATTTTCTGTTACACCCCTATCAGCCTTCCTGTACTCTGTGTTTCGCTAGCCAGAACCTCCGTCAAATACCATTGTTAACAAATTTCGGCTGATGCTCCTTCTGCTATGTTTCAGCAGAAACCTGAAATAACCTCCCAGATACAGTCAAAAACTCATCTTCCCTCACACACTTAAAACTTATCTTAAATCTCACTTCTTTAACTTGGTCAATAAATACTAGACACAACTGCCTTCTCTCCATCTGGTGACTGCCCATGCCTCAGATTCGATTTTTCGACCACATGCGTGTGTTATAAGTTTTTGTATTACTATTACTATTATTCCACGTAGGTCTGGGGATGGAAGCTCCCAGTGGGGTCCACAGGCAAAGATGGAGCTGAAGCAATTCTACAAGATACACCCTCAATAAAGTAAAAGAAAGCATAACAGTGACTAAAATAACATCTGCAGTCAGTGCTTGAGACCTGTGGCAGTCGATCCTTGTCATAAATCTAACAACAACCTTGCTATCAAAATATCAACTAATAATACCTCCTTAAATACCTTCACTAGACTCCGCATGTATTACATCAACAACAGACTCACATGCTGGTGCTGCTTCACTTCCGAGATGCTCTGCTCATATTGGTTACTCAGCATTGACAGACGACGATCCTGTTCCTCTTTCAGCTTGGCAAGCATCGCCTTCTGGTCAGCCTTTGACGTCCGTGTCAACAGCTGCTCTTTGAGAATCTTGTACTGTTTGTTCTGGATGTTGACAGCCGCACGAAACTGCCGCCGTATTTCATGCTCCTTCATCTGAAACCAGACATCCAGCCACATCAAACGCTCGAAAATATACAACCCACCAAGAACATTAAATTAGACAGCCACAGAAATATGGTGAAAAGAAACTTTCAAAACTTCAACAGCAATTGACAAAAAGTACATACTATCAATTAAGTATATAATTCACATTCAAACGGCAGCTCAGTTTTTTGCATAGCTAACATTATATCTCACTTTTACATATATTCACACATTTCATATTCTCACCACACAAACTGGCTCGATAACAGTAGTAACTTCTACTGCAACAGCTAGCAGATCGCTAGAGAATGGACGATTCGCAGTTTTGTCGATTTGACTCCGATCCAATTCAGCATTAGGTAATGTTAAAACGTGACTGTGCAGCACAATAGACCACACCAATTCATACCGATCCAGTAGAATTAGCCACAATTCGATTCGGTTTCGACAATCGTCCGTTCTCTATAGAGCACACGAAAATGAGACTATATGTGACTGCAGACTGTTAACATCTTTGCAGCAACGAAATAAATACTTAAAAACAGCAATACAGACAGCTAAACCTGACAAACAACAACCAACAACAGTCACCTTGAGGTTCTTCGGCTGTTGTTTAGCCTCCGACAGATGACGTTGTTTCTGTTCAAGCTCGGCTCTCTGCATGTACTCACGCTGGTCTGACAACTCCACCTGATGTTGCCGCTGCAGCAGCTCACCGCGGAGGTGGTGCCGTGCTGCAAGGTGCTTGTACTCTAAATCACGGATTGACTCATCATGCCGAACGATCGTCTCATGAAGCAGGTCTAGCTGGCTTTGTCGCCGGTCCATGTTCTAAATGAAATATCAAATCAAACACACTCACATGACCACACACTCACCATCACTTATGTTTCTTTAGCAAATGTCTTGACATAACTTTCAAGTCAAGCCAAATGCACAAACGTCTAATATTCAAGCTAGTGGTTGACATCTTCTTCTTCTTGTACGTGCATTAAGAGCCATAGCTGATCAGCCAAGCAACAGCTTAATTGTCAGCAGAGTGTAGTTGTGACAGGCTGCCATTTAACCTTGACAGAGGACAAAAGTGGACTATGTGGGACATCGCTTGCTTTTCACCACAAGGACACATATCAGTGGCTGCCTAGTTCCATTTCTTCTTAAAAGCTCCACAGTAACCCTGTGGATACGGTTAAGCAGGGACCATTGTTGTTATGGAAAATCGAAACCTGGTTGACAAATTGTGGGGTCATCCACTGGGGAAAAGTTGACCACCTGAGCCAACTTCCAGTTTTCTTTCCATCAACTTCTGATGTCCACATGTATCAGATAGTGCCACAGAGGTTGACATGATATTAACATAAGAAAACATGCCTACAATATGAATTTAAAACCAAACAGTTTATCAGATAACCTTACAACATTTGAATAGCGTACACTAATAGCATAACCTGCTGAGTTATTGACACTGGATTAAGTCACAGGCAGATGCTAGACTAAGCAGTGATAGAAACATCACTGACAATAAGGAAAAGACTGTCAATATGACAAACATAACACAAAACAATTTATAACGGTAAAACAATTAACACAAGACATGCAGTTTCCAGACAATACTTGTGAAATGCTACAAACGACAAGTAATAAGCTGAGTCCAACCACCTTTCTGAGCTAAACACAAATAAATAAAAATACAGACAAATAAAAATACTTCAGAGAGAAGAGTCTGTTCAAGGAGATGCATTTGAAGCAGTTTGCAGCGGCGTAGTTTGCGAAGCTCAAGGTCAAGGAACGTGCGTTGCTGCTGAAGGACAGCCTGTTCCGCTTCCAAGTGTTGCTGCTTCAGTGAATCCTTCTGTAGGCGGAGTGAGTCACGCTTATTGGTCGGCGAATCACAGTTCTGAGTGCTCTATACAATAACAAACACCAAATGTCACTTAAATAAATCAGAAGTACAATGTTTAAATACTAGAATGCATTTAAAGATACATATGCTTTCACCAGTGTCCACTTGCCGAACACTTATAGCACATTGTCAACATCACTGCAGTTGCAGGACATCATGGCAGACAGAAGGACAGACACAGTGCACACCCAAAAACATAATGACTCTGGCAAAGACAAAAAATACATGAGATCCTGAGAGATTCTCATAAAACCATTCTGATACAATAAAAAAGATGCTAAACATGTCTTCAAATAACTATATAACTAACTAATCAACTATTATAAATATAGACAACAGATGACACTGAAAGCAAAGTTATATCAAACCTTTCTAAATTCATCTTTGTTCTTCTGATATTCTCTTTTCTGCTGCTGATGGAGCTGTTTTAGCTCCATCTCATGCAGCTGTTGGATGTGTTTGCGACGTTTTGCTTCTGACGCAACTGCAGACTTCTGCGCTCGTTCCCGTTCCTTGGTCTGATGCTGTGCATCTGCATCCAGCTCATGCGCAAGTGATGTGTTGAGAGCCTGCAGCTCTTTGTCCAATCTCTGCTGCAGCTCAACTAATTCTTCCTGCTGCCGGTTCTCCAGCTAACAATCACATTTACAAGCTTACAAAGTCAATAACATGTGGCAACATTACCATATACGTGGCCCCTACAGTCAGTGTGAATCAGTAACGTCCCACTCGACACATTATAGGTCATCTCAGGACGATTTTTACCAACCAACAGTGCCAAAGTACAGAATGAAGTGGATCCAATAAAAATGACATTAAACTAAAAGATGTGCTGCTAGAACAAATATGAAACAAAGTCATGATATAAAACACAAAATAGTTGGCATCAGCTGGTTTAGACTCTTACAGGCTACAACTTGTTGGCCAGTTGGCTCAGCACAACTGAACCAATGTCATGGGATTCGGAAGTGTAGTTAGCAAAGCAAACATCACGAGTCAGAAAGCTAGTCACCTGCTGTAGTTGTCGGTGATGCTGGCGACGCATCTGTTTATAATTGTTCATCTGCTCACGCATGAAGTTCTGCGCCAAACGTTGCCGCTGCTGCTGACTGACTATTGACGTCGTCCGAATAGTAGTTACATGTCTGATAGCACCGTCTGCATCTGCAGGTGTATTCTAACATAAACACAGCATTTCACAGCAAAATTATAGCAATATTAATATGGTTTAATGTTCCACCTGACACACAATAAGTCCTTTCAGAGATGACCTCAGCCAATCACTTGACTGCGGCAACTGCAAACAAAATCAAATACTACCAAACAGTAACTAAAATATGAAACAGATAACTTATACAATGCATATAACAAATCTACTTTAAATGCATTCAAATAGAAAACTTAACATAATAAAACTAAAACCTACTTTTGCACTATCCGCGCAGGAAACATAACAGGCATTTTCTACAGCTCCTATGATCTACAAAAATAAGAAAATCTACTATTCTAAAATACTTAGCAAAATTATTTAGAATGCAAAGTACTTAAAAAGCATAAATAAAATGTTAAAGCTACTCAGCATACCAGTTGAGCAGCAGCGATAGCAGGCACACCAGACTCACTGGAACCTCCCGCTCTGATAACACTTGAGAAACTGAGTTCACTTACACGACTGTTGATACTGCCTGACCTGCTGCCCTGACTGTCCTCCTACAATTTAACACAACAATCAAAGCATCACAGTCTGCAACTTCTAAACCTTACAGAGACAGACACAATTTTACACTACATGTAAATAATGACGTTTTCGAACTTGCTCAACAGATCTGGTTTTCTGTTTGTTTTATTTTACTGTTTCAGCATGAAAGCGCATTGTAATATGGAAGTGGATTCTGTCTGGACTGCAGTACCAGTATTAAAACAATACGAAATTACTTAGCACCAAAACTTTTTTGTAACACACTTTTCTACTGTATAAAAAACAAATACTCATTACAGGTCCTAGAGCATAAAAATGAGCTCGTTTACTAAGTTTAAAGCAGATGAGTGAGTTGACCGAGTGGCCTTAAACACTATTTACATATATCAGCAAGTGAGACATACCGCGGACTCATCGCCAGTAGAGACTTCTTCTGGAGGAGCACTAGCAACAACACCATCAGACGCCTCACCATTCGGCTCTTTGAGAGCAAACCGAATCTTCCGTTGAAACCGTTCTGCCTGCAGACTATCGAGTTCTTTGACAGCATTTATTGTCCTCGCGATGAGCTCGTACAGGACATTGTGTGACGGCTGCTTGGTGACAAACGGCATCTGTTCACAACAACCTTAACTGCACTAATGCCATGGTTACATTCTGAACACTGGACTAATATGATTAAAAATGTCAAAAATTAGAATACATATTACGTAATGGTTTACTAGATTTCCTGCAATACTATGATAGCAAATAACTTTTACACTGCACCTAAAAACTGAAAATTTACTATGTGCCACAGCCTAATTGACACAACGTAAATTAAACTGTGTCCGAGGGGAGGACACACATATGCGTGGCCGCTTTTCTGCTCTCAGGACCTTGATATTAACCACATGAGCTTGAAACTCGAAGGTGACCTAGATATTTTGAAAATGTACCTTCATATCAAAAATGAAGTTGCTAGGTTAAGGCATTCGAAGCTGTTGATATGCACGGTATTACAAGTGAAATAAAAAATACGAAAACAACTCTCAAGGTCAAAAGTCACCAACTTCCAACCACTTCTGGCACTCACCAACTTACATCAATTTTCAACCAATAGTTTTTGAGATTTTCTGCGGACAGACAGATGCACAGACTCACAGAGAGATGCCTCCAAAAACAATACCTGCTCACAGCAAGGCTGGCACGCAGGAAATCAAACACATGCCAATAGCAGATGCCTAAACTCCACACAAGCATCCAACAAATAACAAAGCACGCAATGTGTTAGTGATGACAAATGAGTATGATAATGACAGACATTCAGCTAACTGCTCATCATGTTCCGATGCATACCTGCAGACAATGTGAAGCTGTCGGCCGTCCACTTGGTTCTTTAGTAAGACATGTGTTGACAAACGTGACAAACTCGTCACTGTGATCGGCAGGTGAGTTGAGACAAGGTGCGTCATTCTGTGCTATGTGGTACAATGCACTCATTGCATTCATGTTGAACAATGGCGGCTTCTGCTCCGCTACAACAGCAATCACAACACTCTCACATACAACAATTACCAAATCTGATCATATATATTTAATTATACTATCATAGTGAGCAACACAGTGATGGTTAATATGACAAACCTGTTGTAATTACTGCAGAAATGCTATGGTCTTTCTGCATTCATTGATAAACAACTGTCAATCAACTAGGATGGTATATGTTGTCGGCAAATGTGTTTCGTATTAGTTTGCATCATATGCAAGTTCGCTTTTTCCAGTGTTTTAACTGTCTGTCTGAAATAAGCAATAAGTTCAGTGAACCTGTTTTACAGCAATTTTTGAATGTGTATTGTAAACCGTATGTGTTATATGGTGCTGATATCATTAATTGGACTGAGTCTGAGCTGTCTAAACTGAGATTTACTCTCAACAGTGCCATGTGTAAAATTTACAAAGTTAAGTTTCAATTATTCCGGAGCGGCAATCATTCTGAAGAAGTAGTCGGCCAAACACTGTCAGCTTGATCTGGCGCCAACCTGGCTAATCAAGCGTGCTGGTGATGTCTTCACTCCATTCATAGCTGACATGTGCAACATGTCGTTTGTTCAGTCCAAGATGCCTGATCACAGCAAGAGGGCTAATGTGCGTCCATTATTGAAGAAGCGTACACTGGATCCAAATGACCTAGCTTCATACAGACCGATCTCCAACCTGAGTTTCGTTTAAAAGGTAGCTGAGAAGGCTGTTGATGCCAGATTTGCTGCTCATGCTGCTCGACATAGCCTGCTGCCTACACTACAGTCGGCCTATCCGAATCGCTTAACAGAAACAACAGTCATCTGCATTCTTAACGACATGATTAGCGCCACAGATCAAGGTCGCATCGGCACTCTGATGCTGCTTGATTTACAGCCGCATTCAATTCTGTCGACCATCAAATTCTCGTCGATTTTCTGTGACAACGGTTCGGAATTGTGGCGGTGCACTTGATTGGACGGGAAACTTTTTAAGTAATCGCAGTCAAGTTGTACAAGTTGGCTCTTGCAAATCTGGTGTCATTACTTTGCTGTTTGGAGTAACTCAGGGATCCGACCTTGGTCAAAAGAGGTTCCTGGAGTACGCCTAGGATGTCTGCCCTCTCTTGGAAAGGCTGCAGTACCATCTGTTCCCTTATGACATGCAAGGCTAGAAGCATGGCTTACCGACTGATGTCCCACAGATTGTCTCGACACCTGCAGACTGCGCCACTGACGTCACTGCCTGGTGCGCTGCTAAGCATCTTCAGCTAAACGCCAATAAGACAGAGGTGATGTGGTTTCGAGCGGCCACCAAGCTCAGCAAGATCCCACCTGCCAACAGCACCATTCGTATTGTCTCCATCGATGTCCAACCTGTAACCATCATTCGTGACCCTGGAGTGATGATCGACGCTGAGCTCTCGATGTGCGTCCACGTCACGAACAGTGACGACATGCTTCTACCATCTGCGTCGCCTGCGGTCCATCTGTCAGCAGCATGGTCGCGAGGTCACGGCACGGCTCATGTCAGCCTTCGTCTTATCAAGATTGGACTACTGCAATGCCGTCCTTGCAGGCCTTCTGGCGTCAACGCTGGCTCCGTTCCAGAGAGTGCTGCATGCTGCAGCTCGTTTGGTCCTGAATCTCTGGCCACACGATCATGTGTCGGCGGCTTTGAGAGAGCTGCATTGGCTCCTAGTCGCACAACGAATCGACTACAAGCTATGCTTGTTAGTCCACAAGTCATCACATGGTCAAGCGCCAGAGTACATCAGCAACATGTTGAAGCCGGCTGCTAACGACTCGTCATTGACAACGTTGCGCGCACCAACAGTCGGTTTGGTGACAGAGCATTTTCTGTCGCTGCTCCCAAAGCCTGGAACAGTCTACCCACAGACCTCAAGACTGCTACCTGTTCAACGGATGCTTTCAAATGTCGCTTGAAAACTTGGTTTTTCAAAAGGGCCTACAACTAACACTGAGACTACTATTATTACAATTATTTTATCAATGTTTTTATTATTATCATCTTCATTGTCATCATTGCTATCATCACCATTTGATGTTATGTGCCATCGGTCTTTACATGTATTGTAGGAGGCGCAATAGAAATGACTGTTTCACTATTACTATTATTAGACAGCATTTAAAAGTATACTAATCAGATAGATATTGCTGATGTCATAAAGCACAGGCAGAAAATTTTCATGCTGAAATTGCAATCTTGTAGTAACTTAGTAATTAGGCATCTCTGCAGTGTTAATGTGCACTGACTGTACTGCCTATATTGTCTGTCATTCATTGTTCATATCTGTTTCCTCTGTCTGTTGCTACCATTGTTTTCGGTGAATAAATAAAAATTCTATTAATCATGATATGGAACATCAGCTTCGTGTAACACATTCAAAAAGTTGCTTCAATAAACTAATTCTGGCCATTCTAAGGACAAAACATACTTCAAATAGATACTTTCACATGGTGCAAAAACAGTGCAGTAAGTAACTCAATGACTCTACAGTGCATACTACTTACTACTGACTGAATTAGGACAAAACTCCATCTCTAGAGGACAGCTGTCGCCACAGAACCATCAAGCATATCAAGTAGTTAAGCTCTGGTGTGACATATTTATTACAAAAACATTAGCAATAACACATGTCACGACAAAATACATATTGTTTTAGCCAACAAACTAAGTATGTGAGGTGTCCTACATACCGAGCTCAATGCAGGTGATACCGAGTGACCAAATGTCCACACGGTCATCATACTGACCAGTCTCCATCGCCAGAATCACCTCCGGTGCCATCCAGTATGGCGTCCCAACAAATGTGTTTGCCGGGCTCGACACAGACGCTGAACCAAAATCAGCTAAAACAAGACAAACAAGCAAAGTTTATAAAACAAAATATGAGCTGACATCACTAATTACTAAATTATACTAGATGTCAAATTAGGTTCAACATGAATGCAATGAGTGCATTGTACTACATAGCACATAATGACGCAACTCGTCTCAACTCACCTGCCGACCACATTGATGAGTCTGTCATGTTTGTCAACACGCTGCAATTGTTTGTTCTGTTATTTGATTCCCATGTCAATGTTACTACAGCTACTGCAATAAGAGGCCTTATACATATGATGGGCAAAATTTTCACCTAATCCTCCACCCTCTTGCATTATTTTGCCATAAGGCACCAGGACCCCGACCCTGAACAGGATTTTGATCCGCTCTACAGTTTTGCACACCACAGCGACGTGACACACAGACTCACAAACTGAGACAGCACCCTACAGCAACATCAGTCGCAATACACTACGGCGTAAAAACTGACGATGACTTACATCTCAGTAAGAATCATAAACAACACAGGTTCAATCAAGTATTACATTGTAAACATCATTTCAAAAGACAGCACATATCAACTTGTCTGTTGCATACCAAGTTTAACTGCACCATCCTCAGTCAGCAGAATGTTGCCAGCTTTGATATCACGATGAATGCACTGGCGAGAATGAAGATACTGCAGGCCCAGTAATGCCGCATTACAGATAGCAGCAATTTCTTCCTCTTCCAATGCCATCTTGTGTACTACACAGGGTGACACAGACAAATGGTAAAAGATGGCTGGAGTTGTGTTGGGCATGTGCTCTGACGAGCAGTAACTAAATACAGATAAACAAACAAAAACAGCAAATTAATTTCATCTATTAACGCACTGCATCATATTCGTGCTGAAACAATAGACTAAAGTGAGTGGAAAACTTGACTGTGTCAGACTGTTTGGTAGCAAATAATAACATGTTCAACTGTACACAGGAAAAACTGTATTAGACATTCAGCAGCATCATGCAGTCAGTAACATGGAAAAGGTACCACATAGCTTAAGCCTAAAAGAATCAAACGTCAACTGACAGACATAAACCGGTATACACGCTGACATGCACACTTATTTGAAATTTATGCACACTGTTGACAAAACTCTACTAGTAAAAAGTTCTCCGACACTATAGCCTGTATATGCTGTGTACTAAGCATTATGCAGTCACATCACTGACATAAATCTGTTCTGTGCAGTGTAATAAGAGAACAAACCAACCTTCAAGCAAATTAGAAGCTGAACCAATACAGTACTCCATCACCAGCTGTTGACATAAATTAAGCACAAAATGTTAAGGGTATGTAATCATGCACATTCACAAGAACTTACAAATATTTTTATACAAAAAATGCAGAAATGGCATTTCCAGGCTGCATTGAATGCACGAGATGCAGACTACTGTTTGGCGTGAGTATATAGGCGCTATATAAATAAGTTTATCTATCTATCTATCTATCTATCTACTGTCACCAATGTGTGTGGTGTCTGTCAGTCTGTCACGTGGCTCAACTCGGCTTCACTGTGCAAAAATGGCTGAATGGATCAAGATGTTATTTGGCGTGATACTCTCAGGAGCCCAAGGAACATTGTGATAGATGGGGGTCCTGATCTCCCCCCCAGAGGGGTCATGTGACCAACTTTTAAATTTTGGGACCCCCCTCATATCTCCAAATGGCTGAAGCTAGACTTGAAATTTTGCATGCACACAGAGGGCAGGGGGCCCTAACGAAAACCATGCAAAACTAGGTCACAGGGTCAGGTGATGTACGTCGGGATTTCGAGACATACGTCATATCTCCAGAATTGCTCAAGCTACAGGCTTGAAATTTTGTGTGCATATAGATGGCAGCAAGCACTAACGAAAACTATGCAAAACTAGGTCACAGGGGGTTTGGAGAATTTTGGGACCTCGCTCATATTTCTGGAACAGCCAAAGCTAGAGAGTTTTCATGCACGATCAGTGCATGCAGTCCACTCAATGCAGCCTCTGCAAAATTTCTTTGGCCTCTTGTTTATCACCTGAAACTAACGAAGAATACTGGAACCATGACATTATAACAACATTAAACACAGCACAAATATAACAATAATATAAAATAACATCTACTAATTCAAAATTACTATTGCAAGCAAAAATCAATACAAACCCAAGCTGTTTGTTCCTTCAAATAAAATCCTTTAAAGCCAACGCAATTTTGGTGCTGGACAGACTGCAGAAACTTTACTTCTTTTATAATTTCTTGCCACTTCTACAAAAATTACATAATTCACCATGTTTATGAAAATAACACAAAAAGTAAATCTGCAGTATAAAAACCACGCAAAGATTGTGCGGCTGTCACATACACTGGTAAACGTGAAAATGTGACGATAAAATATTGTCAATAGGTATGTTACAGATCTCATCAAAAATCAAATGCAGATTTCAAAAATCTAGAAATTCAAAGCAGATATAAATTTAAACATCAATTCCTTAGCTGACAACTGGCCCTGATACACAATGGACATTGAACAGCAAACATCCTATTACTACAATATAGCTGGAAGCACATGCATAATGTCTCTCCACTCATGCTGCACCAAAGTTGTACAGGCCAGTAGTTATTATAATATATGACATGATGATGCCATTTGCAATTTTGCTGATAGTACACATTCCTTCGATATCACTGCTATTTTTTGTTGCTTATTGGTCCTCAAGATGGCTTTCTTTGTTACACACAATCACTGATGCCTAAATATTACACACATCACATATGACTTATTTATATTATATTAACTAAGCAATGTCGCGATATCGATCGCAGATATGACCATCTCACGATATCGTAGCACCCAGACGCTGCACAATATCGCACATGCACATACATGCTGCCGCAATTCGACAAACAAAGCACGTCAGCAATCTAAATGCTGCTTCATTTGATCATGTGAATGGACGGCCAGTCGTGCCCCAACCACTCACAAACAGCACAGCGGGGAGGCACGATCTATTTGATCAGTGACCACTGCCCCGTGGTCCAGTATCTAGGCCTACATGCATGCTCTGCTCACTCTCTCCCACGGCAGACACGGACAGTGCTAATAATTTGACTAATAACAGTAATTAATCCTGTGTCTAAGTGATTACAGGTAGTTATGAAGTGTGCATTATGATCTGCTAATTAGCATCATTACTCTGCAAAATGCAAGCTAATTAAGCAGTTTGCAAAACAGGCTAACATGCAGAAAATTTATTACGTCACTGAAAACATGTTTTCTGCATCTGCAGGGGCATCCTGTAGTGGCATAGAAAAGAGAGACGATTCAGACAATAGATGACCATGCAGTGGTCAACATCTCTGTGTGTGGTCCCACACTCTCGCCACCTGCCACCCACAGAGATGTTTGTTCACAGGATCTAGCACAAGGCAGCCAGCACTGATCAAGGTAACCGCTGACACTTTACTAGCCACATAAGTCGCCCCACACTTGCACAATATGCATTCCAAGAAATGATAATTAAACATGAGAACCAGTTGCCTGGGCACTCTGTTGTGTTACTGTGTATTGTACGATATCACGATATGAAACACCACAATATGTCGATTAGCTTCTTGACCATGATACGAACACTAATTCCAACTATACACCTGAAGAAAAGTATGAATACAATTTACTCACATCTGAAGACTGTTTTCCATGATACGACATCTTTTTGATTGCAACCACTTCCTCTGTGTTACAATTCCTAGCCTACAGCAGTCATGTATTGCAAAAAATGTATAATCATTATCATCACCAAGATCATGATCATTGTCAAAATCTTCAACAAAAATGATTAGCAAAATGCAAATTATCTTAATGGTAGAATGTAATGATTTGATCTTATAATTCTATTTCTATGCCAACAAAATTTCAAGTAAAATAAAATACAACTTACTGAGTAAACTGCTCCAAAGCTTCCATGCCCTATTTCATTTAAGTCAGGAAACAGTTTCTCAGGATCATCATTTGAAAACAAAGCAGCAACCTCAGGATCTTTAATAAAACTGCTTGACTTCAACATCATGAATCATAAACCAATGTGAACCAAATATATAAACTGCAAACAGACAAAGTAAATGGAAATCAAATTAGCTAATATTTATGCAACAAAACATTATAAGCATTAACTGTTTCATATCTGCAATTATTCTCAAAACGGAGATTAGAAAAATCAACAGTTATTCTAAGTTCATGATGCATCCTATGAAACTGTTACAATATGGCAATGTGAGTCATGGTACCTGCAGCAGTTATGAATTAGTTTCATGACATTGAGTAATAATATAGGGTGGTGGTACACATCCTCGATATCACATAGATGATGGCTTTCAGAAAATTTACACTTTTTCAGCGGTGAGGAGGGTTGACAGGAGCGTTGGGGGGCTTGCGAGGTGGGAAGCTGGCAGGGTTGGGGGTAAAGGAGTTGGTTGTTTACTATCATTTATAAGTCGCGAAATAAAATAAAATGTACATTAAAACACTACAAAGAAAATTCAAACACTTACCGGTATATAAGAACGTGCTACACATACAGGTCTAGACAACGTGCTCGCCAAATGCCCACACGCAAAAGGCTTTCAAGCCTCACGAATGCCAGCTAGGCACATGATCATGAAGGTCACAGGCCCTGTTCTGAAATGCTTGAATCAGATCTGAGGTAGGCATGGTTAATATAAAAGCAGCTAATATATAAAAGCTTTCTGAATTTACCTAAGGCTGAATTATACATCCTAGCCGTGGTTGTTGAAGGTTGTTATGGCTAATCAGAAATCAATTTTTTGCTGCTACTACTACAAAGTTGCTCTCACTATTTAGTTCATATGTTGTCAGATAATCAGACTCGATAAAGAACACACCCAATAGCTAGATCATACCCAGTTCAGGTTTACTTGTAAACAATGTCGGATTGACGTGACAGATGCGTAAATGTTTGAAAAATAATTCTGGTTACAGGTAACTCAAAAAGAGTATCGCTCTTTACAACAAAATGTAATATGGCAATACAGGTACGTCAACACTTAATAAAATGTACACAACAAACTTAATACACTCAGAGTGTGTCAAACTGACCACAAAAAACTTCCAACGTGCTGCATTAGAACTCGGTGTAGATTCAGAATTTCTGCTTTCCGGCAGATTATTTCTTCATATTTATGTAGTTCATGATATTTGATGTCGTTTGTAAGTAGCAAAAATAGCGGTATCTACTACCGGACCTGAACGACACCTTAACCGCGATTTATTTGCGTTGTTTCGATTCAACATCGTTATCTAATCGAGATGGTAGCATCTGGTAAGTTTGGAGTGGTTCGGTATAGGATTTCCAGGTGAAGTAGTGACATTGCAAGAGCGCCGAGTAAGATACTGCCTGCATCTGTAGTGTATGTAATGGACTGAATAAACTATGTGCAAAAAATTATAAAACGTCGTGACAATGGCCCCGCCCACCACAGACGCAAATGACCACAAGTACACCTAAACATATATTGTCGCCAATGGGTGTATCGACTGATAACTCCGAGAGTTAACAATGATATATCGGAGCATCCACGTATGCCGTATATGCAGATATACTGAAATTTCTTACGGTAATAAGTAATTAGCAACACACTACCTCGTCGACAATAAAGAACTTCTATTCAGCCTATTGTTGTCCGAGAGCAATGCGCATGCGTACTGCAACAACAAAACAATAGTGATGCTACGAAAATTGTTTTTCTTTACCAATTTCGATTAGAAATTCGAATATCGTGTCGTTATATGACGTCATCGATTAACGATTATGTGGGCATGGGGATAATTACATGCTCAAATTATTGTTTATGTCACTTTCCTGATAATAATAATTCATATTTGGTGTCTATATCAAGAAAATTCTAGTTGTGATATCCATTTTAAGCACATCATCACTGTTTCAAGCAAGAGACTTCATATACATGGTTAATAGACAAAAACTGGTTGACTGTTATCAATTCCTTATGTATTGTTTCTATTCAGTTGTGTATTTTCTGTATCGGTATTGACTTCGTTAGCCTACAGTCATTGTTTTGTTGCCGTGTCACGCGTTTGTCGTGATTATGTAGTAACAAATAATAAATAAATTTACAAATTTCATTTTTCATTTTGCATTTGAAGAAGACAGGGATCTTTAACAAGTTAAAAATAGTAAGGGCTACAAACTTGTTCCAGCTCTATCGAGTATCAAACTTCTGTTATGAGGAAAAAACTTATACCTTTATTATCCTATATTCGTACCGACGATAGATACGTCACATACGTGGTTCGTGAATGATCGGGTGTGACACACTCACCGTGTGTGTGGTGACAGGCTCTATAATCTATGTACACGGTAGCTACTTACTATTACATGGCGTCCACAGGACCGTGCTTCCACTGGCGCTATGACGGAATAACAAATTGCACGCAGTTTAACATTTAAAAACAAAGGAGGGGGTATGCTGTACATCCTTGAGAGCCAATCTACATCTAAAGATGTGGGGGAGAAGCAAAAAGGAAAATTAGGGGAAGCAAGGGAAGGAAAAAAGGGATGAAGGATGCATCCTTGAATGAGAATTACAACTTACAATACTGAGATAAATGTAAATGTGAAATACCAAGGTCTTACATACTGCTTCGCAGGGACTACTTACTCTCCGAAGTTTTGTGTACATGTCGCTTTTGGCGGTTGCAAGGTAAACTTGCTTAGCAACCATAGGCAATAGAATAGCAACCGTAACAAGTGGATGTGGCTGTTATTGTTTGATATTTTTATGTTCCACGAGCAATACTTCGATTTAAAGCAATTTAGTAGTAACTTTCTTTAATAACAACTTTGTCAACTGCAAAGCTATATCAAATTATGGATATCGAAAATCCACGAAGTAAAATACGATATAGGCTAAGCCTAAAAGATGTACCGGAATAAAGTCTGCAGCAATTACACTTTAAGAAATATGGCGTTAGCAATATTGTGATAGCTTTGTAAGCTTAGTCTATCTGTAATACCAGCGACAGTTGCGCCACCTTTGCAACTGGAAAGTGCGTCTAATATTACACGACGTTAAGCTTCATTCGTCGTCGTAGAGTAAACAGTCCCTATGAAGCAGAGTATGAAGTCCCTGTAACTTACATTCTGTTAGTAGTTGCTTACTTACTGCCCTGCGATTATGTTTGTGTACATTTAATATATACAAATGTGAATTGTCAGTGTAATGAGTGTTGATAACGTTTATTTGTTTGTTCCGAATTTAATTGGTGAGATTTTAGGTTTTCTACAGTAGTACACTAATGTACACGGTGTTGCTAATACACTATGTCTAGTCAGTACCAGAAACCACTATCCTCACCTGGGGTCGGTATAAACAACGCACCAGTTACACTCCGTAATCGTAACTGGCTGATGTCAGAAACCTTTTGTTCTTCACGCAGTCCACGAATTCTGCGGTCAAGTAGATTTCGTGGAATGCAAGTTATCACAACGGTCTGTCTAAAATATGCCGGGACAGCAGTGCAGCACTTACTGGACGACCAGCGTGATCGAGCGCGCCCCTGGCCGGCTGATCATCTCACGTTAATTATAACGACCGCACGTGGGCTATGGCCTATATAAAGAGCACCATATGCCATAAGCTGTCAGTCTGCGTAGTGGTCAGCGACGTTTCATGTGTTATCGCGTCCACGTTGTCGACATCAGTTTTACAGTGCTTTACAGCAAACAACATGCGTCAGCAGAAGCAACGTGTCGTTGCTTCGTTCCCGTGCCGGATTTGTACAGGGGACTGCACGATGGCACAGGAGAGCGTGCAGTGTGACGGCTGAGAGCGCTGGCTACATCAGCAGTGTGTCAACATGACGATGACGCAGTACGTCAACTTCAGCCAGCCGCATCTGCAGTTTTTTTGTAAGCAGTGTGTAAGTAACAGGGACGGTTATAATTTTTTTGCTTTGTCACGCATTGCACAATGCATACCTGACGTGACCTTGATGCGCTCGAGAGCTGAGAGCGAACTAAACCTGCTGCAATTTTACGGCATAGCTTTACCAGCTGTACAGTCTGTTGATGCAGATAATTTGCCTGTTCACACACAGTCTGTTGAGCTGTTGCAGGATCACAGCTCCTGGCTACTGGAACAGTTTGTTCCAGTAGATGTTGCAGGTGACGGCAACTGCCTATTCCGTGCCATCAGCATGGCGCTCTATGGACACGAAAGCATACACTCGCAAATGCGCCTGCTAGCAGCGATTGAAGTTCTGCTGCATCCGGGTTTGTCCCGGCGTCCCGGCATAAAATAGCAAAGCTAAAACATGCCGGGACAGCCGGCATTTGCTGTCCCGGCATAAAATAGACAGACCCGCGTTGGAAGCATGCGCTGGCCGTCCAGAGTAAGTAAGCATTTTTCTTTCACTGGGAAAGACTTCCAAAAAGTCCAGAGCTACATTTCATGCCTGTGGCTAGGTACCACAAATCACACCCAAAGCCGCCAACCCCCCCCCCCCAATTTTTTTTTGTAATTTCAACGAATCAATGCTACCTTGTGCATCCAGCACTGTAAAAACTTAGGTATTTTAAAACTGCGAAGTTTTTTTTAGATTTTATTATTTTTATGAATTTATTAAAAGTGATATTCGGACTTGCATTGTGCACTACAATTTTTGACATTTTCTCTCTCGCTGGAATTGTATTTTGTATTATACAGTATTTTAGATGGATAAATATAGAATTGGCAGCACTGTTGTCAGTTCGTACCTGAAAACATAATAACCTAAGAACCTTAAAGTTTTTTTAAAAATCTTAAAAGCAAAGAACCTTTTCTTTTAAAAACCGTTTTTCAGTCGTGTGTGCTTCAATAAAACATTTGCAATATTCCCCCCCCCCCCACGGGTCATACCCACTTCATACTTGGTGCTATAGTTTGTTTATATTGTATGACAGCACAAACTTCTTACAAAATGCTCAGATAAGTTTTTTTCTGTAAGTTGTGTTAATATTCTGTATACTGGAATGAATAATAGTTTATTAACTCCACAATTGCAGGTTTTTATCCGCGTTTTTGAATACACAGAAATTGTAGGCCTACAACTGCCACATGTATGTCTGACCATAAACGTAATGGTAAAATGCATCAAATTAGAGCTCAGTTATTATTCATATTTCACAAAATGGTTATCAATTATAGAAAAATTCGAGTTCAACATCCCAATTATTGTGTGAGAAATACTGTGCAATATAATTACTGTCTGTATATACAAGGCAGTTCGTGTGTGTTTGTATGTGTATTTGTCCGCTTATAATTCGGGAATGGGACGGGCGATTGCATCCAAATTTTCAGAGTAGCTCCGGGACGCCTCAGGGATTATTTTAGGCACAAAAAATTGGGGGTCGTGGGTAGGGGGCCAGAAAATTAACACCTTTGGGGAGAAGATAGAGGAAATGTT
>Ga0126335_1000340_pt1 | contig 22028 bp, 12 predicted proteins | sample OlaspJWI45metaG_FD_108409 | JGI IMG/M metagenome (GOLD analysis project Ga0126335, IMG submission 108409) | Marine gutless worms symbiont microbial communities from Oahu, Hawaii - Olavius sp. 1 OAHU.JWI-45 metaG | ecosystem: Host-associated > Annelida > Digestive system > Unclassified | place... | reverse complement strand
TGGCCAACTGGCTTCCTTCAGTGCTTTGACGCTGTTGGTTTGGTCATCTGGCCTGTAAAAATCGTCCCTGAAATGACCTATAAAGTGTCGAGTGGGACGTTAAACCTCTGCTCACTCACTCACTATGAAAAGTCAACAAATAATGTTTCTGATGTTTGAGTGGGAATTTTGCAAAATTTATCATCATTATGGCCTTAATGAGTTTTATTATTTCAAGCTATGTGATCCTTACAAATAATAACATAGACCTATTAACATATGACGTTGTGTCACTTTGCTTTGTTTTCTTTCTGTATTTATGAGGTAGTTCAGCAGTGCTGTTATGCTATACCGGGTGGTGCATAAATTGTGTCCAGAATTTGCTTCATTGCTATACTGCACATCATAAGTGGAGAATAAATTTGTTTTGTCTATAGTGTAGTATTATGTTTTCTCTTGCTCGCTTGCATATTTCAGTGATGTCATCAGTGTTCTCACGAACTTATTGTGACTAATGCAAGCTGACCTCGACAATGCATTTAGGTAAAAAAGAAAACCTGACAATTGTGCTAGCCAACTGTATCGCCAAAGTTTTCTGCAAAACTGATGGTGAGTGCAACTGCAGGAGAAGACTAAAGTGAACAAAGTGAATTACATAAACTTTCTACACACTTTTTTGCTGCTGGTATGCAGCCACATTTATCCAACCAGTGACACATGTGTTCATGCAAGTTGCAATGCACTGTGCCGTCACATGGAGCCAAGGCAAGTTGTTCCTAACTTCATCAGTGCTGAACTCTTGGGTTCAAGTCTGGTGAGTGTGGTGCTAATTTTTTAAGCTAAAGGATGGGTGCCAGACTGTGCAGAATTGAACACCCTTTAGATTCAGTTTGGAACATCTTGCATGAACGTGTGTATGAGGGGTGGCGTGAACCGTATGTAGACTTTCATGAATTTGAGAAAGCAGTAAGCCAAAAATGGAATGCAACTGGTGACCAAACTCTAAAGAAGGCTGTTTTGCTGTGGAAAAAGCTTTTAAGAGCAGTCACAAAATAGGATGGGGACCTCTTCAGTTGAATGTTTGCTAAGGCTGCTGATAATGGATTACCAGTAAATACTTTATGGTTTTTCTGCACTTTGACAGGTAATGCTGTTTTGCTTATTATCGTAGTTAAAGTATGAAATGTCATTGTGAATTTTGATGTGCATATTAACAAATGTTTTAAGTTTGCTTTACTTCAGCTTAAGTATTTTATAGTTCTGAGCCAAAAATCGGGACGTTTTTGCCGTAAAAATTCGACTATAATATACGCAATTTGTACTAAAAGCAGAGATCTGCTCTTCGGGGTGCATATTGTACATGTAAACTAAAAAATAATATTAATCCAAAACAGTTTCGATTCGTATTATATCTAGCAATCATTAGGGTACCAAATATACGCTTTTTATTAGACATTCTTATAGTATTTTTCCATAAACGAACAACGTGCCGGCTCACCGTAACAGATCTGTGTAACCAGAATGGACCGAGTAAAAACGTTATCCCTCAGTAAGTAATTTCAGAGTCTTGTATAACAGCGCCAGACTAACAAAATGCCGCAATAGCGCCAGATGATGTTCATCATGTAGAATGGGTGCATATTGTACAAATAAACTTAACTTTTCTCACGATTTTCCCGTCAAAGTCAGGTTGCATATTATACAAACGTGCGTATTATAATCATATTTTTACGGTATGCGCCACCCAGTAGCGGGCTGGTATAAATCTCATCCTGTCTTTGTGGGACAAGTAATTACAGTCAGAGTCTTTGTGTACATTGTGCTTGATTGGTTGAGTTATAGTATGGTAACAGTTTACAGTAGCTTGTTTGGCTCCAAGTTGTTAATGATGGTTCGTTTCATTACAGGTCCATTGATGGTTCCTGACATCACAGCTGGCGAGCTTCATAATGAAACACTAAATTCAGGTTGATTTGGTAGTCTTCTATTGGTGCAGTTATCACTTCACAGGCTGTTGGTTTTTATAGTAAAATTGCCGTTATCTGTGTAAAGCTGTGAAGACCACAATGTCGCTGTAGCCACAACAGATTGTGTACCTCTGTTTTTCAGTGGGGGTTGACTGTAATTGTTGATGAGCTGATCAGTTTGACAATGTTGGTTCTGGCTGGGGAAGGATAACTGATGGAGGCATTGCTTGGCAGCTAAGAGCTAGGTGTGTGAGAACAAGAGCTATGGTTAGGCAGTTGGTTGTTAGAGGTGGATCTGAAGTTTCAGTAACAAATGTTGGTGCAGTATATAAGGTTGCATTGAGCATGAATTACTTATCTATTCTTTGTACAGAATCAGGAGACATGAACATGCATCAGACTCACAGAAATAATGACACCACTCAGGCTGGTATGACCTAATGCATGTTAGGGTTGGGTCGGTTTTAAAAACTGAAACCGAAACTGTGGTATTTTGTACCCTAGACAAGGTAACTACAGGCTAAAACCTATTTTTGGCCGTAACTCCCTTATTTGAAGAGATATCGCGATTTTGACAAAAAATTACCCCCCCCCCCTCTTCTACTGTCATGAGGCAAGTCTAACGAGGGGTCATATGACCGAGGTGATTTTGACCTTGACCTTGACCTTGGATATATTCATATCACCTATTTTTGCTAATAAATCCCTTAATATAGCCTTTCCCTTAATGTAGCTTCAGATAATAGTTATAAGCCAGAATAGCGCATATGGGTATTTTCAAGGTCATGGTCAAGGTCAGGGTCATCTGGGTCATGTGACCCCTCGTTGGACTCGCCTCATGATAGTAGATAATGGGTTTTCGTCGAAATCACGATGTCTCTTCAAATAAGGGAATCATGGCCAAAAATAGGTTTTTGGCAAGTAAGTAACTCAAAACCTAAACCGCAGTTTTATCGTGGTAACCGAACCGGAAATTTAAAAAGTGGAACTGACCCAACCTAATGCATGTACATTACATCAGTGATTAGACATCCTGAATGCTGTTTTGTGGCATTTAGTCTCACAGATTGCACTGAGAAACTTGCTGTGAATTTTGTGAATTTTGTGAATATTCATATTGTAGTGAATCTGCCTTATCTGCCTTCAAATAGAATCTTCAGCTGTAAACTGTAAAAAATGTTAAACGTAAACTTTAGCTGTAATTCTATTTCCTGTGTGTTATATAGTATTGCTAACGAGGCAACACATCATGAGACTTATGTATACAGGTCTGTATTATATTTTTACAATTCATTCATAAACTTTTATTAACTGACTAATTGTCTGTACAAAAACATGTGCAAACTGTAGAACTCAATTTTACTTGCATTTACCGGTAATTTTCTTGGTTAACTTTCTGCATTTTGTAGGTTTGGTTGCCAGTGCTGCTACAGTTGATTGTCTAGAAAGACCCATCTCCAAAATGTTTAAATGTGTGACTAGTTGTTTGTTAAGCAGCACTCAATCACCCAGTAGAATGGAAGCATCTGATGTTTGATTATATGTCTGATTATCACAGCTGTCCTTTATATGCTTTAGAATAACGTGACAAAAATACGCCGTGTCCGGAAAAAATGGAACCACTAGTATTTTAGGCATAACTTTGACAGAGTTCAACAAATGTGCATAATTGCTGGCACAGTTCGTCTTGACATTTAAGGTAACTGAAAAAATATGTAAAGTGCCATAACTACTTGCACAATACTACATAATGATAACGTAAATTTTACGTCATCAAAATGTTTGCATCATCATAGAGTTCCATGAAAAAGAAATGCCAGAGTTCATTTTGCCGCTACTGTGGCCTCCAAATTTGCCACATTTAAATAAAGTTGACTACAGCATGTGGAGCACACTGCAAGATAATGTACAAAACACACATCACTGATCTCGACGACCTCAAACATCGCACCAGAACCGAGTGCGCCAAGCTGGATCACACTGTCATTGCTGCAGCTGTGCGTCAGTGGCGTCGTCGTCTTTCAGCTTGTGTCAGGGAAGGCGGTGGTCATTTTGAGCACTGATTTTAATACTGACATCATGCTTTTGAGATAACTGTGGCCTTTGATTGTCTTTGGTGACTAGTCCAATCAAACAGTTGCAGGCTGATTTGCAATATTCTGGTCTGATTTTCTTGCAGTTGTTATGACATTGCTCGTTTCAGTAATGAATACATGACAATTATTTAATTCACAAGGTAAAGTAATGACACTGTTTAGTTGCAGCGGACATTTGTTGTATTAGTTTGGTTTCACATTTCCTTGACAACATTCCGTGCAAAAATTACAACTATATATTTGTGTTTGTCAAAGTTATGCCTGAAACACTATGAGTTCCATTTTTTCCGGATGCGGTGTAGATGCTGAAAGACAAACTGACAGACATGCAGACTGAACGACACACAAGAGACACCACACTGTGGAATCATGAGTCACAATAGTGCACATCTCATGCATTCGATGTAGCCAGTCTAATAATTAAGGCTGTAATCCCGTTGTCTGTGTGTCTGTCCGTCATGTGGGTGCGCCGTGCGAAAACAGCTGAACGGATTGACGTCCTGTTTGGGGTCGAGACTCCCTGGGACACAGGAAACATCTTATTAGATGGGAATTCCGCCACAACAAGCTGCCTTTGCTGAATTACTTTGACCACTTTGTCTTGTCTTTTGACAGTTAAGGCCTACCCTGGCATTTGCTGTGTTTGTTTTGACTGTTGCATTTTGTATTTCTTTCTGTTCTTGTTCTTGTTGTAAATTTTCTGTGTATATTTTTCTGTATAATCCAGCCAGCTGGCTGCCGGAGTTCAGCAAATGTTATTACATCCATTACTTTGCTAATGCTACTAATCTCACAACCTCTGTGTAACTATATAGCAAGTTTGACTTAGTGATTGGCCATCCATTATTAGTTTTTGATTCATACTGTGAGAATGTATTTTTATTTGGAACAGAGTGTGTGTGGAGCTGCGCACTGTTTGTCTTGATGGTAATTTATTTTCCGGCAAAGCCTCCAGCTGCACCGAGCACATCAGCAACTATAGATAGGGTTGACTTTTGCTCCGGTCTGAAACAGCTGCTGAGGTACATGTGTTGAGCATTGTTTCCAATGTGTGCACTTGGGTGAGTGAGTAGATTGATATCAGCACATCGGCACTTACATGTGATAAGCTGTTGACTTTCATGATGACTTGATGTGTTCCTAAAATAACAGTAAAATGGTAGATGTAGTCATATCTGTTTAGCTTTGATAAGAAGAGAATAACAAGTATTAAAGTTGATTGTAAGAATGAAAGATGTCTACATTTTTTAATTTTCTGTAATTTTTACTAACTTTGACCGATTGTAGAAAATTTGGTACATAGTATACTGAAATAATTTGCTACACAACAATTGTCACTTACATAATGCTGCTGCTACACTACTTTGGGAAAGTTGAATTTTTTTGTAACGATAAATATGTCAACCACAGTTACATATTACCATTGCACAAACCAAAAAATATTTAGTTTTTCATACAATCACTGCCCAGCTGAGCCTAAGTATTACAGCAGTCATTCACAATAGCCTCCTCTTTCACCCACACAGGCCTGAAGTAATGGATCTCATCTTCAAGTTCTAAAATAGTTTTAGCAGAATTTTGATGGATCAAATCAGCCAAAATGTCTTAAAACTAGGAATTAATTTTTCCCAAGGTAGTGTAGCAGCAGTATGCAGATGAGATGGACATGTCAATAATCTTTGTCTTGCAAATTTCGTCAGTATACTGTGTGCCAAATATTATTGCAGTCTGTCAGCATTTGTAGAAACTACAATCACGTAAACATGTGAATGTATTTTGTACACAGTGTAGATGTGTAACACTTAAATAATACATGTTGAATCATATGATAAAATAATAATATGATAAAAGGGGAATATGAAGTATCGATGATTGCAAAATTGAGTGACCTGGTGGTAACATGCTTACTTGAAGTGTATGTTTGTTGTCTTCATATCTGATTTTGTATATAAATTATTGCTTGTGCTAATAAACTTAACACTGGCATTGTACGTAAATGTTCGAGGAAAGTTTGTTACAAAATTTTTTTCAGTTGAGCTGTCTCCTACTACCAGTTGGTATGGAAATTTAAATTTTGTAATTTTAAGATATATGTTGTTTTGTTATTTTTGTCTTCTGCAGTTGCAAAGTTCACTTATCTGGCTGCCAAAAGTACTGAGTGGAATTGTACACTAATTGGGGTTGTATATGTTGCAGACATAAGACTTTCTGGATGATCGCTGTCTGCTATGCTGTAACAATGGGAGTCTGTGATGAATGGTTGTCACTTATTGAACCGATTATGAACGATGCTATCCAGGTATTGCTTTCAAGACTTTTATGCCGCATTGAATGCATGAAATGCAGACAATTGCAATGGATGATTTTGGCGTCTGTCAGTTTGTAAGTCTGTCTGTTGGTCATGCTGCTTCGTGAGGAATTGCTGTGCAAATATGGCTGAATGGATCGAGGTCCTGCTTGGGGTGGAGACTTCTGGCGACTCAAGGAACGTTGTATTTTATGGGAGTATGGATACGATGCAATCTTTACCAAATTACTTTGACTACTTGTAATATTCTAACAATGACAGTACTTTGTATCATATTAATAATGCAGTTTAATCACCGTAGGAAGTATCATTCTGGTTAAGTGTGGATTGGCGTTATTATGAGATTGTCTGGCAAAGCAGGTTTTGGGTTCAGTTTTGACTATTCATCTGTGTATGTGTCAGCTTGCTCAAAAACTCAAAACTGCAGGTCACAAATTGATGTAATTTGGTAAGAATATGTCTTGTGGTGAGAGCTAGAAGTGGTTGGATTTTGAAGATGTTTGGCCTTGACCTTTGACCTCGAGAGCTATGTTTTCAATTTTTTCTGTAACTTTTGATAGCCTATTTCTAGCAACTTTGTTTTTGGTGTGGAAGTATGTCTTCAGAATATCTAGGTCAGTTTCGGATTTCAGGATTATGGGGTCAGTGTCAGAGTCGCTGTGCCAAAAAATGGCCGCGTGCAGTTTTGTGCTTTCCTAGGACGCACAGTTTTTAACTGTTTGTTAACATCGACAGATTTTTTCAGTATCTTTGTTACTTCTGTTTAGTGGTCGATACATGTTTTATGCATGCAGCTGTCAGGTAGTCATGTGGATGGTCAGCAAGTGAAAGCTGGCTGGCTTGGATTTTCAGCTTCGCTTGCTACTGGCTTTGGAGGCCTTGTTGTTGGCAGGTATGTTCATAATGTTTATCATTAAATTGATCTCAGGTTCTGAAGCCTTTTGTTGCATGTGTGATTAGTCTGCATTGAATGCATGAGATGTGGACAGTTGCAGCCAGTGATTTCTTAGCATGCTGTGTCAGTCTGTCTGACTGTCTTTAACATGTCGGCGCAAATACGGCTGCACGGATTGAGCGGCTGTTCTTCATTGACGGCTTTGTCGGTCATAGTAGAGTGGGTCGTCGCGCGTCACAGAACAATATCTCGGCAATCACGTTCACCGACACGGCCCGCCGACGAGTTACTACGACGCCGACAGGTTGTTGACAGGACTGGGATTTCCCGTTGCTGGTTTCGCTGTAGGTGTTGCAGTGACGTTAAGCGTTGACGTGTTTACTTGCACGACGACCGCCGCAGGTACGACCACAGCCAGCCCACACGACAATAGAGTGCACCTGAGCTGATAGCACCCAGCGAACAGATCAAAGTTCAAGTGTGACGTCACTAGACCTCATTACGGCAATAAACTACTCAAATGTACAATATCCGCCTTCATGAGGTGAAACTGCAGCCGGCCAGAGTTAATCCAGGTGTGGATCCAGAGATATGTCCAAACTATTCAATGCGGCCTTCACCAGATTACCGTGGTTACTTGTTGTCTAGGTGGTGGTTTGGCTTAGTGGTTGTGCACTGGTGTCGATTGTTATAGTTGCTGTGTGTGTGTGTGTGCAGCCCAGCTTGTACTTGGATGTACAAATGTATGGTATTCACTGTTTGATGCACACATCTAAGTAAATGTAAATGTGTATAGCACGCTGTTGTAAGACCTCTAAAGCAATGCATGCATTAGCACAATACAAACTGGAATGTCTTTGGGTGTCTTGGCCAGGAAGTCGAGGAAGACAAAGAAAAAGATGGATTGAGAGCATGAAGGAAGACTTACAAGAGAAAGCTAGACACTATGGAAGGACCATCAGAAATGGATGCTTTTCATCCAGCCTCATCATCATCAACTGGAACAAGATACAGATACAGATGGTGAATGACAGATGGGAAGGGAGGTGATGATGATGGTCTTCGCCAGAACGCATTTTTTATGCATATGTAATATTTCTGTTGATTGCCAGCAGTGTGTGTACTGTCTGTTTGTGCTGCTGATGTTGTAGACTGTCTGATGTATTTTCAAGACGTATGAAGCCGCTGCTTGTTGTGATGTTCTTTGTTGGTCTCGTTGCTGTTATTATATTCACTCTTGACACTGGCTGCTACATTCCTTTCAATATTGGTCAGTTCTTGTGAATGTAAACCTTCAGAGTTGATGATTAGTTTTTTGTTATTGTAAGTTAAAGTTGTTTATGTTGAACGCCATTATGCACTTTATATGAAATACAAAATATGCATAATATTTATTTATTACATTTTTGATAATAAACTAGAAGTTATACTAACATTCAGCAGTTAAAACATATTGTATAAGTTTGACGTACTTTATTTGTAGATTGATAGATCTTGTAGTATTTGCAGTATAGTTTTTGACTATCAATCGTTTTGCTCGATTCTCAGAAAATATTGGATAATTTGTCAGCAGGTAATGTTAACTTTTCATGTATGTATATGTTTGGCATTAGGTTATGTGTATGCCGGCTACATCATAGCATCCATCTTTATTGAAAGTGGTTCACCATTGTTTTATGAACTTGCCTGTGAGAGTACATATCCAGTTGCTGAGGGAGTCACCAACGGCTTCCTGACGTGGCTTAATAACCTTGTCGGTCTAACGTTTCTGTTTGTTCTCATGTTGCCAGGCATCGGTCAGTGATCAGCTCTGTTGTACTGGTGTTAGTGAGTTATATTAAATATATGTGAAGATTTTGATACTAAGCCTATTGGTCGAATTCAACCAGCCAAAGCTGGTCCTCATTTACCAACTCCGGAGGGATAGCAGGTTGAGTTGGCCTAGGTACCACATTGGTGAGTAAACATTTTGCCTAGGACTGCTATTTGATGAATGTTGCAGTTGTTAGCTGTTCAAACCGTCATGACTAACTGGGCAAGTGGCAAAGGCAGATATGGTTCATATTATTAGTGGTTATATGCATGGGTTGGAGATAAAACTGTGTGATCCCAGCATCATCACAGAAGTGCTCACGTATAGTACACACTGGTGTACTATACGTGAGCACTTCTGTGATGATGCTGCCTCATAAAGAGGCACTCTATCAAGTCTCTTCTACCTCTACCTTTACTTTACTTGTGATCGTACTTACATAAAGCTGACTGCAATGCACTTCATACAGAAATCGGTACCATCACTGATTCTAATGCTTATTCTTGGTAGTTTTCTCACCCATCCCATTCGTGCACAAGCATGCCTCCCCTAACCACATGCAGCTACTGGTTGATTTCTTCTGCTTAGTGGCCTGACAGTTTTTATACTTAGGCCATTTTAATCTCCTTAGTGTAGTGTGATGTAATACAGAAACTTTTTTGGTGCCATAAATGTGCATGTTGTTGGCTTTAGTATACAGATGATATGTTGTACCAGATTGGTTGTGTTCACATCAGAAATAGTGTTGACAAAAGAGTTCATACACACAGTACTCTTATTCTGGCTTTAGAGAATTATTCAGATGATGAATATCTTCATTTTGCTGGGATGGTTTCAAAAACTGACCAAGCACCTCTGAATTTTGTGCAGAGCTGTGGTTCTAAATAAGTTTTATTATTACCATCATTGTCATCATTGGCCTTGTCTTGGTTCTCGAAGATATTGATGGTTTGTTGCACGTTAATCATCAATGATTGTCATTGGTATTACTGTTAGTGATATTGCTGTCAGGTACACAGTGGATGAACTGGACCATGATAGGCAGTTTGGCGTTGTGTATTCCAATTCTTCTGCTGCATCGAGACAGCTACAATCGACTTGATGTTGACATGCCAGAGTCGCTGCCTGGCACTGACACAGTCCCACAGTCTCAGTCCATCAACCGTCAACAGTCGATATTGGATTATGCAGATGTCAGCCAGTTTGAACCATCCTAAATTTGCAGGGAGGGAGCGACAATTAAGTAATGTAACATAATGTATAGTGCGTAGTACTATACACCTCTAATTTTCTAGCCACATTACTCTCTGAACAGAAATGTTTTCAGCAGTTTTCTGAACTCTTATTGTCCAATATGCTGAGACCCTGTTACGAAGTATAGTATCAGTTTTTTCGTTTTCTGTTAACAAGAGAACATCAGCTATTGCAGATAGTAAAGATATTTAAGATGTATGTCAGAAAGCTCCTGTACCAGTATCTGGACAAAAATGTCTTGCAGTTTAAAGTTTGAGGCCTAAAATGAAAATCTCTGCTCACCGCTTGACAAGACCCTTTCTACCACGAACCAACCTCAAACCTAGTAGAGAGGACCGTAACCCCAAGTCAGATTACTACTGAAAACCAGACACTTGATTTTCGACCATAACTTGAGCAAATACTGGACGATTTTTGAAATAATTCATTCACTACCACATTTCCAGTGAATAGATTGACGAATTATGAAGTTATACGAAATCATATTCAAATTTATCTGTGCCCAAGGGGTGCACAAACCTACACGCTGCCACATGTGACCTTTACCTTGATCCCATGACCCTGTAATTCCACATTAGTGAAGAAGTTGCTAGGTCAAAACATTTAAGAGTTAGTTAAAGCCCGAACTTAATAAATACAAAAATTGCTCTCAAGGTTAAAAGACGGGGTCAACCGGTCAAATGTCAAAATTTTCTAATTACTTCTACCATCTACCATAGCATATATTGCATTTTGTATTTGTATTTGTACAGCTTCTATAATTTTGCTAGTTTTTAAACAGACCTTGGAGACATGATCATTTCTGGTAATTAAATCATGCAGTTATTTGATGAGCTTAGTTATTAGCAGTTTGTGATAGGGATGTAAGATAGCAAAATGTGAAAAGTCAAGAGAAGTTTGTTTGTTAATTTTGTGTTACTTAGACTTGTTTATTCATGTATTTAGTGTTTCGTGATTGCATGCATTGAATTTATTTTTGTTGATTTGTTTTTGTACTTTATGATTGAAGAGAAATTACATAGCCTAAAATATATGAGGAGGCGAGGAAAGAATCTGCTTATTTGTTGTTAGGAAACACTGCAGAGAAAATATCAACCATGCTTTGCATTTACTTTCGGCATTGTTTCTCTATGCAGCTGTTGAAATGGCGGTCTGTTGGGCAGCTTTCTGTTTGAAATCTAACGTTGTACACAGTAGTAGACTTTGGACTGATAACTGAGTGGTTGCAGAAATTCTGTGCTTATCCTACTGGGCAAGGATATTGGCTGAGTTGTTAACCTGCTGCATGCTTTGTTTTGTATGTATGGCCATTGACAGTATTGGCTAAGTGTGTGCCTGTGCCAAATTAATTGATTTCATTCACATATTTACTAAAATTTTGTTTTATAAATGGATGCCTTATGACGTTTCATGTCTTATGATAACTTAGTTTTTTGTGTTACATATGTCTGATTGTTGTGTTGCATTTTAGCTTCAGCCTTTACATATTAGTAGACTGGTCTACTGATATCGTGTTTTGCGCTACTGGAGGCATGTATTTTGTGCATTTGTCTCTGTGAACGTGATTGTTTTATCGATGCTTTTGTTGTTAATTGTGTCATGCAGTAACATTTTGTCACGTGATCACTGGTGTTTTAGGCTGCATCTTACGCGTTCAATGCAGCCTATTGCTACAGATGATCGTGGCATCTGTCAGTCTGTCTGTAGTGTGGGCGACGATGACACGATGCAGTCCTTACTACATTATTGTAGTCACGCATACACTAGTGTCATGCCGTCGTTGATAGGCTTTTTGCGTTTTTCTATGATCCATTGTTAAGGCAATGAAACCAGTAGTTTGTGTTGTTATTTTATTTGTATGCTCTGAGCAAGTTTGCTGATTTTGTTGTTATAGATCAAGGATTGGCAATTGTCTGTCAGCAGGTTCAAAATGACTCAGTGTGATTTGCTTAAGTGCTGACTGTTTTGTTTTATTGTTTTACAGTATGATGTAAAACGCTTTGTCTTATATGCTGTAGATAAGTGATGTTATGTAACCTGTTAGACATAGCGGTATGGCGGTTTGCAGTCACTGATGCATTGGCATTCTGTCAGGTGTAGTTGATGTTGCAATTGCAGCAAGCTCATCAGTCATACAGCGTCACTGTGAGCCTACAAATGTCGTATCTGCATCATCACCCTCTCTCTCTCTCTTTCTCTGCCGTACTTGTATAGGCACCGATATGTTAACGTCAATTGGGCGACGAGCAGTGACTGATGGATGACCGTTTTTCGACTAAGTGAACATTTTCGCGACCGTTTATGACTGTAGATCCGCGGTTACTGCCCGTATTGCCATCGTCTTTAGTCCAAGTCTTCTGCCGTAATCTTGCACATTCTGCTGGACAAGCGGTTTCAGTGCCTAAGTCCTGGTTGTCGTGCGCGGGTCGGCGGGGAGTGCGGTGAAAAACGTCCGTGACGAGCGGACGGGAGGCGAAAGGTTGCTTGCCTTAATCAGCGCGCGACAGTCCGGTCCGGTCAGTTACCGATCCGCGACCGTCCAACTCGGATTTACGAGGACGTCGTGGACGGCGGACTGCGCCCGGGCGACTGATGACCGCGAGACGGGACGGGCAGCAGACGGACATCACGTCGCTGCGTTCACCGGCTTGGAACGTATCGCAATTACCGACATTAGCACAGCAGCGCTGCCGCCGACGAACGAATGACGACAATTTCTGTCGGTTGCATGTCCTATCTGACCGAACACTCTCGTCGACGCTGAACGCACTACGCGTGACGCATCGCCGTCGGATTTCCAAGATGCCGTTCGTTGCTACGTTGACATTATATTCTTTCTACGTCAGATATGGCGTGACTGAGTTAGTAAAGGTTTAACGTCCTACTTGACACATTATAGGTTATTGGGGGGGGGGGCGGAATTTTACAAGTCAGATGTGCCAAAGCACATGTGATAAAGCAGTAAAGTGTTAGGAAGCCAGTTGGTCATCGAGATCCGACTTCAATCCCAATGTGACCAATCACCATGTTACAATGAATTTCAAGTAGCAACAATGGAATTTGTGCCGCTAATCTCCTATATGATCAGCAGCTGCTGTTGTAGCTAGTCACTCGACTTGTTAATCAACCCTAAACAGTAGCGTAGCCAGCATTCGAAATTTGAGGCATATCTTGTTATAGAGGCTATAGGCGTATTAAGTTATGTTGTGGCTAGGTGAAGTTAGACAGACGTTAATCTTGCAAAGAAGATATTTAGCTGATTTGGATAAAGATGGAAAGATTAAGTTAATAATAGGGCCTACATTATAGCCTCAAGTTTCTGAACTTGGTGTAATAGCGTACAATCAGTCACCACATTTGTGTCTTGCGCGTCAAGTGTGTTAAAATGTCGGCTATGTGTTGCGCGGCGCTGGTACAATCTGTAATCTGCTTCTGTTCAGATAGGTCGGTGCTGCATACAATGTGTGAATTGAGCTTCGTTAACAGTCGCCTGAGTCTGATCAACAGCGTGTGTGGTCTCTTTCATCGTCGAGATGCCGTTGTTGCTCGAGCGAACCTCGAGGCTCAAAACTGGCGTCACTCGTTAGTCGTTACACAGCATCACATGTCGCCTAATCCAGTCTTCCTACTGCCACTGATTTTCTCGCTGTCTGTTGATAAGTATAAAAGTGCGTTCAGTCGATATTAAAATTATAGAATGTAGGTCAATTCTATAGATGTTTTGTTACTAGTTTAGTTTTGTTGGTTTATTTTTAATACTGATGAGTGATGTATTTTGCTTATATTTGTATTGAGTGTGTAAGCGTATTTAACGTTTGTTTCTTGCTTTTATTGTCTGTGTTTCTCTGGCCCTACAAGGCGCCTAAACTTTATAGTATTTCAATAGTTATTTGGTAGTATTGTGCGAGGTTTCAGGCATATGAATATCGATATGGATGGAGAGTACCTATTATAGCTCGCTTATTTGTCCTTACTTTGCGATTTCGGCGTGACGGCAAGGTGCACTGTGATAATTACGCCAATATTTTCATTGCGTGTAGACGCCAGGCATTTAGCTCCACGTCACACACATGCTCGTTCGTTACGACGTCGCCGATTAACGCCGCTGCCGTGCGCGTTCGACATCTGATTCCATTCGATTACCGGAGGCTACACCGACGAGTAATTGAACTCCGAGCGTATCGATCAGAATGGAACGACGGCGGCCCACCTCGACGACGAACAGCGCAGTTGTCGACCGACCAACGCGACTGGCTGTCGGGCTGGGGCGCGCCGTGGTTCGTCCACGACAAATGATGACAAACAACGAGCACGCTGCTCGATACCATCATTGCGAGCTGGTACGTCGCTCCTCAATCCGTCTGGACCCTCGCCGCATTAACGCGCCGACGTCGGAAAAGCACGACGACTGATGGCGGTTGTCGACTTGGAGACAGCAACTAGCTATCCCAAGTCATCGGGGTCGTCCTCGAGCTTTGACTAAGGGATGTCAGTGCCATTATGGTCGCCTCAACGCCACCCCGCCGCCCTCTATGTAAACCAACTCCAGCATTACGGTACGGCAGCGTCGTCGTATGATTTACGTCGTCGAAATGTCGTCGTGTACACGCTCTGTCGTCAGTCCGACTTTGTTGTCGCCGTCGACGTCTTAGTTTTGCGAACGAAAGGCACTTTTGCTGCTGTAAAACGTTATTATTATTTATTTATTTATTTTATTGTAGACGCCCATTGGCCCATATCTACGCACTCGCTAAACGGATTTTCATAGTTTTTGTCATTCGATCGGTTTTCAGTGTAATTTTTAGATTCCATTCACACATCTGACAGATCTGGCCCCGTAAATTTTACAAGGGGTTAAAACCGCAAAATTTTCGAGCCGCTTTTATCGACGCCACACCCGATTGGACGGCAATCATTCCAAAACGGCGCAATTCTTCGGAACGCCGAAACAAACTTGTTCTGCGCAGGCGACTGGGCTATAATGTCCTGAAATTTGTTACAGATTACCCCTTGTCTTCGAAATCTGTCCGGGGGTTTGGGACCCCAAAGTGTGCGAAAACGGAAAATGGGCGATTCGGAAGCCAATAACACTAAATCGGCTGAAGATAAAGCCTATAATCTGCGAGTAGAAATTAGCCAAAGTAGTTTCTTCGTGTAAAAGTTCGTAACTGTCCGTTTAGGCGTTTCTCCAAAATAGTGCTTTTATCGGAGGCATCCCCTATCCTGACAGAGAAAGTTGACGAAACAATCGGCAATATCTTCTAAACGGTACTAGATATAACTAAGAATGTACTGGTTGCTAATAGAAAGTCGCATGTGCTTTCTGCTGGTGCTAAAATCACTAACTTTGAGTGACCATCAATGACCTTGAACGGCGTTTTGGCCCTTGTGCGATGCATTTTCACCGAACGAACTACATCAAACTGCTTTAAACTGCATCTGCACAAGTTGCGGCGCAGTTTTGAGAATAGATTCTACTTTACGACGGTATATAACTTATTGCGAAATTCCCGTAGGCTTCCCTAAATTATTGGAGTAAACAAAGGTACCGTACCCAAATACGGTAAGCGAAGAATGAACAATAAAGAAAATTACTGCCACATTCGGAACATTCTTACGCAAAAACAGACGAAGATAGACTACGGTATCTGCGAGTGAAATGTAGCCCAAAGGGTCTAGTTTCCTGCTGGCGTAATCATCCGTTTTGGTTTTTTTTCCGAAATAGCGCTTGTAATGGAGGCACCCCCCTATTCGTTTTACCGCCTATTCGAGTAGCCATGTGATTCAGCCTTTATCTGTGGCGCACAGCGCTGGCAAGATCACGTGGTGCTATTAGGGCTGTCACGTGTACTCGAGTACTCGCGTATTCGAACATTTAAAAAAAATTAGCTCGCGAACATAGGTGTAGTTTAAAGATAGTGACGCGTTTATAAAGACGTATAACGTTGAACGGCATGATTGATGGCCTAGTGAATTGGTTAAATCGCTGTAACTCGGCCGAAATTATCCGTTTCGCTGAAAGGTGACACGTATCATAATTTAAACAGAAAGTAGAATTTAGCCGCCAATTTGCGCCATTTCGAATTTCGCTTTATGGTCTTATCTCGGCTCACGATGAAGCTTACTTCACTTAATTCGGTGCACTTTTTTAGACATTATAGGTCCCCTGAGGTGTGGATTGATCCAAATATGCTCATTTCAGAAATACAAGATCGCGGATGGCGGCCATCTCGAATTATTTGCAGCTGACCCGCCACAGCTATAGTAATGGTCCGTGTTGTCTGGCTGTCCGTCTGTCTGTGTGTCGCACGCAAACATCTCCGAAACTAAGTGAGATAGACGTACGGTTAGTCGGAAACTCTAAAATGTTCTTGAAGGATTATTGCCAGACATTCGCCATATTTCAGACAACGATATCATTTTCCAACTGGATGGGGCGCCAGCGTATCACTGACGTCACGTTACTCGACTGTTAAAGTGTGAAACCTGCACTATCATACTATCATGATGTACCGAAACATCACAACATCTACATCATAGTTGATATGTTGATACGAAACGAGATGTCCGACGACTTAAGTAAGTAAAACATTGCCCACGCAGCGCACACATCATAAATTAGTTGAGTCGCACTAGCTCAGCCGCGGATAGTCTGATTTCACTGAAATTTTGCATGGTGACAGATATGAAGCTCCTGGAAGACTGGCACGTGTAAAAATTGGAACCGGAAGTTGAATTCAGCCACTAGGGGGCACATCTCCGACAACGATCAAAATATTTTCACAGAATTTAGTACCTACGTAGCAAATGGATTCATTTGAGGAAAGCATGAAGCAAGCAGTAAAATCTGAATGGTTTTGCAGCACAGGGCGAGCGAGTTTGAGAGAGTTCGAGAGAACGTGTGCGAGTTCGAGCAAGTGCGAGCCAACAGGTGGACGAGCGAGAACTAGCGAATGCAAAGGAGTTCCGGCGAGCGCGAACAAGTGCTAGTCTGAGAGTAAGCGAGTTCTATTGAGTGCGAGATAGTGCGAGTCAACGGGCGGGCGAGTGAATGTGAAAGAGTGTGAGCGAGTTCGAGCGCAGCGCAAACCTGCACTGTAATTGCCACATTTTCTAGTTCATTCTTTCTTCCTATTTTAGGCCGCATCGCATGCATGAGGTAAGATGCGGACTATTGCGATAGATGTTCCCGTAGCGTGATCTGTCTGTCATCGGCCTTCGCCCTACAAAAACGGCTGAGCTGATCGACGTCCTGTCTGTGGTAGAGACTCCTGGTGGATGGTATGGAACATTGTAGAATTAGATAAGGTCCCGATCCCCCACGCAGAAGCGAAAAGATTCGATACGGCCATCACCTAATTACTTTGGCAAGAACTGTGATGCAGCGCTGAACTCACATACTGTAGATCTTGTCGTTGTACGTCGATGCATAGGCATTGACCCCACATATCATTATTCCCAACCTTACTTCTTAACAAGAAGCTCAGCTATCGCTGGCAAACCGCTTGAAGCTTGTGCACACCGATGTTGCTGTGCTGTCAAGAATTGCCCTCTGGTAAATGACTGCAATTTATTGGCGGGATTTTCCGACTTACTTACCCCTCTCGTAATTAATGCCCTCAGTGAGGGGTTCATATTTGGTGTGGAAAAACTATAATGGCCATGCTACAATCTGGTGAAGGTCGCATGATGATCGACTCAATCGTTTGGACATAATACAGGGTGGCCCAGAAAACTGCACATTTCCATTTGCTTGATGTTAAATTGATATAGCTTTGTGAAATATTAACCGAATTTTATAATTTTTGACACACTTACACCTGAATAGATTCCTAACAAAACAATGCATGCACTGTCCACAGCACCTATTGCGCGTTTCTACACTACCTTGTAGAAATAATATTGTCTGTTTTTGATGCTGTCTCAAGATGAAATTTGCTCATGAATTATGTTGGCAAACAACTAAACAGTGTCAATCACACAAAACTGTACTGATCAGTTTACAAGCAATGTTTAATATGTCTTCCTCTCAGCCATAAATTATAAAATTCGGTTGAGATTTCACAAAGCTATATCAATTTAACATCAAGAAAATGGAAATGTGCAGTTTTTTGGGGCCACCCTGTACATCAGCGTGACAGACTCACAGACAGCCACTTCGCCATAGCAAATTCCATGCCAACGCACTGCGTCCGGCGGCAAAATATCAGCAGGTTAATGTCGATTGCGGTTATCCCTCGTTGGTTCTTTGATTATTATTGCATAAGCAATCGATGGGATCTGCGTTTGCCTGTATTCTTTTGTATTGCGCCGTACAGAATGCTACAAGATGACTAGACATCAGTGAAATTGATTCAAAGATGAAACTGTAGACCTACTTATAAGCAAAGTCAAATCAAATATACCGGGTCAGCGAAAAAGGAGTCTGTAACATAGTATAAAACTGAGAATGTCACCAAAAAGATGTAGCTAGCGGCAAGCAGCAAGCGCTGAGCAGCAGACGCGTTGTGACAACTGCGTAATAGACGACACCGACGGAACGGACTACTGGCGTCATAGGACGGGTGGCGGACGGTCGGTGACGGCCGGCGTCAGTCGTCGTAGCAATCAGAAGTTGAACTGAATGTGGTTCGCCAGACAGCTCTCGGCAGTGTCGCAGTGTGGCGAACAGCATAGCAGATTGACTCAGGGGTCTTCGTAAGTCGTATCACCCACAGCACACACTGCACGAACTCCGAGATCGGCGTCTCTCACCTCGACTGACAGACGTTGAAGAATCGGTGATGAATCAGTGTTTATCTTTTATTTTACGTGAAGCGAGTACAGAAAGATAACGTCATCGCTTAAATAACGTGTCATTTTGGGGTGTGTATTGTTTCACTAAAGCTCAAAGAGTATTTAAATTTCAAGAAATTTATAACATCGGTCTTACTCTAGATAAAGCATTGAACAATACGTTGCATAGAATGTATTTCTGTGTCGTCATATACAGGAGCTACAACATTTCAAAATTAGTCCGGTTTTCTGGCCGACCCTGTAGATTTTAACACTGTCTGAAGTGAGTTATGACACGTTAACACATTCTAGACACAATGCTAGAGATAGGAGCGCTAAAGTAGGTCATGAGATAACTACAGTAACAAGATGTCAAAATAATTAGACAAACGCCACATCAAACCCCCTTGCCGTAGAGGAACCGGGACCCCCCATCTAATACAATGTGCCTTGGTTCCCCAAGATCTCCATCCCGAACAGCACTCGATCTGGTCAGCCGTTTTTGCACAGCGCAGCCGCGTGATAGACAAACACACCACTCTACAGGATCATCGGTCGCAATTGGCTATATTACACACGTTATGCATTCGATGCGGCCTAAAATTGTGAATAACATTGCCAACGCTGAATGTAAAATAATTTCGTAAGTAAAGAATCAGTAACTGTTTAGCCGCTTTAGGACGGATAACTAGTTGCTGCTGTCTCCGTCAATCAAACACGCGAAACTGGTGACAAATGGAATCGACGGCGATGTCTCATTCGATTCCCAGCACACTGTGGTTCATTTCCTTTTCCTAGACACGTCGGTCGATGTACGATTAAGAGTTAACGTCAGCTTGCATCACCAACGCCAGGTAATTGGCATCGGCTGTCCAAGAGATTGAGAGAGTGTGACAAAAAGACTGGTCTGTGCTAATTATCCACACTGCAAAGTCTGGAAACGTGATACTGACTGGGTCGAACGCTGGTCTATACGAATAGCAAATCGGCAACGTTGTAAATATTCATTACGTCTATTTCGTTCGCATTTCGCTGTGTTTCTGCGTCCAATCGTTCTCTGCAACACTCTGACGCTGAACGCTGTTCTCTACCATCTGGTACACTCAACGCCAGTATTTTTTTTACCATGTTACTAATAAATAAGATTAAAGTTAAGGACATAAAGACTACGTTGGTAGCTGGCGACTTAAAAAATCGTACTTTTATTTGTCTTCTAATATTACTGAGCAAGCGAGCAAAATTTTATAATAAATGTATCTGTAAGATATATGACAAATGCAATAAACGTGACTATAATTGCGAACCAAATAGAAAAAAAACATTTAAGCATTTACTGAGAAAAAAAACTCAAGAAGTTCGCTTTATTTTGTGTCTTGAGCAGCTGTAAGTGCTTAATAGCCTTGTTTGTCCAGCTTGTGTACTGTCATGTGTAAAACATATTTGTATTCTATAAGCGAATAAAATGATTTGATTTTATTCTGCCGGGATATTTTTGGCTATATTACACTAAGTCTGCCAAACGCAAACAATGACAGACTATTTGCTAGACTAGAGTATAGCTTGTTAGATTTGGAAACTGAAAAGGCGATAATGGTAAACTAATAACAAAGTTTTGTAAGATTATTATACAAGTTGTGTATGTACGCGCTGGCGGAGATGCAAGGCGGCCAGTGCGCGAACCTGTCTGCAGGCGTGAACGGTTTCTGATTGCAGCGATGCAGCGTTTGCCGTTGAGTTCAGTTCGTCGGCAGCGACCAGCCAGCCAGTCAGCCGGTCACGTATTGCACTTGTTTGAACGGAACAGTCGTTCTTCAAAGGTGGAACAAGTCAGTTCGCAGCCTCAACGCGTTTGCGTCTACTGTTTAGAACGGTAAATGATTTTTGATCCTTTTGACTATATGATTGCATGAGCGATAACAGAACAGAAGTGTCATCATCATTAACATCATAGCAGGAAATTTGCTATCTGTCGCGCTGCTTAAATTACAAGCTAGGCTTAATTGAAATTATTTAAATAACGAAATAAACTTACATAATACGTAAAAGCTATAAAAATAAACTCGTCTTTAGTTGCTTGCAAAGCCTGTCACTTAAAATGAGCAGAAAGTTTCAAGCTCCGACGTATTCGGCTAAACGCGTTCTTGTCAGGTTAACAACAAAGTTTAAAGCCCTGATTATGTAAAATATTTTATTTCTCTGTTTAACATGTTTGTTGCAATGGTAGCATTTAGCTATGCAAAGGTCAAAGGAGGCAAAACGCTGTGGGCTGTGATTAAAAAGTAAGTATACTATTTTTTACAATTTCTCCGCAAATTGACTAGAGTTTGGCCCTATTTATTGTCAAAAAACATTTTTGTGAAAGAAATAATTGAAGCATTAGCTCATTTAAAAGCTAAAACGTAAAGTATATAATTTTGTCAATTGTACAATATCTTTTATATCTATTAAATAAATTTAAATATATTAAACAAATTAAATCAATTAAATAAATTTAGGCTTTTTGATCAATTCTATGCTGTTATTTTTTGTTATTAGATGCTTGAAATTTTGCCAATATTTTCCAGTTTATTTATCATTATCTTGAATAAACTGTTAACCCATACTGTGAATTTCAGGAACGTCTTCTTTCAAGAACAAAGTTAAAATTATTCATTTTACAGAACTTTAGATTTTATTATTCGGTGACGGCCGGCCGGAGGTTTCACGGTCGGGCCGGAGGCCCGGCCGGCTGCGGCCATAGTAAACTCGCCCGTGTGTGCGCGTACTGGGTTGCCGCTGACTAGTGCGTAGTTTGTAAGAGTGACGGAAGTACGTGGCGAAAAAGCGTAACGAATTTTTTTTTGCGAAGGCCTCTGAAGCTGAAATTTGGACACGCGTTCGTCGTCGGTATTTGACGTCTTTTGCTGGTCTCCATTTTGAAAATGAGCCAGGATTGACAGAG
>Ga0126335_1000339_pt1 | contig 22072 bp, 13 predicted proteins | sample OlaspJWI45metaG_FD_108409 | JGI IMG/M metagenome (GOLD analysis project Ga0126335, IMG submission 108409) | Marine gutless worms symbiont microbial communities from Oahu, Hawaii - Olavius sp. 1 OAHU.JWI-45 metaG | ecosystem: Host-associated > Annelida > Digestive system > Unclassified | place... | reverse complement strand
GCCAGCTACAAAAAAGCTTCTGTAACACAATAGGTAAGCAGAGTTAATGCCTGCTTTACACGTGACAAGTCATTTTGAAGACAGTCTTTTGAGGCAGTCAGTTAGTGGCACTGGTACTATCAACCAGTTGAACTACAACTGATATATGACAACAATATATACAAAATTGGCAGCAAATCTAGTCACTGTGCAAACTAAATTTTCACAACATCCATTAAGATGCATCTCTTCAATCAGTATTCAAGGGATATTTCTCGCGTTCTGTCGACTAAGCTAACCAGATAATGACTGATAATCGTCTTACTGGCGCAACCTTCTGTCTGTCCATTAGTTCTGGTGGCATAGGCGCCGACCTCCAATGGCCAACAAGGACAAGGATTGACCCCCACAGTAAATGGCCAGAATTATGTGTACACTAAACTACTGTGAAATAGGCACATGCATCCATGAAATCTTAAATCTGCTGGAGATTCATGGAATCACTGTGTTATATGAAGTGCTTAAATGTATTTGTTTTAAGCAGGTACAAAAACGAGTAAATTTGCATATTCTTATTAGTGTTATTGTGTTTTTAACATCCGTATTGCTTATTCTGTATTTCTGTACAACTGTAATATTTTGACTTCGGATATGTTTTAAATTGGTTTTTGTCTGCTTGTAGAGTTGTGATGTTAGCATTATTTTGTGAATGTTGATTGCTGATTCAGATGTTGCATTGGGATTTCAGCATTTGTGTGGAAATTACATCATGTTGACATTTTCAGGGGCAACAAACTGTCAAGAAACAGTGCCAGAGTTGCACTGAAAATGTCAGTAAAATAATTCCAATAAGTAACAAATGAATTGTGATATTTACAAATATTAATGCGCTTTGCTATTTTTTATCTTACTCACGTTCTCCTTTGTGTGACAGTATATGGATATTTTGCAATTTACGTGTGCAATTTACAAACTGTGAATTGTGAACTGACCTAATAAGAACATGTTTTAGCTCAGTTAGCTGTAGCAATAGCTAAATTTATCACACAGAAGCTGTTCCATTGGTGTCCGTCTGTCTGTCTGTTAACCAGGGTGTGGGAAATTGTAGCTGCTGTACATAGAGACGTGCAGTCTTGTGGGCAGAAACATACTGGCCAGCTCTGATCACAAACTGGAAATTATGCCGCCCTGACTTGCTTAAGCCAGCTGAGCATCACTGCGCATGGGTGGTTTGTTAATTGTTATACGATGTTGATGGTATTTAATCACCTTCTGTGCGTGTGGAAACTGGGCCTTTGGAACACTGGAGAATGGGGAAGTGATATGAAAAAGAGGTTAAAATTCCATGAGTTTGACTGAAACACTGATCTGACAGAAGTGTGTGTTTATTGTGTTTTGTTCACTCAGTTTCACGGTTTCTTGTTCATTTTCTTTGTATCGTGTACCTCGCGTATGGATTAGTGATGATCGTTATATTGTTGATATGTTTACTGTTTTTTCTTTGTTTAAATATAAAGTATTAATATGAGTATCTTGGATTTTATGTCAGTTGTTGGTGGCCGGCGTGGAAAACCTTGGTTTTTGGAAACAGTTTTCTTAATATTTTTATTTTTTTAAGTTTGATGTATGAAGTAATGCCAGAGAACAGTCTATAATCCATATTAAATGCTGTATCATACTTAAGACAATTCCAGTTCAAAAAGAATTGACATTTAATTTCAACCCAAATTTAAATATCAATTTTATTAAACAAGTAAGGTGACGATAGTCACAGGATCCTCAGTGCAACGTACTGTGTGAGCAATGCGACGTTATGTTCATTTTACGTCACCAGAGAGCAGCACGTTTTGGCGTTTTTAAGCCTTTTTCGGCAGTTTTTGTGTATTAAAGCAATGCATAATTTTAAAACAAAAAGTTTGGGCAGTATCCTTACACTGGTCTATGTTTGTCCACGTTTCTGCTATTTTTGGTTTATGCGGTATCATGTGGAGAATATTGTGCTCACTGTTGGCGTTTCGGCCTATTTTGGAGTTTTTTTGGCATATTTTGCCACAATTAATGAACTTTTCAAAAAATCTAAGTGCGGATATCATCCAGGTACTAGATGCCAACCTTGTGCCAAAAATGATGTTCGACTTAGCCCATCTCGGTCGTGAGATATCGTTTGTTGAAAAAACAGTCACCCACACACTCACCCACCCGTCTTACTTCGACATCCATGAACCTCAGTGCACCGAACTGAGGGATCATTCACATTGTAACAATAATCAGAAAAAAAAATATAAATTTTCCGCTTTAAAAACCTAAAGATCAATGTTTTTATGACCTGGCTCTACAGCCCTGGAGGATGGCCCTGCCTGGAGGTGACATAAGCTAACTGGTGGCCCTATGTATGTCGTTTTTATGTAATATTGGTAGAGTATTGGTAATTTCGCACATAAGTCACTAGAATAAACGAATTTTTCTTCCACACAAAAATTCGAGTCGTGATACCATTTTTGGAATTTCATTAGTAAACTGTATTCATATGATATTAATATAGTATAATCTTGTGCATTACAGATTTCCTGGATAAAAGGCGATTTAGAGTTACAGTCAATGTGGCAAATATTCTTCAATAAGTGGTATACCTCACGGCAGCATTTTGGGACCACTTTTATTTATAATATACATTGATGACTTACCAGATTTATTTAGTGGTTTGGGAAAAACTGAAAATGCCAATATTAGCACCAACTGTGACTCAGCGGTAACGTAACGCAGATTGTATATTACTGCATTTATTGGTAAATGCTAATCAATGCTGTGGCTGCTATACTATGGCAATTGCATGCAAAAACTGACAGCTCTGTAGTCGGCTTATATACATTCTGACTGCTACTCACCACAGAGCAATCTTGCATGCTTTCACTATAGACCTCTGGTACACATCGTGTTTTGGACTTGTAATATTTTGTAACCAAGTGGTTGCAAAAAGTGAGGGGGTCCGTCCCCATCTTCAAAAAAGTGGGGGGTCCAGACCCCCCAACCCCTAAAGTTACACCTCTGCTTTCGCGATATACTGCCTATCTCAAATGACTATAAAAACTGTACAGCTCCCAATTCCAGTGCAGGTGAGAGGTGCTTTAATAGTGTTACAATTAATGCAATCTGCAGAGTTCAAATTATAACTTCGTATTACAGAAAGCATACTTTCTAACATCAAGTCTGAATCTTCTCTTCAACAATTTCTGGTCAAAAACACCTCTTCTACAATCTTCATCAAACTGAAAAAATGTCATGATTCATATTTTCCATTTACAATCTTAAAAGTTTCAGTTAGATCACTTCTCACTCTTCATCTTTCTAATTGCATTAAACCCAACTGTTTCATTGTTGTCCTATAAGCATAACCTTACACTAAATGACATTGAAAAGTATTTGCCATTCCTTGGACCATACATACAACTAGGAACTAGGTTACTTATAACCGACAAGTACCTGTTTGACATGTACTACTTTTAGATGTTAATAGATTAATAATTATTAATTTAATAGATTTTAATCGTTGACCATTAGCCTATTCAAAAATTCAGTGTCAGCTTACTCCTTAGAACTCCTTCGGTCGTCCCTCATTCTGCAGATGTACCAAATTATCTAAGCTTCATTCATTTCCCAACTGCATCTACGCATTAAAAGTTCATCACATATGTGATTATGTTGAATCAATGAGTGACTCACAAATATTTCAGTTTGGCCTACTATACACATACAACTACGAGGCAACACCAAGTAGCAACTGATCTATATTTAGCAAAAGATTATTGCAACAGTGAAACTTTGAAAGGTGTTAAAATGCTGATCAAATTATTACTCTCAGAAAACTGCACAATGCACACGAATGAACGAAATGCCTCAACAACAACAACAGCACCATGAAACTGGCACATCACATACATCATACTTTAAAACCATTCTGTCAACTGTCGAATCCAACTATAACCAACAACCCAAACTCATCACATAAGCTTACACATAACATCCTGCCATACTCAAATATGGAATGTTGCATTAACTTTTGTACATTAACACGTGCATTATAAACCTGGCATTGTGAAATCAGAAACACAAAAGTCAAAAAATTAGCAACTTTATCACTGTCGACATTATATATTCCTAATTCTACTTTAGCTCAGAATAGGCACAGACTTCCAACAACACAAGAGGCTTCAGCTCTCCCTATACTTGGGCGCCAAGGCTCGAGTGTGAGTGAGCAGAGGTTTAACGTCCCACTCAACACTTTATAGGTCAGTATTTGTGCCCCCTCAACAAATGGCTAGAATAACGCATAAATGACATTATTTTCAGCTCTAAAAATTTCACATACCTGCAATCAATTCGAGACCATTTTATTTTACTGAAATTCATCACACTATTTTCATATCCGTATTCCTATCTACTACGTGAAATACAGGTTTCAAATCAGTATTTGATTATTCAAAGTCATAACAGAAAAGGGCAAGGCAGGAAAGGAACAGAGTGGATGAAAAGATAGAGGGGTAGAATGCAATGGACAGAGGTGAGCCCCCAATATTTTCCCCAAGTCCACACCTATCTTTAAGCTCAGTTCATTGTGAATTATTTACCTCCAATAATGACACAAACATCCAACGATGTTCCTGGAAACATTTGAAAAACGTAACTAATACAGGTGTCCAAAACAGTGGCCACTTAATGATCAACAGTGTGTTGTTTATCATACACTGATAATAACCACTCAGTGGCAGCTATTTTCCTAAGTTCAACAATAGTAACTGAGTGAGTGGCCAGATGACCCAACCAACAGCGTCAAAGCACTAAAGGAAGCCAGTTGGCCACTGAGATAGGCTTCAGTCCCACCAGAACCACTCCTCTGTGTTACAATATGAACTAGGCTAACTGTAGGCAACCGCCTCTAGGCTAATAGTAACTAAAACCAAAACTGCAGTATAAGGATAGAGTTACCATTAAAAACAATGAAATCGACATTGGACCACCTACAACAATGTTGTAGCTGTGCAGTTAAACACGAGAAACGATGCAAACAGCAAAACGACAACTCCTATGATAAAACTGTTGACGCAACACAATACAACAAACATTTGTAACCGGAACTAATTAAGCATGTGAACTGTCGAACATAATCTGCAGTGACAACAAAACGAACGACAACAAATGAGATCGTAAAGCAATATACAATATATAATTATACAGTCACCATATCACATTAGAAGCTAATGGACAAAATACCATGTCGGCACAACGGTGTATCAACACGGAAATGACTGATCCTAAAGTGATGAAAAATAAAATACTAAAAACAAGACAAGACTACCTGCACATTACGAATGTGGGGTAATAAACATAAAACATTAGTTACACATAAAGCCATCAACCAAAGACTAGGGACTTCAGCATTATATTAATTCAGAAAGCAAAATGTTACTGAACAAACTGACAATTATAAATCACAAAATGGAAAACAGCACGCTCCACAGCTTTCACCGTATCAGATTTTGGTTACTACTGGCATTACTCTAAGAGATGTTGCTAATTAGAGAAATAAAAAAAACAAAACAGAAGAAACTAGATACGAGTTATAACTTGGAAAAAATGTGGTACCATTCATGATCACAGAAACTGCTATGCCAACAAGAAACACTTGTGCTATTAACCATACAACACCAACAAAACATTTAACTACTAGTACTAACAACAGGGCATCTATTCATCTAGGGGCAAATTAAAACACACCAAAGTATCGAGAAACCAATATACAAGAAAGCAACCTACATTGTGTCTCAAACAGAGTCACGCGTGTTGTCGGCTTTAATTTTGTCAAAACTCGACTGATTTTCAAAATTCTGGCACTATTCAAAAGTGCGTAACATTTGCTACAAAAACTTTCCCATCACACCTTAAGTATGTTGCTGCACTACCTTGGTAAGTTCATTGATTTTTACATACATCTATTTACTGCAACATGCTTAATCACTTATTACTTCAGTTTCTGGTTCCTGATCATATGTACAAGCAAATTATAGACACCTGAGCAACTGGTACACCAGTATTAATACCAACTTAGCCATGACATGTGATGTTTCATTCTTATCACACACGGTACAACTTTTAAGTTGTATCTTTTGTAAATTTTTAACAAATTTGAACTTCTCAATGTAGTGCAGCAACATATTGAAGAAACTTCACATTTATTGTAGCAAATTTTGTAGCATGTCCAGCAGTGAAAGAATTCTGAAAATATAAAGACAACAAAGTTATAGCTGCCAACATGTGAGGTTTTTGAGACATCAGCATACACCTTAGCACCAGCAATGAAAAATATTCTGACTGAATGATGAAAGACGTCCCAAAAAACCACAAGTACAAAAGTAAAAGGCAATGTCACACTTTTCTACAGTGCATTAATAATGCAATGACATCACAAAACATTTGTAAAAAGTGGCCGACTATGTCAGTTTTTAAGCTAAGAGCAAATATAACGAAATGGACTAAAAACAATCACAATTATTACCAACAGCAAAATTACTAAGCACAACATATAGTCATTTGCAATAAAATGTTATAAGGCAAAAAGTGTATTGCATCAATGGGAAAATATGCAAATAAAGCAACTTAAACTGCATATGATGATACACGTGTAACAAGTAAATCCACGGAAAATTGCATATAGACAACTGCAAATAGTCAGTGAAATTATGATAAAATGCTTTTAACAAAACAAATTGAGAAAAAAACTATGCAAAGAAAACAGCAAAATATGTCAAACTGTACTACATAAACTGGAAATTAAGGCCTTCCGAAGCCCCTGGAGTTGGTGTAACGTCGTAACGATATATGTAAACACGGAAATCTTTGCTGGAGACAATAATGTCGCCATCTCCAGCAAGAGCCATATCATAGCAGTGAGCATGTTTGACGCGACTTTCAAGAGCTCGCAGCAGTTTACCCTCAGCACTGAAAACTGTCACATTGAAGTTGTTATGGTTGTCAGCAACCACCACGCGGCCAGCCCGATCAACTCCAACACCGATTGGGTAATTGGTGGCACCAGCACCACCAATTGTACGCACAAATACTCCAGCATAGTTGTACACCTGACAAAGACACAACGATCACTCATTACCAGTAACGGTAGTGACGGCAGACCTGCTAGCAACAGCAATATTAATACATTGTGAAAATCTGTGACAATGTGTTAGTCATATATATCTCACCACAAATGTAACAAATGTTCATAAATTTTTTAAAAAGATTTTTGAGATAACTTTTTTTAAGTTACTTGCCTTGCTATTAAAGCATTATATGATTGGTATATTGCAACAAAAGAGCCTGACGACTCCACACATTTACACATCGTAAAAATCCAATGATACAAATTTCAATGAATTTTGTGTTTGATTTACAAACAGTCATAAAACAATCTGTACAGCCAAGTTATCAGTACATAAATGTCTTCAATAAACCTTAACACAGTGTGCCCGGTTGTCACTGATGTAGATGTGTTCATGGTCATCGACAGCAACCCCATTAGGAAACTCCAGCTCTCCCATCAAACTGAAACGGTTGATGACAGTCCCAGAAGCATCAAAGATCACAACACGCATTACCCTGCACTCGACGACCACTATGCGGCCATGCATGTCCACTGCAACGCCACGAGGATGCTGCAGCACACGGCTTCCAAATCGACGCAAGAAGTTGCCACATCGATCAAACACCTGAACCTGATGTGTCGGACTGCGCTCGGTAGCAACAATATCACCTGTCGTCCGACACACTGCCAATCGGTTTGGATAGACCAGGTCGCAATCAGTCTGCCCACCTACAATCTCGTACTTGAATATACCAGATCCATCAAACACTTCCAGCCGGTGGTTATTTGTGTCTGCAATGATGATGTCATTCATGGCATTCGTAGCAATTCCACTAGGTTCCACAAACTGGCCGGGCCGAGACCCAAACTCGCCAAACTTGCAATGGTATCCCATTTTCTGACGTTTGATGCTTGGAAGACTTACTACCTGTACAACTGGCTGTGACAGTCCATCTACGAGATTATCGTTCAAGTGAGGACTACAGCCATTGGCTCTACTGACTGTTGGCACCATCCAACCAGTTCCAGTACTGAACTCACTTTGTGGCTTATCAGCACCAACTGCTCCCTGAGATATGCCAGGAGTTAACACTCTGCCATTGGTTTCAACATCGCTGCCAAAATACAGACCTAAACTGTTTGACCAACAGTTTGATGGGGCAGCCGATACACTACTGCTGGGTGCAATAATTGACTCAACTGTGTTCTGTACCACTGGAGGCCTTGGAACTGTAGGTGTGAAGACTGATACTGGCGGTGATAGTGACTCAAACCCTGACATCTGCTGCTGTGGTACAGAAGAAGAAGTGGAGGTATTTTTCACTGCTGTGGCAAGGCCAGTTTCTGCACTTCCACCAGTATGCAGGTAACCAAGGCAGTTCTGGACAGCAGCCTGCATCAAGTGACGGTTGGAAATAAACTCAATGTTTGTCCCACTCCCAACTGATGGAGAATTTTCAAGTGATTTTGGCTCATACATCATCAGCCTGTCAAGCATGGCCTGAAGTTTGCCTGAAACGTGTGCAAACATTGACTCACTGACAGCATTCTCCTTATTGCCTAAAATGACTGTTTCCAAGATGTTGGTAAATTCTAGGATGCTGTCAATGTGAGCACGGACGTCCTGCAATTTGGCATTAAGCATCTGCCATCTGCTGTTGTACAGTGCCTCTAATTCACCAACAATTTGAGCACGACGTTCACGTAGCAGATCACAGAAGAATGTGTAAGATGCATCAACATCAATTCTTGCTTTGCTGATCTCCATCCGAAGCTGCACAGTCTGATCTTCTACACGGTGCATTGAAGGCTCCAAATCCTTTACACGCAGCTTTGCCTGCTGCAGCATCAGCAACATGGACGAACGCAAGTCTGATGATTCACATGATATAGCCGAACTCTCTCCAAAGAATATGCGATTATGTGTACAACAAATTTCACCAGCACATAAACTGCATGCTGCCTGGTTACACGTCACACAGTAACAAACTGCACCCTCAGAGGGATGGTTTTGGCAGAACACTCCTAAACCAGATGATGCACTATTTTCAGTGGCATCAGTGGAATGATATGACTGGTCTTCACTGGACGCTACATTGCCATTGCTTTTGCATAACATGACCAACTCATCAGAATGTGTATGACAAAGAAGGCAGCCATTCTGAAATGACCACACCTTCTCTACAACTTCAAGACATGGTGCACAGTATGCATGAAGGCTCAATGAGCACAGATTTGTTGTAACAGAGTGTGAGTCAGCAATCTTACACATAGAACATTTTCCAATCTGAATAATTTCTCCACATTCTCTACCAGTTGCCATCTATGGATATGCAGACAACAGTCCAACTATACACACACATGTACAACCACATTCAGGACCTACTCGTATTGCATTCTATAGAATACATGAATTCAGAAAATACATATAGTTATTCAATCTACATATTTACCTTGTGAGTCATGAGTGCCAGCTAGGCACACGATAATGTAGATCACAGGCCCTGTTCTGAAACGTTTGAATCAGGTCTGAGATAGGTATCGTTAATATAAAAGCAGCTAATATACAAAAGCTTTATAAATTTTACTGAAAGCCGAATTATACATCTCAGCCATGGCTGATGGTGGTTATGGCTAATAAGTAATCAGTTTTTTGCTACAACAAAGTTCCTCTCACTACTTGGTTCATATGTTTTCAGATTAATCAGACTCGATAATAAACAGCTGCACTGACATCATAGCTTAGATCAGGTACTACTAAACACCACAAGTGACCACATAACAACATGAAGATTTTCAGGAACGGCAAATAACATAAAAACTGCAAGGGAAAGCGCTAATGCAAACTAGGCCTATACTGTAACGGTATGTGACTGGTCACAGTGAACTCTGGTAGGCATGGCTAACTGGCTGCTGACGCTGACACTTGTTGAATGCTCGTCAGTCGTCATTTAGCTGTATCAAGTATTAGAACTATATTATACAAACACCTATCTGATTGTCATTCTGATACATATACAGGTAATGCAAAGTTAATTAGCACAGCTTAATTGCGTACGTACTAGCCAAGTCCGTGCCTAATGACTTATGTCCATGCCAACTATTGTTGTAATAGGCCTATCATTATTCACGACGACTGAGGCAATTGTGAGCAAATGCACTGGTCGGTCTCACCAAGTTAATGATTCAGCTATCATGGTGAGTTGAATTACTGACTGAATTACTTATTTGTTGATCACAGCATGATGGGCAATTCTTCAGCTGTTGGCCTAACTTGTCATAATTCTTTCATCTGTCTACACTTGTAAAAACTTTCCAATAATACCACTTACAGACACGTGGTCCTTGCGGTCTCCAGATCATGGCAATCATGACTTTTGTAGTCCCTTGCGGTCCCTAACAGTGTTTAATAGTACTGCCTACATCATACCCAGTTATATGTAAACAGTCTCGTGATTGATGCGACAGATGCGAAAATATGAAGAAAAAAACAATTGTTTAAGGTTAAAAGTAACATAAAAAGTGTGTCGCTGCTTACAACAGACAATAATACAGCAATACTGGTACATCAACGCTTAGTAAAATGTTTGCAACAGACTTAATACACTCAGCGTGTGTGGAACTGAAGCAAGTTTGAACATGCCGCATGAGAACTTAGTGTAGACTCAAAATTTCTGCTTTCTGGTAGATTATTTCTTCGTATTTATGTCTTTAATGATATTTGCTGTCACTTGTAAGTCGTAAAAATGGGGTGTTAATAAAATGCGGAAATGCGGAAAATAAAATGCGGAATGGAATATGCGGAATGGTCGACAGCGATAACCACGTGACCATACACATTCCGCATTTTATTACACCTGATGTTTCCACTGTTGTTAATAAAATGCGTAAATCGCGTGCGGAAATAGTGAAAACAACTTATATTTAAGACGAACATTTTTATCAATGTATTATGCATTTATATATTGATAATTTTGGTAACGCAAGTCACGTAACGTTTCGGCTTGATCAAACATGTACTATTGTATAGTAATGGTGCCCGCATCAGCCGTTGACATCAAAGCTTCAAAACTTCAAACGACAATGTTTGTCGTCTATACAACACGCAAAAACGTCAAAGGTGTACGCGTACAGACGAAGAGACCCATCGTGCATATTGCTTAAACGCAACTACAGCGGGAATGCACCTACCTGGCGCAAAAGTTGAAGTCGTACACGTAGACCACACATTCAACAGCAGACGAGCAGAAATTCTGCTCAAACCAAACACAGAAGATCTAATGACCATTGATTAAACGGATGCCGCAGCATGGTCACCGGCAATTATATGTGATTAACCGGGCGAAGTGACACCTGGTCAAATAGGCTTTGACCGAGCTAGTCCTCTCCGGGCTGTTTGGATCTGACGCATTTCTATAAAACCAACCAGAATCGTCAACTGCTGGCAGCTGTGCAGCTTCGGTTGCTGAACGTGCGGCGTATGTGATCGTGCACGGCGCAATCTCACTCGATGCGAAACTAGGCATATCGGGACTGTCAAGCCAAGGGTGGTACAATTATTTCCGAAACTGTCGTGTTCGTGTCCGGCGAGCGGTGGTTGCTACCACATCGCAGCTGCTAAACAGGCAATAGGTATGCGTGGAGATGTGCAGCGCAGGAAGCTTAATCTAACCCAATTGCGTAAAAACAAACGCAAAAAGCCGAGGATTGCCGATGTGGACGTTATCACCGCCCCCGACGCGGTAATTACCAGATGAGAAAATGAGAAAAAAACAATTTAAACAGAACCCCCACAGAGTTGCCGCGCTTACACCACGTTGCGCGCATAATCCGCAGCCGGATGAATAGCGACTAGGCTGACTTTCCGCATTTTATACATCGTTCCGCAGCATTATTCCGCATATTCCATTCCGCATGTTATTAACACCCGTAAAAATGGCGATTATCAGTACCGGACCTATTGCAAACCATGCACACACACCCAAGTGCAGGAGTCTTCAGCTTATTGAAGTTTTCACTTTCACACGAAGAAGAAGAACCATTGCCCGGACCGTTACAGAATTACGTGCCACTAGTTCAGACACCACTTAGAGTTAGTTGCTCCACATCTGTAATATCGTACTATTTCCAAAGCAAATTTAACTAAAACGAGTATCCACCTACAAGACTGCGTCTTTAACGTTCTTCCTAATTCAGCACACGTAAACAGGAAAAGAAACAGTGAAACTACCTGGCACTTTCCCGCCCACTGACTAATTTCAAACCAACAACCAGCAAAGACTATAAAATAAGTTTTAGTCAATTAAATGTGTTAATTTCAATGATATTTAAAATTTCTAATAACTGTTCTGCTATCTCTTTCTAAAAATGTATTTTATGTTTTCAACATTGTTTTTCATTGTTCCCGGGCGGCTGTTAGTGCTAAATTTTCAGCCTTGTCGTGCTAGCTACATGTTAATAATGAATGATGATAATGATGATGATGATTTTGATGATGATGATGATGATGATGATGGCGATAATAAAGTTTGGTAAAGAGGATGATTAACAATTTAGTAATTTCAGAGATTACATGCATCAAAACATAACCAAGCTTAGATTTTAAACCTTAGTCTTTCTTAATTCCAGTGAATCTGTTTAGCACTTCAAAAACAGGCCGTCCAGGCTTCAGACTCTTCTCTGTCCCTGCAGTGCTTTGAGAGTTGAAACAGACGTTATTTACCGTGTGCAGCCTCACTGGCAGATCATCCAACCAGTAAGGCCTAGGGCTCAGCGGACTAGTCCATGAAAAAGCCCATCCGGTTGTCCCTGATATATACTATAGTCTAGACTTGAATGCACTGATGTTGGGAGCATCAACCGTCCGCTGATCCAGCAAATTCCACCTGTTGATATTTTTATTTGAAAAGAAATACTTGGTAATATCCCTAGTGCACCGAGTCTTAACCAGTTTGCATGAGTGCCCCCTTGTACCCTTACTGTTTTCATCCAGCATAAAAAAAGTTCATACAGCAAAACATTATATAAGCCCCATGTACATCTTGAAAACCTCAATAAGATCCTGCCTGTTTCTCCTCTCTTCGAGGGTCTAAAAACTTAAGCACTGTAATCTTTCCTCATATGCCCTGTCTTGCATATTCATTATCATTTTTGTGTGTTGTGCTGTGTTTTTTTTCCAACAGTTTCTTACTATAATATGGATTTCAAGCACAAGAACAACATTTAACATGTTGTCTAACCAATGTCTTATAGAGTCTAAGCATAATCCATAATCCTAATCCTACAATATCGTTCTCCTCGTCATATCCATGACCCTATTAGCCTTAGTATAAGTGTCTAACATTGCTGTAAACACTTAAGGTCTGAGCTAATCATTACTCCCAGATCCTTTTTTACTTCTACTACCTGGAGCCCATTAAATCTCACAATTAATATACAAAAACCTTGGATTTTTCTTACCTACATGCATAACCTTACACTTGATCACATCAAACTGCATCTGCCATTTATCAGCCCACTCCACTAACTGCCTAAATCAGTCTACATGCTGATGTCCTGTACATCTCTCACTTCCCTTAAGATCTTCATATCATTAGCAAACTTTATCACAACCCAAAAGTATTATCCTCTAAATCATTTATAAAAAAAATCAAGAATAACAGAGGCCCTGAGAAACATCGCTCTAAACTTCCGCCCAGGTAAACTGTTTTCCCTTAGCCTATTAGAAAGTCTCTGCCGCCTATTTTTCAGCCAATCACCGATACTTCAGAACAGCTTTCTACCAATACCATGTTTTCTTAATTTTTCCAATAACCTGCCATGCTGAACTTTATCACATGCCTTTGCCAAGTCTGAGAAGACTATATCGACACAAAGCCTACACTCCTCAATACTTTTTCCAGAAACAATATGACGTAAGCATAACACAACAAGTAAGTGGCCATTACCCCTGGTGACATAACTAAGCTTTCTGTTGCGTCGTATTTTCCAGATAATATTTTATATATTTCAATCATAACTCCTCTTATATGCCAATAGCGCAATGTTAAAAGTTTGCATAATTTGAGACGCTCAGTATGTGCCATACTTTTTTAAATTATGGGATTAGTTTTGTTGCTCTTTTTTAAAAGCTCCTCTAGCATTTTAATATTTTAACACCTTTGCTGGCTTTAGTACTCGATTTTTGTCTGAACGCGTACGACCGCATTCGCCGTGGGCGCATATGCCTGTCACATCAATATAGCTGAACGAATTCTGGACCGTATTGGCCAATCATAGAATGAACGGGATTTTAAAGTCACGGCAGATATAATTCAGGCTGCCGGGGTTTCAATCTGGAGACTGGTGTCGTTGCATTACAAGCTGCTGGGATTTTAAATAAAATTCGCAATTTTAAAACATATTCGGCAACCCACAACGAAAAAATACCAGCCCTTAATTAACTAGGCTATGGATTGTTGCATTATCAGACATAAATATAGTTTCTCACTTTTCATCATATTCATAACACTAACATATCGTTGGTTTGTTGTGATTTCTCTCTATGTTGGTATCTTCGCTGCTTTTAGGGATCGCTATTATTTAGATTTTTAAGTCATTAGTTATTACTGTGTTCTTGTGCATTGCTATTTGGTCACCGGACCACAAACTGTAATAAACTTGACTTGACTTGAAATTCTTGAATATTTTTTCTATCGGCGGCCGGGACTCTATCCACATGTTTAATCGCATATACCAAATTAAACAATAGGCGCATCCCTAATCCTAGCTGAGACAGACAGGCAAAGAATATAGAAGTCGGATAAGAATTGTTGTAAATTTAATTTACTTGGTTATTTTGTAATTATAGGTGGAATCTTGCAAACATGTCAGAAATTCGTTGGCTGCCGCTCGAATCAAATCCTGAGGCGAGTATATGCCACAACTATTGTCGTACTTATGGCTCTGCATCCCTGCTCTCGGCTGATAGATTGTATTGCAGTAAGCTTATAGGGCGTGTAAGTAAACAAACGATTATTTATCTAGATCCACTTTTACTGAGGTTTTAATGTACTACCGGTTTCCTGGCTAAATTTACCATTATAGGACTTGTACGATAACACCGATCATGGTGCCATGGCTCAGCCATAGTAGTCGTACCGTGGTCCATCCAGGTCTCACCATACTCATCGCTGTGTGGCAGATGTCATTGTCTATAGTCCAGTCCAGCATTCGTGCTGCAAAACAAATAAAACCGTTATTATTATTATTATTTTTTATACCTCGGTAGGAGTTCCCGAGGTGGGAGACAAAAATTAATACTAGACATTATAACTCTAATGGTCAATCATCCGAGCGGTTCTCATCAGCAAAGCTCTCGTGCAGCAGGATAGCATTGAAATGCTGTATCAGAACGGAAATTCGCTGGAACAGACAGCTGGTTTCACGATCGTCGCCGGATATCGCTGAGATTTTCCGCCCAAGCCCTGCTAAAAAAACTATGCTGACGCGTTCATCGTGCCCAAGTTTTCGACGGCAACCGGCTGGAAGATGTGTGTCCTTTCTAAAACTGTGTATTTGGTGGCTTTACGTGTGGCTGCTGCTTCCGCCGCTGAGCCTGCATTCGTAGCCGATTCACCGATGTACGACTCAGCCAAGGGGCAGACAACCGTGACGTCCCAGGTAAGCGGCTTTCCTTCTCTCCAAGGCACCATCGTCAGCTCTTCGGGTCATTTGCTGTCTACCCTGGAGAGACTTTGAGGTTATTTGGCCACAGGTATTGCCGCCGACGCATAGGCGCGGGCCACTAGGTCGTTCAGTGCGTGATGTCTGGATGTTCTGCTTGGAGCCTTCTTGCAGATGAAGCCGTGCATACCATGAGCAGTGACCAAGGATCCGCACTGGCACTGATGTGGGACACAAAGGCTTAAACCTAGTCGTAGACCGACCGCCACTCTCACAGTCTCGTCATGCAGTCTTAAGCCACAGGACGTAATCGGCATTGCAAACAGCCAGTCTCCGCTGTGCGGTGAAGACGCTGACAAATAAGAAGCCCGTTGCAGTGACGAATTCAAGCTTGCTTCAACTACAGCTTGGTCAACAAGAAGGGCTAGTCAGTCCCAGAAGGGCTCTTTGGTGGGTAGTGTCTCTGGAGGTATACCATAACTTAGACGACCAGGTTGTCAGATACGAATGGAAATATTTTGTTGTCGGAGCAAATGCTGCCTGACAAAATGGCGACCTGGAGAGAGAACGTGCTTGCTGCAGATGCTAAAAAAGCTGGTAGTGCAAGCGAGGTAACACGTCTCACCCCCAGGCCACCATCCTTGACTGGCAGGCTAGCCTCAAGCCATTGACTATCTGACAAATCAGAGTTGGTTATGCGCTGAATGGCAGCCCTCAACATGGAATCAGAAGTCCAGAGGAAGGAGAGGTCCACAGAGGGAGAACACCGTAGAAGATTATTATTATTATTTATAAAACTAGCGACTCTGCTGTTTGTGGGACACAATGCAAGTCTGTTTGTTGCCTCATGAGGCAAGACGGTAGATGGTGCTTGCTTTCTGCTTTCAGTGCCTGTGTGTTGGAACTGTTTGATTTGAACAAAATTAGTGCTTATTGGGTGAGAAGTGAGAACAATGCTTTGACATAAAGGCCGGGGTGTGGTTTGACCTCGGCAGCTGGTGTGACCGGTGCACTGTTTCTATTAGTTGGGCAGATGTGGGGTCGGCGTGCGATCTATACTGACCCTGGTATGACTGCTATGGTTCCATGGTACCGTGATACAACCATGGTTTATTTATGATGGTAGTACCTTGTACCATGGTAAGTGAACCATGGTTCAACTACCATGGTTTTTTCCATGGTAAAAAGTAACGTGGTTGTACTGTGGTTGTCATATGATGGTTGCTGTTATTGTGGAACTCTGATATTGATGAAATAGAGAGGCCACTGGAAGTTCGGAAAAACATAAAGAACGTGGATATATTACTAAATTACAGTGAGGCTAGGCACTTTATACTGACCCTGTATGGTTTCACCTACCTGCTCTTTGTGTCTTCTGCTTGTACCATTGTCTGCATGTAGTCATTCTTTTGACGTACTATTTGTAATTGAAATCATGAGCAGTGATCTGAGTGTTCCATGTTAACCCTTGAGGAATTGAAAGCTGAGTTGAACTAGGCATCACAACAATTACTGTTAATGAGTGAGGACTGTTACGTGGCAGATATCGCAGTTGCTAACCATTCCGACCTTCATGCCTCACTTGGCATGTGGGTGTAAGCAGCTAGCCCATAGATTCTGCTCAAATGTGCAGTGGTCAGGAGTCAAACCACAATCTTTTGGCTTGTATGATCCAGGCTAACCAGTACACCCCATGTAGTACCATAAGGCCACATAAAAATTTTAAAAAAATTGGTGATCGTCTTTTTCTGGAGGAAGAGGTGGGTCGGGCGGGAAATTTTTTTAAAATAATTTTTTTACAGGCGTATTGGCACGAAGAATGAGTCTATGGAACAACTAAATGCCTTGAAGTTTTGTTCTTTTAGTCCAGGTGCGATATGAAGTGAACAACAAGTGATGTCAATGGTGAAAATACATGTACCGGTATTTATTATATGATAAAAATTCTGGTTAAATACTAGAAGCAACTTTGTCGACAATAAACATTTCAGCACAAGCCCAAGACTAAACTCGGAGTCATTTAAGTGCAGTTTTAATGGATTTAAAAGAAATTTAACTTGAAAAAAAAATTTTTTAATTAGGGTCAGGGCCGTTTACGCGGGTCGGGTGGGGACGATCACCAGCTTTATTTTTTTATGAGGCCTAATGTTACATATTTTGATTTACAAAGACAAAGTTACAATTGTTGTCAACTTTCTATTGTTTGAGCCAGATATCTGTAGTAGGATGAATAAGTACAGTACATGTATTGAAACATATTTTCATTTTGTGGTGGTTTATGTTACAGGTTATGAACAAGGTGGGCAAAGCTGTCAGTTTTAGCTGTGATATATATCTGTAGTTTCTTCAGTTTCTTGCTACTGTTTACTTGACATCATTAAAAATGTACTTTCACCACATGATGTTGCAAGGAATGGTATATGCTAATCTCTAAAACTGCTAAATGTATCATGAAACATTTTTAAAATGTAATACTACCACCATGAAGTGTTGTTAGATCATCAGAAAGTTTTCATAGGAGAAGAAAAATGATAGAATCAAGGTCCCCAAGATGAGCTATAAAGTGTCGAGTGGGACGTTAAGCCTCTACTCAGTCACTCAAGGTAGCCTATAACATGCAGTTTTCACTAATCTGTGTCTTTGAAAATGTAAATTTAATGTGTAGTGTTGTTTTTGCTATGAATATTCCATTTTACTTAATGTAGGAAATTAGGAATATAATAATTCTGTGTCTGCTGCATATGTCAATGTGTTTGTTGTGTCTGCTGTTATACTTGACTGACTGCTTGTGGTAAGCAGTATGTGCATAAGCTTGGCATGTCGACTCACTGGGAGTTTACTGATGTGTTTGACCTATCAGCTGATGGGCTTCAGTCAGTCCCTCGCCCTGTTGCAGCAGCTCTGTTCCTCTACCCAGTCTCTCTGTCACTGCAGGTTGGCAGTTTGGCACCTGTATGGGACGGTCTTGTCCAGTGGGCTGTCGGTGTCCTTGTTTCGAGTGGTACTGTTTCTTATTAGTGTTGTCCAGTGTTGACGGCTCAGTCCATGTCCAGTGTTCATATCATTGGATGTTGTGGCGTGTTGCATGAGTAAATGTGGTTGTGTTTGATTGTTTTTGTCTGTAACTACTGTCATGCTTTATTATGTCAAGTTCTGTAGTTCAGTAAATTAGTACGCATAGTTCCCCTACTGTAATTTGTAGATGTAAAAATGCACATTGACAATATTTTCGTAACATTTTGGTTTTGAGAATAGTTATTCTTTTGGTAATATTCAAGAAATTAGTTTAAGATCATTTTTGAGGCATTAAATTTTGGCAGTATTAAATGAGTCTTTTATAGCTCAACTATCATTTTGTCTTAGTTGGTCTGTGAAGAATACAAATTTACTGACTATTACACAGCTGTCTAAGGTGCATATTTTTGCCGTGAAGTAGAAGACAAGTAGGTATGTAGAATGTGGCTGTCATCTGGTGCAGTATGTTCGGACACTGGGCATCAGTGAACAGTGGCAGTTTGTAGATGTTTGGGGCTTCGAGTCTGATTTACTGCAAATGCTGCCACGGCCAATCTGTGCTGTTTTGTTGTTATACCCACTGTCAGATGAGGTATTTTCAGTTTTTCTCTTCAGTGCTCATTATTTAATGTTTTTTTAAATGCATTTGTGCATGATTTATAGGTGTGCATTGTGGCATATTGGTATTTGTTGTTTTTAATTTTAATTTATTCTATATGTTGCATGTACTTGGTTGTATTTAATTCATGTTACTTGATGATTGTGGTAATATGCATTAAAGATCAGATATTCTGTTATTCTTGAATTGTTCTAATTTCTGCATAGTGAGATGCATTCTGGATTGAACAGGTCAGTGTCGGTGCCAGCGTGAATCTATATTGTATTGTTAAAAAAACTCGCATGTAGGTCTATATTGATTATAGTCTGGGCAGTAGGATTAGCTAAATCTAAGAGGTCAGTGATATGTTACCCATGTAACAATGTCTGGAAAAATTTAACAGCAACATAACAAGAGGCCAAAGTAATTTGGCAAAGGCTGCACCCAATGACCTCGCACAGTGAAGCTGAGTCTCAAGTCTGCTTCACTGTGTCGGGTCATTTGGTGCATTTGTGACAGACTGACAGACAGACACTGCTATCATCGGTAACATTAGTCTGCATCTCAAGCATTTGATGCGGTCTAAAAACATAAAAGTAACAACTAATTTTATGTTAACGGTAGTAACAGTTTTAGCGGATCTTGTTACATCTCAGTTTTGAGCTGTTGCATTTGCGCACTTTTGTTACTACTAATAACAATAGCTACTGGCCACCGAGAAGCTTTGTCTGAGCTGTTCTGCAGATGAATGGCTGCTTATTCTCTTGTATTTTACCTTTGATTGTGACGTGTTTTATATACAACTAGATGCAAACTTGTCAGACCATTAGGGTTACATTATATTTTGTGTCTTTAGTCGGAGGCGGAAGTGCTTGGACAAGAGGAAAGTGATAGTGGACTGTACTTCATCAAGCAGACGGTTGGCAATGCTTGTGGGACCATTGGGATAATTCATGCATTGTGCAACAACAGCGACCGCCTTGGCTTTGATCGTTAGTTACTTTATTGTGGTGTTTACGTTTATGTTGAATGTAAGTTTTTGCTTAGGTCACTTTGTCTGAATGATTTTTTTTATTTTTCAAGTCTTGGCAGTCCAGACAAGATATTTCAATTAATTGTGAACAAAGAAAATTGGTTGTTTGTGAGAATTATTGATTGCCAAGCTAAAGAGCTCCTACTGGCAGTATGACTTTTTTTGCCTCACAGGGGTGAACTAATGCACCAATTGGGTCAAATTTGGCAGGGCATAGCGGACTACAACCTACCAAATTTGACCCCAGTCGGCCCGTGTTTGGAGATTTCCACACTGAAAAAAAATTGCAAATTTTTGCAGCTTTTTGACCAACAATGGCAACTCTCTTAACTGATATTCCTGAAATTCAAAGGTTTTATGTGCAGCTACGGTTTCCATATTCCTTTAAAATTTAGTGAGATTGGGTGCGTAAATCAGTCATTTATAACTGAAAAACTGCACTCGGGTTGTTTCACCCCAAAATTCTGTAGGCTTCTGTCACAAAAAATAGGGTTCAGATCCCAAAACAATTGACTACGGAAAAATGGTCCGTCCTCTAGAAACTTACATTCAACATTCCGTACACATTGGACACGAGAATGAAAAACAAGAGTTTTTGTGTTTTTTGTCACGTTGGTCTCACAGACCTACTTCGCTGTTCCGCAGTTTAACAAAGTACTGGTATAGCTATAGTATGGCTATCTGTTCAGGATTATGCAAATTTGCTGCAGATTAGCTTTTGCTGTCGGTTTGCATTGCCTTCGATCAGCAATGCATTTTGTTGCTAGTTTTAATTGTGTCTTGTCATGGATTCAAGTGAATATAAGTCGGAGCTAAATATTATGAAGTCCATAAATGTGTGTATATTAGAAAAAGTTGTATATTGCACAGTTATGTATAAAAACATAGTAAAGTTATTCCCTGGCCACGTGGTATAGTATTGTGCAACATGTTGTTGCACGATGTTCTAAGCAGCTTACAGGTTCAGCAGATTGGGTTTCTGTGACACTGGGACCATTATGCTGTGTTTAGCCTAGAGGTGGTTGCTTAGAGTCTATAGTTCAATGCACGTGGTCATGGTGGGAATGAAGCCTATCTCAGCAGCCAACTGGCTTCCTTTTGTGCTTTGATGCTGTTGGTTGGGTCATTTGAGTTATAAAACCTGTAATGTGTCAAGAGGGACATTAAGCCTCTACTCACTCACTTGAGCTATGTGGGTATCAGGAACGACTACTATCAAGGCATTGCTGTTTGTTACTTGTCACGTCTTGCTCTTTGTCAGTTTGGCTAATGCAGTACACATAGTCTGCACAGTTGTAGTGTGTGAGTGACCCAAACATGCACTGATGTAGGTGACAAGCACCTGAGTACATTCTTTGGCAACACGAAGGATCTCACTCCAGAAGAACGTGGAAAACATCTCGAAACTGACATGGTCCCAATCTTCATTTTCTTACTCAACCTTTGCTCTGGCTTACTAGATTTCGTTCATATTTATAGACAAAATAGATGAGTGTCATAAAGTATAAATAATAGATTAATCTTATTAAAATAACCCATTAGGAAACCTAAACTCCGGTCGCAGACCGTGAGCAAAGCTCATTAGAAGCGCCTCATTGCAGCGCGTATTCGATGCGGCTATCGCGAAATTACTTTGTCGTCTTGTTTCTCG
>Ga0126335_1000338_pt1 | contig 22076 bp, 16 predicted proteins | sample OlaspJWI45metaG_FD_108409 | JGI IMG/M metagenome (GOLD analysis project Ga0126335, IMG submission 108409) | Marine gutless worms symbiont microbial communities from Oahu, Hawaii - Olavius sp. 1 OAHU.JWI-45 metaG | ecosystem: Host-associated > Annelida > Digestive system > Unclassified | place... | reverse complement strand
TGGACCTATAAGCTGCCTAGAACATCATGCAACAAGAGTATTGCACTGTGCTATAGTAGCTAGAGCAGCTGTGTTAATGTTCCCTCTTTTACTCCAGACCATCATCAGTAATCAGATGAGGCCACGTAGGTTGAGGGGTAGACAACTACCTAAGGCAGTGAAAGCATAAAAATAACCCCTCAATTGCAACTCTGATGGCCAAACCATTTCACCAGTCCAGAAAATGCAACCAGTAGTTTTCAAAACAGTCTAAAACGGAACATAATATTATCATTAAACATGGAGACTTCACTGACAAGCACAACATACCATGTATATTTCCTACGTGGACCATACTGGCCCGGCTTCTGTCGTTCACGAATACGCGGGTCCTGGGTTAGCAGTCCAGCTGCAAATAACACAACTGAGAATGTCAAACTGTTATTCCTCAGTGCATGGATGGCGAATAAGCTGGGTCCACCTGGCTGGATGACTGTTTTTTCTCCAAACGATATATCAGGACTGAGATGGCCTGAAAACTTCAAATTTGTCACAAAGACGGTGTCTAGTATCAGGATGATATGCACAGTTAAGATTTCTGGAGAAAGTTTTTTAATTATGGCAAAAGGGCAAAACAACGCCAAAAAGTCGTTTTTTCTTTTCAACACACACGGTGGTGCCACATATGCAGAAACAGCCTATATTAGCACCAAATGCACTTAGTTATTACTAACTGATAACTTTCTGCTATATTTGAATACCTCCTGCATCACGAAACTGTCTGGCTAAGTAAAAAATTAAAGTCCTCTCTGAACCACGTCGCCTATTGGGTCACACTGACCTTAGCCATACACCAGGTTGCACAGTGAGACTATCCATGTGGGGCTAGTGCTTCACCTATCTAATTAATTCCCAGCGGTTACACCACTACGAAATTAAACTGTTTGTTGACAGAGGAGGTTTACCACTGACACTAATCACAGAATGCTGTAAAGCACAGATTTCAGATTACCCAATCCAGTGTTGTTTTCTGCCAGGTAGGATCTGAATTTTGATGGACATTAGATATCTCAAGGCTGGCTGACTACCCATCCATTATGTGATTGCTACTCGAGCAATTAACCACATCAGAGAATAGAAAGCCGAATAACACAGGCATTGCAGTGTAGTTGGAGCATATTACTATGGCTGCATATCACAGTAGTTTTTTGATAAACACATCTTTATTTTTACTGTTTTTTACAACGAAAAACTACACTACCAGCGGTAAAAACATAATAATAATACTAGCTTTATTTTATTGTTTTTAAACACTGGAATCTATACCTCCAGGGGTAAATAAAAAATGATAATAATATTTCCGCCGACAGGCTTTGTGCTGGTGGGCATAAAAAATAATAATACTGTGACCATACTTTCTAAAACAACTGTTTTCAGCACACGTACCAAGACGCATCTTTTCAGCAGTGTCTTTGTCGACGAATGCCAGCAAAGCTCGGGACAGAGCCAGTCTCAGGGCACCAGCCTGGCCTGCAGGACCACCTACGTCGACTGTTGCCTCAAAGTCCACTTCACACAGCTTGTCAACAAAGTGGAGCGGAGACAGCACCTGCTCACTAACACAGACAAACAACACACACACACATTATTATTATTATTCTTATAAAAACGAAAAGATCAACACTGCATAAGCAAAACTGCCTCTAGGACATAGTACACCATAAAACTATAGTTCCAGGAAAGACTTTGTGAACAGAAATGTTTTTAATTCTTTTTTTGAAGGAGTCCAGGGAAGTAGCTGTAGTGACACTGGCTGGAAGACTGTTCCACGCATAAGCAGCCATCACTCGGAAAGATCGGTCACCGACGATACAGAATCGTGTTCTAGGTACGACTAGATGCTGTTGTTAACAGCCAGACTGTAGTTGCTGCAGTGACTTCACCTCATAAGTCTAATGAAGATCGCGGATGAGGTATGGAGGTGTCATGTAGTTATGGTAGCGGAAAACGAGTATAGTCAGTTGGACCCGTATTCTTTCTGGAACACGCAACCAATGAAGGTACCAGAAGTAATTAGATTATTAAAACCCATCTCTTCGCACAGGCCTGATTCCTACGAAAACATACTGTATTTAACAAATAATACAATAAAGTTGATTTTCAACCTACAAACCTTCATGGGAATCCTTCGTGATGTCAGTTATATGGCTTCAAAACAAATTCAACTGTCAAAATGAGTGATTTGAAGACATCATAACCATCATTCTGGTCTGTAAAGATTGTTATTAGATAGGCGCATAAACTCATGTCAGGACACAAAATCATTCCGAAATACAGTCAAAATTTGGAAACTGAATTCCAGATTTTGACTTGCAGATGACACAACTACAAGTTTTTCCTACCGATCCATCAGACGTGGAAAATACTCAATGAAAAGCATGTTGTTGACGAGCGCTTTACCAGTACCGTCAGCCCATAACTTCACCTTGGCGATGGCCGTTCTTCGCTTCGCTATGCACAGAAAGTAACAGATATCAGCTGCAGAGTGTTACAGATCCTACTACTGCTTTGAAGACAAAGACATGGCATAAAATGTGTTCTGCATCTTCCATCAATTGCATTTGAATGTCTACAGAAGATAAATGCTACCGAGACCAAAAGATAGTGGACGAATGACATCAAGCAGTGGTTGAGGGAATGGTATTATCAAGTGACTGCTGAAATGTGCATGTGCAACTCTGAACGGAATCTGAACAGCTCTAACAGTTTAACATTTGGTAAAAAAATATATTAAACTTCTGGTCCAAATATTTCGGCATGTAGCAGTATACTGTATATAAACAATGGTGTTAGTTGTGGTGCACACAGCCATGCCAAAGTTTGCCAATATAACACAAATACGATAATATTTCACGACTACTAGCCAACGAAAAAGAACATTTGCCTCACAATGAAAACAAGCTCATGAAATGTACAAACACGAATAATGAAACATAATTACCATCAGCCTCGCTGTAGGTTCGGCCCGATTCATCTTGTATCATCTGAAAACAAAAATACACGACTTTATAATTTGTGGTGCTGTATTCTATCTGCTGAATGCTGAATAGTTACCGTCAGAAAACGACAAAATAACAAAGCAGAATGCAAACATCTGGTTTTTCACACTGTTAACCAGTATTACATTCTCACAGCAACCAAGTTTGCTTACATGCCTATAAGAAACATGTTCAATTATCGTTACAAGCGGTCTCGAGTATCAGATATAATGTAAAAATATCAATCAAAATATGTCTACCATACTTATTTTTAACACAGAGTTTTTACCACTGCTGACGTAGATGTGCAACATTTGTGTTGCATTTTGAGCAATAGAGCTCACGCACTGCAGACCTATCTGCCTGATCAATCGATCACACTCTTAATAAAACTTGAAAACAATAGTCTACATCAAAGAGCTCATCTCAAAAACTAGCGAACTGAATAACAAAAAATGCCTTCTAATGATGTTGTACACAAACTGCTATTAACATGCAAATACTTTCATTATTTGTATTCTAACATATTTGTATTTTAGTCATTTTTGCATATGTTTACTTGATATGTTGGCTGTGCACGTCAACTATCTAATAAACGAAGAAGAGATGAGATTCGTAACTGCCATTTGTAAACAACCAGCTGATTCCGATTGGTTTTATTTTGGCTGGAAACGTTGCAGTTGCTACAGCATCCAAACAGAGCACATGGGCTGAGTCTGTTTAGAGACAACACAGTGATTGTAAAGTTAAAGGTTCATGCTAGAATCACCTGTGGAACAGATGTATACAACGACCGAGGTTGCAGAACTTTTCGATATTGGAAGATGAAATCTTTGACCCTCGATGCATACGGCAGCAATGCCACAAAGTCCAAAATTGCCACTAAACCTTTATACTGCACATGTAACATCAGCCACTATGTAAGAAAACATCACACTGAGAGCCAGTTGCACCATACCGAAAACTGCAATGCATCATCCTGTTAATTTTGTAGTTTTAGTTTTAATTTTTAATTGATTAATTATTATCAGCTTGAGACGGCTGTGATTCGTTAGTTACCAACAGTCAGTTGCAACGACAAAGTTTAATTTGTCATTTAGCTGACTTCTAGTTATTAACTAAGCCATCACAATGTGGGAGCTAGCTATAGTAATGGTCCACGTTGTCTGTCCGTCTGTCTGTCACATGTGAATATCTCCCAAAACTAAGCAAGATAGACCTATGGTTACTATGAAACGCGAATAAGAACTTGGGCTTTCTGATTCAGAATCTGCCATCAGATTTGCGATCGGAAGTATGGTTCTGCAGTTTTGGGCAGTTACCACAGAAGACTGAAATTGGTGGATTCTGGGGGTGAGTGGAGTTCACAGGGACGCATATCATCCTAGCGGTAGGAAAAAGCCATGACATGGGGAAACCCGATTGCGCAGGGCCTATGAGGTTGCTATCGGTGCGGCCATAAGATGGCAACACATTGAGCATCTTGGCGGACCAACTATCATTACGTCCCATAACGGATGATACCTTGTATTAAACTGAAAGAGAAATCTATTTGAACTGCACTGAAGTTTGGTTTAGTTTGTGCCTGAAATCACACATCAGCAAGTAAACAGCTCATAGTGCAAGACATAGAGTTTAGTCTAGTCTACAAAACAAACTAAACTAAACTAAACAAGAACTATTTAACCATTAAGCGATAAAACAAAGCATCATCATCATCATCATCATCATCAGTAGGCTTACTTCATCATCAGTCAGCTGTTCAGTCAACATCTTTTCAACAAACTTCTTCTCCAGCCACTCACTGCCAGTCATCTGTCTGTACACCACATATATCACATAGTAAATGCAAAGAAAAGCAAAGTACCTTTACGAGCCACACTGGCCCACTGGGCAACAATAATCTCCGTTTCAGTAGCCCTCAGCCAAACACTGGCTTGCAGACATGGGGCTAGTGCATCTTGTAGTGTGTCTGTTTAGTCCCCAGCATTTGCTGATACTCATTTTGCCTACCTGTGAGGGATTGCAAGCTGAGTGGACCTGGGTACAACACAAGACTTCCAATAATTTCACACATATGCATACGTATCCGATGATTTGAAAATGTAGCTGTTTTTATATCATTTCAACTCTCCAAAGTGCCAAATATATATCAAGTGACATAATATCAGCATACATCTAAATATTACTTTACAAGATAGAAAAATACATAAAGTAAAAAAATCTTAAGGCAACTAACATGAAGTCAGACGGTTCTGGCATTAGGCTTTTGCTCAACCGTTGATCATCGTATGCCTTTAACTCGTCAATTTTTAATGACGCATCCTGAAGTGCAACAAAGCATTGACAACAATCAGAACAACAGCTCAGAAAGTGCAACATTAACAGACATTACCATATATACTCATGTATAAGCCGACCCCCCACTCCTACGGCCAAAAATCTATCAAAAGTTAGTGACTCGCATATAAGCCGCTGACGAAAATCAGCGCTGAATGAGTCCCTAGATCAGTGCCTTGATATTATGCCCGAGTGTCAACAAGTTCATAACGAGTACAGCAGCGTGTGGTGCACTTAATAGCACAGAAACATGTGTGTCAACTGTTTGTTCACTGACGGCTTGACGGTCTGAGAGTGGGAATGGTGTCAAGTTACAATGACTGAATTGACTGTGTGTGTTCAACCCCCCCCCCTACATGAACGTGTGGTAGAGTGAGCGGCAGCGGGCAATCACTCTCCCACGCATTCCTATAGGCCTAGTAACCTGCTAACAGTCCATGCCATGTGTGGCACACAGACAGTGAGCGTCATTGACAGATAGCTGTTATGCTGAATGTTGAGTTGACTCTGACTGTGTGGCACAACCTGCATATAAGCCGACCTCCAAAGCTTTAGCGTCAAAATTCAGCCAAAGATTGTCAGCTTATAAGTGAGTAACGAGTATATACGGCAAATAAAAAATAAAACAGAAACATAATTAAAAATTAAAATACAGTGAAATTAGCCATTTAGAACTGACAAATGCACCACCATCCCATTATACCACATTCAATCTTTTTTTATTGAAACAAAGCAATGATGTCGATTTCTCCAATACACGAGAATTCAAAAGAATTTATATAGATGGTAACGAAATACACACATAGGCTGATTCAGGGTAGCCGATGCAGTGAACGAAGCAACCTGCCAGGTTGCATGATAACATAATCAGTCGATACATCTGACAGCTTTGTGTCACATGAGCAAACAAACCATCCTGATGCAAATGCCCAGCTACCCTCTCCGCAAAACAGCAATAATCGGTCATGCCCGATTATAGGACACGCAAAGACTGTCACACCCAGAGCCGGCGCCGTGCATCAAAGACGGTCATTTCTGTGTTTTTATAGTTAGCGTGCATAGTTAATAACCCAGCAAATCTTTACTAAAAATTACCCATACCCGGTCACATTTTAAAGAAATATCCGGCCGGGTCTCGGTAATGCCGGCCCTTGCTGGGTAATGCAATACCCGGCCGGGTACGAGCAGTGCACCAGTGCAGTCCTAGTCAATTCAGTATGCAAACTCACATAAAGAAGTTGAACGTAGTTTGGTTTTCCTGTGTAAAAGAAACTGTGAAAAGGACGGCCATCCATACCAAACTGAGCACCTACAACACAGACATTGTGCATAACGCAGAACAATAAATCCAGAAAATAATACATTACATTACAATAAACATACTGTTATGTCTCTATAGAATAACCAACCCAACCCAGTATCAGTATGCAACTATGCATAACTGAGTGCACACCGCTACTTAATGCCATCAGCCTCCAGAAAATCAGTTCCGAGTGGCATCTCTTGACCTTATGCAGCCCCATATAGAAATATGGCACATAACCAACACAGTAAAACAGAATCCTTAAAGTACTACAAAGGGCTGCTTGCAAAAAATGCCACCATGAAGTTGAAGCTTCAGTCAAATTATCCACTTAATACTTGGCTCTCTCACAATATACTGTGCGTCAATAAACGTATGACAACAAAAATGCATAGAATACTTGTCACCGGAGCAATCTGATCACCTTGTATAAATACACAACAAAAACTAAATACTAATTTTAATACTTAATAATTTTGGTACTTAAATAAGTGGAGTTCCAAATCTCTTTAAACAGCTCTTAGTATCAGAAAGTAGAAAAATACATTGCAAAAGAAAACAAAAACAAAACAATGTCAATTACCTTTACGCTGAGGAATAACATCTCGCGGATGCTGCAAACATTCAAGAGAGCAGCTGTGCTTATGCTCATAAAACGGTTTAAGTTCTACTATTGTTAAAATGAATAGGAAGAAAGTCAGATAATCTTTGAAACAACTGACAGCACATAACAAAAAAAAACACTCAGCTAATGTAATCAGTAAAACATTAGAAAAACGAAGTCATTAGCTGCCACTTGAAAATGGACTGTGGTGTTACTGTAGTGAGTCGAGTCAACAAGATGAAGCAATAACTAACACAATTTAAACTTCAAATAAACAATTATAGGAATAAAATGATCATTGAAAATTCCAATCAATTTTTGCCCATTTATACATACAGGAAATGAAGAAACAACTCTTCTATGATTATGTTTCACGTGCTTAGCTAAGTTGCTAACTGTAGTTACTCAGTTGACACGTATCAGCATAAAGTTTTGTCTTAGTAGTGTTTACAACATTAACAGCACGCCGTCGCCTAAACATTAACTAATAAACTCTGAACAAATTTTCATCAGATACACTGATACATTGGAGCCTTCAGAGGTATCTCCATTAGTCATGCACACCTGTGTCAAATTTAACTATCAGTTAACTCACAATCATTGCCAACAAATTAATCTCATTAAATTTCTCAAATTAAATCGACAGACTTGCTTCAGGTTCAACATACCTTCAACATAGGACGAGCTTTACGATCAAAAACTCCCGAAGGAAGCAGATATGAGATAGCTTTCTGTCAGAAAAATAGAAACGCCAAAAAACAATCATAAGAAAAAGCATGCAAAAATGCATCTAATACAATACACTAATTAAAATATAAGGAACTGTTTGAGATGAAAATGTACATTACTCGCATAGTCTTTCAACTACCAAAATATGGATGTATATCTACAAATTTAAAATGTATTCACATGCAATAATACACATGACAATTCCGTTTCTCAGTTTTTTGTACATTATTATTAATAAGGTAAAATACAGACAGCTCTAACAAGAATCACAAAATTCAGAATATTTAAGTAAGGTAAAAATTACTCCCAGTAACTTAACAAACAAGACCGAGTTAAACTCACGTTGATATCTTCCTGTGAAATAGTTTCAGGATCGAGACCCATAATATTGGCAATGTGCCGCTTTCCTATCTCATACTCAGTTGTTTCTTCCTCCATAAATTTGTCTAAAAATACACACATTTAAAAATAAGCACACAATGTATGTTTGCACAATAAAACCATCTAAAAGCATCCAACAGCAGCATCAAAAGCATCGAAATTAATCTATTAATGGTAATACAGAATCGCTGATATTTTCCCAAGAAAATCACTTTTGCGCTCATCGAGTACTATTTCTGATATCCATTGATTAACACAAAAGTCTTGCGGAAATATGCTAGTAAAAGCCAAATTAACATTTCATAGTTGATAAAATCTTCAAGCAAAGTATATTTTGGCACAGAAACACCCACAAACATAAAATATACATACTAAATGTATTAGCACGTTCTAAGTATGCCTTCATGGCTTTGCTGATTTTCTGAACCTTGTCAAAAGTATTCGTCACAGCTGCAGAGGAAGTAGCAGTATCTGTCTGTGTAGAAGGCTGCGGTGATGATGACGATGATAAGGTTGACGCATGTCGTACTGCAATACTGGTGCATATCATTCGTCTCTGCAACAAATTAATTATGGCACTGTAGTCAGTGTATTCTCAGTTTGGTCCTGGTCCTGAAACTACAGTTATCATACTGAGGCTTGTGGATCGTACCCTGTAGTTTAGTGGGGTGGCAGTCAACCTATCCCCAAAAATCAACTCGTTAGCTTAGGTTGTGGTTAATGTTAGGATTTGGGCAAGGATAGAGTCGGGAGTTACGGCTTAGGATTAGTGCCAGGATTAAGTAAGCCTCGGAGACGAGTTGACTAAGGGGGTGTTAACCTGGGGTGAAGACGTGTTGACCTGGGGACGAGTTGACAGAAAACTAGTGCACTTTCGCATACTGTGCAGCTGACTTGTGCTTGCGCAGTTGTTACTTGCTACAGTCTAATCCGTACACGTACTGTATAACACAGATGACACGAGAAACTTTCTACCTTAACGCATGCTTCATAGTACTGTATAAGATTGCGCAGTTTACAAGAAAATTGTAACGTTTTCTGTACGGCAACATTTACTACGGTAGCCGCCATATTGACCCTGATGACAATAAATAAGTAACAGTTTCCATGTGTTTCATGCCACGCCAGTCCACTGCATAATGCTGCAAGAGTTAGGCTTACTGCAACTGCATCTAGATAAATTGGGATAAGTAAACATTATAGTGTCGCATAAAAAAACAGCAGTATTTTGTACATAACCTTAACAAATATAGAAAAGTTGAAAATTTGAAACTAAGGTGTTTGGCCATAAAGGCATCAGCCTGCGCCCACAGTGCCGATACGATACGATCAGATAAGGCCTATGACAGACGTACCGACGGTACCGGTACGAGAAACCCGTAGACGCGAGAAACTTGTACGTGTGTCAAGCAGCGTTGTAGCAAAAAAAATTCTAACGCGTATTTCTCGCTTTATTAGATCCAGTTTGTCAGAGACAAGAACATACCCTATTGTCATGCTAAAATGTCGTGTCTGAAGCTCTGGGGCCCGATTTTCAAAACTTCTTAAGATTTTCCTAAGATCTTCTTAAGAAGTTTTAAAAATCGGGCCCCTGATCGTTGGACCCACCAATCAGCTGCGTACGGTGACGTCATCCGTGTCATCTGTGTCTGTGGCAGGAGTCGACATGCTAGTAGCCGATGATATCAAAGTGCTAGGAGTCGTGCTTGAAGCACCAAGACGATCCCATGTTAGCCCGTTGCTGAGGACGTTACACTGGCTGCCCGTTCAGCAGAGGATCGATTACAAAGTGGCTCTACTGACATTCAAAGTCCGCAGCACCTCGACCCCGTCGTACCTGCGACTCCTAATCCAGGATCGAGAACACTGCCACAACCTGCGATCGACCACTACGGCGCTGCGTCAACCTTTCACGACGACAACATTTGCGAAACGCGCTTTTCGATGCTCTGCACCAGCTGTCTGGAACTCATTACCAACAAGATAAAACCGTGTAGTGACAGCTCCTTCAGTTTCAAGAAACGTCTGGATGACCACATGGCAAAAATGGACAACTAATAAAGCTGTACTTTATATGTCCATCATCACCAAGTAGCTACAAGTACAAGTGCAACTACAAAAAAGTTCTATTCTGTGCAAAAAAACTTGCAATCACGTGACTCGATTCACACTTTCTTTTTCAGGTGCCCTTGGGCAGGTTTAGCAGGCTATTCTGGCGACAACAATCACTCACTGCATGAGCATCTTCTATTAGTTGTCTATAGGGTTATCTTCGGTCGACATTATGGCAAATGTGTTCTATAGTTTACATTAACACAATTTTGAAAGCATTTTATAGACCAGGTCATTTTTGCAATGCAACATTACGTAGGCCTACTGCAATTACGCATAGACAATTTGTCACCTGTAGGAGTATCATAAACCTATTCTATTGTGCCCTGTTCCTGAGATTTTTTACACGCAGCTGTCAGCGTGCGTCATCAGGTATGCCTCTATCTCGCTCAGTTTCGGGCCTTAAAACAAATTGAATGACTATTAAGTAAACTTATGCAGACATGACTGTGTTCTATAGGCAACTTTAGTCATACAGTTGCTAATTCATTGGTTCTAATTTTGTCATTTCACCGTCAGAACTCGGAAGCTCAAATAATCTTAATTCAGAAGCAAGTATTAATGCATAAACTATCTAGCGAGCGAATGAGACCAACCTTTGCAGAACTAACACACACGGCACAACACGTTATGTACATATAACTTGCAATATTATTTAGGCTATTCTGAGTTAAAGCTTCTAACAATGGCTTTAGCGGTGTAGCCCCCCAAAAAACCTCACATCAGTCATATGGCGATAAACGACAACTTGTAAGCAAATCCACAAGACAAGCCATGGCAGATAACGTGTATTTTTAGGCCGCATTGAATGCATGAAATGCGGATTACTGCAATTGATTATCTCGGCGTCTCTCTGTCTGAATGTCACGCTGTTTAATGCAGCATTGCTGTGCAAACACAGCTAAACGGATTGAGGTCTTAATTGGACGAGGACTCTAATTGGCGGCCCAACTGAAAGAAGAGAGAGGAATGACGGAATATTTCGCCTACTGTACAACACAGGAACGGCTGAACAAATCGCGATCTTGTTTGGGCTGGAGACTCTTGCGGACCAAAGGGACACTGTATTAGACAAGGGTCCTGATTCCCCGCGGCGAAGAAAGAAAAATTCGATGCGACCTTCGCCAAATTACTCTGAGCACTTGTTTTGGAACTACTGCCTTGTTGGTATGTGAGACCATTACCAAACTTTCTAGGCATGACTAGTAGGCAATAGTTACATGATATTTTCTGCCAAAAATTATGCATGACTGGCTTGTCTTGGTAAAGCTATGCGAATAAAATCGTAGGGGTCCCGTTTTTTGAGACACGGTGTAGTAATGGTCCGCGTTTTCTGTCCGTCCGTCCGTGTGTCACACGCGAATATCTCCGAAATTAAGTAAGGTTGACGTATGGTTATTAGGAAACTCGAATAGGAATTCGGGCTTTCTGGTTTAGAGTCTGCCATCAGATTAGCGATCGGAAGTACGGTTCCGCCATTTTGGATGTTTCTGGGTTGGCATTTGAACTAGGCCTTGTCAATGGAGCACTGGGGCCGGTCACGGGTCTGTGTGTCATTTGGCTAAAATTTCGTATGATCATACACAGGAAGATTCCCGAAGGAAGACGTGTTAAAATTGTAACCGGAAGTAGAATTCCACTGCCAGGGGCGTCCGCCACCGATCAAGATATTTTTTGACTAAATTTGGTATGTAGGTAGAAAATAGGGGTTCCCAAACGTGTGGAATGCTTTTTTGGATCATCCAAGATGGCGGACGGCGGCCATCGCGGGCCAGCTATCGTTCCGTCCTATCGGGGTTGACATCTCGACCTATAGCGAACTTTTTAGGCAATACCAGTAGGTAATAGCTTTTTGATCTTATCTACTAAAATTTATATACAAACGGCTTGTTTTGGCGAAGTTATGCCAAAAAATCATAGGGGTCCGGTTCTTTTGAGACACAATGTATAGCTGCAGGCCCCGACATTGTGGCAAGCCAGCTAATAACATTAAAGCCTATTATGTGAGTCACTGAGAGACACTTCCGTCGGTCCTTCGTACTCTCTCTTGTCAATCTTAGCGCAAAGCGACATTCTACAATTAGTTGGCTCATTAAATAAATCAATATCACGTTTGTAATTAGCAAATTATCGTCCTAGACGTGACGGAACGATAGCTGGCCAGCCGCTGAAATCCTGTAAACGCTCAAAATGGCGGAACTGTATTTCCGGTCGCGAATGTGATGACAAATTGTGAATAAGAAACATCGATTTCCTATATATTTGCGTTTAATAAAAAAAACATACGTCTCTCTTGGTCAGTTTCGGAGACAAGACAGACGAACGGACGGACAACAACGCGTTACTACAGCCCCTGCCTATTCTGTCGGGGCAGCCAATCACTCCGTTTTAGCGTAGTAAGACAGTAACAGCTGATCCTGGACATAGTCATAGGGTGGCAGTCAACTCGTTCCCAAGGAACATGGTAAGTTTAGGGTTAGGACTTGTTCGGGATTAGTGTTGCCGTGGGGTCAAGCTGACTGGAAACCACAGACGATGTCCCGATGTAGTTGCAGTTCAGAGACTGTCGCGGTCAGTAGTTAGGCCCAGGCAGACTTGGGTGCGACACGACGACAGCAGTACTTGGCGAAGGCATTGTACACGAACAGATCGATGATCTCGAAGATCGTCAGTGCACTGGCTCCGAGCAACAGACCGATAAAGCCGCCCAACTCACCTGAACATAAGTAAGCCTTGCGCCGCTATTTGACAGCTAAACTGCGTATGTTATGTTATGTTCATATGATGATTTGTGTTATATTAGACCTATATGCACTGTCACTGTCCTGCGTGGCAGATATTGTGTAATCCAGCATTCGAGCTGCAATACAAATAAAATTATTATTATTATGTAAACTGCATTCCTGTATATAGGCAAGTCCTGTCCTCGCGTCTATCTTGTGCGATTTTGAATTTTCCAGAATATGAATGTTTATCACAACAAAAGAGAACATATAACAGCTTGAACGTAATGTCGGAAAAGAATAAATACTGCTGGAAGATAAGGTTTTGAAAAGCTAGTAGTTCCTGATTCGTGGTGCAGCGGTCAGTAGATGACTAATCACAGTCAGTCGTGCACTGCAGGAAGTTACCGGCGCTGCATACAAGGATGCAACATGCATATAGGCCTAGGATGTAAGCTTCAGGATGCGTTTTACGCATGCAGCAGCAACTGATAGGCAAGAGCATCTAACTCGGTTCTGAGTCATAAAATGAAACGCTTGCTGGATCTGGATTATACCAGAGACACGGGCGTAGCTATAAATTTTAAGTGGAAATCTCAAACAAATTCGAGTAAAATGATGAGTGGTACAGTAAGGACAGACCTAGGCTTGTTTGCAAAGGCTGACGTTAACAACGTTAATTGGGAATACAGTGGCGCTAGGCAGAGGCCTACACAAATTTAGGCCTAAGGTGCTCCAAAATTTACCACAATGTCACCAAATGAAACAATAGTATAACTGAACTTAGACTGTTTCACAATTAAAATTTTAAACTATTTTATGGGCACCCTATAATTATTTCAAGTGGGCAAAAAGTAGGCTATACCTTCTCACTCAGCGCCAATGCGGATTTACCCCCATTAGGCTTACGGGCCTGTCACAGAAAGGTCTGGCACACATGTCCGATAAAGCATCGGCTATATTATACGGCCGCTATTTGCTCGCGCTCGTATTCTAACTGCAGTAGTGTTTCATTGCCATTCGATCTTCACTTGTTTCATCCATTCTACGTGCTTCCGTTAGGCGTCTTGTTTGCGTTTTCTGGAACTGAAGGAATTTGGAAAAGTAAGTTGCACAGCCCTGGGGGTTCACGGATGGCGAAATAAGCTGGATGTCAAAGTGAGTGGGTGGGCGACTGTTTTTCTTTAAACGATATCTCAAGACTGAGACGGCTTAACCGCCTAAGAACGTCGAATTTGGCAAAAACGTGGCGTCCAGTACGAGGATGATGCGTGCACTTGGATTTTTGGAAAAAGTTTTTAATTGTGGCAAAATTTGCAAAAAAAAACAAAATAGGCCAAAAACGCTTAAAATGATCGTCGCTGGTAGCCGGTATAATGGCTTGTTCGATAACAGTACAACGAAAACAGAAAAAAACGATAACAGAAAGACGCTCAAACATGTATTCTGCTATAAAAAATTGTTGTTTTGGCGTTATCTGTTATTGTAGTCGTAGTATTGTCGTAGCAAATTCAGGATTAGTGTTGCCGTGAGGTCAAGCTGACTGGAAACCAGCTGGGCGTTTGTCTGTCTGTTAACCAGGGTGTCGGAAATCGTACTGACGAACTCCCATCATAAATCAAAAACCAGGTTACCATAGTCTAATTAAGACAGCTGAGCGTCAATGCCCATGGGTGGACTGTTCTTTCTGTTCTGCTAGTATTAGCATTAGTATCGTCGTCGTCGATGACGTCATCATCATGAGAATCTTTACTTCCTTCTCATACAGTCATACTAATAACACAGTTTTCCATAGCTTTAAACTAACTGACCGAGTAGGTTCTCGAAAGTGTATGCAGCCTTCTGAGACACGCTGCTTTGTGTCAGTTCTTTGTAGAACAGGTCCACCTGTAGGAAGTTTTTACTGTAACCACACACACACACACACACACACCACAGCAACTACATTCAGTTGCGTGGCACGACAGCGAACCCCAAAATAGATGTTTATGGCGCTGTCTGTACTGTATAGAACGAAATCTTATCGGTATAAAAATCGGAAAAATTCATTGAAAAAAAATCCTACCCAAACTTTCAACCCAATGATCCAGCGAAAAAAAAACAAACCTACAAGTTTACTGCGATATCAATTATCAGACCAAGAAAGGTTTTCTTTCTATGCTTTTACAACAATTTATTTGAAAGTTTACACACAGACAAGTAAACAACGGGTATAGACGAACGGACAGACAGACAGACATAGGACAATGCATAAAGCGAGTATAAGCGACTTCCGGGTGTGAAAGCTGGGTCGCATTACCTACACGCCAGCTATGCTGCGAGCAGGTATTGTTTATGGTGGCGTCTGTCGGTGCGTCTGTGCGACAGTCTGTCCGCACAATATCCCGAAAATTACTGGTCGGAAATCGATGCAACTTGGTAGAAATATGTCCCATGAAAAACGCTAAAAGTGATTGAAAGTTGGTGACATTTGACCTCGACCGTTAAATTTGAGAGCTATTTCGTATTTTTCTAATTCAGGCTCTACCTAGCAACTTCATTTTCGAGCTGGAGAGACATCTTCAGAATATCTAAGTCGTGTTTTAGTTTCAAGGTCATGGGTCAAGGTCAAGGTCACGGCAGCGCAAAAGCTGTAGCGTGCAACTCAAAAACTACCGGTCGGACACTGCTGGAGCTTTATCGGTATATCTGTTACGATAACGCTTGAAGTAATTCGGAGCTTTTGACATTTTGACCTTGACCTTTGACATTAAGACACATTTTCGTATTTTTTTAAATTCAAGCTGTAAGTTTTAAATCCCTTATGCTAGCAGCTTCATTTTCAGTGTAAAGGTACATATTTAGAATATAGCGGTCATTTTCGAGTTTCAAGGTCATTGGGTTAATCTGAAGTCGCAAAACAGCGGCAGTGCACAGGTTTGTGCTCGTTCGGACACAGTTTAATGAGAATTGAAAGTTACGCGTAGAAGTCAGCGCTGAGTTCGTTCCCTGCGACATAATCTGTCATGTACGTCTTGATGTAGTCGATCGCAGACGTCAGCGAGTCGGTCTGCAGCTTCAGTCCACTCTCCACATTCTGCCAATAAACCAAACAGCCAAAGGCGGAGCCTCAAAAGTCAAAACTCAAAACTTAACGAATTTTGCTTCATGTGGACTGATTTTGTATTAATAACAGAAATAGGCATAGCAAGTTAATCCTTTGGTGATTATAATGTTATTAACTATAGAGTCTGTCAGAAATGAGCAAATTAGGCCTACTTATCATCGTCGTCGGCGGCGGCATCAAATACGCGAAGTAAAGAAACGCCGAAATTTGCAACTTCTTGGGCGAGAACTGCGTTTGAACTGGTAAAGTGAATCATGATTAACACATGCCTCAAAAATATGCCTCAATAAGATAATATGCGTGATGGACGGTATAAAATGTAACTTAGCACATACATTGATTTCATCGACAAGATCTTCCCAGTGAGTGACGACGTTGGAGGCCGACTGGATGGTATAGTCGTTGAGTGGCACGGTGATCCCGTTGACAACCTGTGTGGTCGGGTAGACAATGCTGACGCCGGTCATGCTGAACTGCATCCAGTAGTCGCTGGTGGTCTCGACGTGGTTGTCGGTCAGCATCGCCAGCAGGATGTAGTAGATACGGTTGATTTGATTATGGATAAGGTCGACAAGTAGTGTTCGACTGACAAGACTCGTGTCCAGGCGCACCTAGATATGGGATAAACGAACCATGTCTCTGGAAAACAGGACATAAATATTTACAGTAAAAATGCTCAAAGTACCGGTAACTGACAACAGCGAAGGTTAGACTTTTATAATGGCAAATGTCATCCGAAATCCGCCAGAACTAAGCCACAAGCATCGTTTGTTACAATGTTTTAGATGACGATAAAAATTATATTGGTGGTAGTCACTGCTGGCTGTGTCGTGAGTCAAAGTACGATTGATGACAGCGAATCACCGTCAGTAATGCAGCTGAAGCTGCAGCTCAATAAACTTGAGCATCAACATGAGATGATAGCTCAAATGCTCAGTCGTCTTCTTGACGGTCAACAACAACTTCAAGCAATTTCTACAAACCGTCCACACGCAAATATGACAGGTGATTGCATTGTAAGTCTGACATAACGGCTAGTGATGTGTATGCTGTGATAAAATGTCGTGACGTTAAATATACATGTATTTCAAAATGTTTGCTTCAAATCTGTAAAGAGCAACATATTCAGTAAGCAGTCGCGTTATTAATCAAACCTAAGCGTTAACCAATATAAGATATGCAACGATTAGCTCGTAAGATGCCCGCGACTATTACACAGAGTAATGCTGCGTTTACAAGCCGCAATATTGATCACTAAATTCTAGTACACGATCGCATCGAGAAGAATAACGTCAGCTTATAAAAACTCAACTGAGGTTGTGTTTTGGCATGTTAGTGTAATTTTTTACATTGCAATGTATTTCAGCACTCTGTTCGATCGAAGTGCAAGCCTATGGCGCAAATAACCACGGAATAACGAAATACGGCTACGTCAAGCTAAACGCAGTTTCTGTTTGGCAAGCGTCGTGGCGGGGAAGATATCCTAATCTTCGCGGTGTAAATGTAATCAATGTCGACCAGTGCGATTGCTCCGTACGAGAAACGCGTCATTTTGACACTCATGTCAGTAGCAATGCATCCATTGAACTTAGTAATTATCTCCAACAAGTCAACCATGGAACTATCATCGTCGGAGTCTCAGCTGATTCGGCAAGCGAGAATCTAGCCAACGCTCTGCCAACACTAAGAATGATGGGAGCTGATGTCAGAGATGTACGGCTAAGAGGAGCGTTCGCGTTCGTGACACAGAAAGGCTTCTCGGCCAAAACCGTTCTTCGCAAAGTTCTTACTGAGGCACAGAGTGAAGCATACCAACCACACTTTACTGTCACAATCACAGGCAGTACAGGTAAATCCGCATAGAGCCTATTTATTGTGGCTTTCACAAATATAATCGCTCAACGTAGGCTCTACTCATAGATTTTGGCTGATAGGTTGGCAGTTGTTTGAACTTGCTTCACTGAAGAGGCAAATTGTTACAAATAGACAAAATGTTTCAATTATCAGCGACACTTGTCATCCGCAATTGTCATTTATTGGAAACGATCATATAGTTATCAATGGATGACATGACAGCCTATAAGTTTCCAAAAACTCCATACTGCATATCAGCAACATAAGGTTTAGGCCTACTTGCAAAGTAACTGTAACGTAAATTGTTGATTTGTCGAAATTGATAACTACAATATTTGCAAAATTTCTTCATTTTGTAATGTTCAGGTTGTTCGTGGGACGATTTCGCTCTAACCGTCGTGTAACTCGATGAACATTATGTAGCAAAATATCTGTCAGACGCACTGTCCGCGGCATCCGCCATTTTCTACGGGTCGTGGTCCGCCGATGGTGCGGCCCTAAATGATCGATATCAAGGCTACAAACTACTCTGTTTGTTACAGTTAAAGTGTATAGATGGAACATTAGAACTATGTCTACAAGTTTACATCAACGACGCTTTGTCGCTCGACACGCAGAAATGAAAACTATTTCGTGTCTAACATCCTTGCTAGACTTTTGCTGTAAAAAGATTTCACATGCATAAAGTGTTACTTATGAAAATATGAACGTATATGATCATGTAGTTGTTGCTTCATAAAGGCTTTAAACAGAGAGATTTACTGAATAGTACATACCTCAAAAAGGTAGTTGCATGAATATAAGAGACTTATATTATAAAATTAATATTTATTAACTCGTTTGGATGCTTACTGTTGGAAAGACACCATTTGTATGCGTGGTGATATCTTCTACAAAAAATACCAAATTTAGTCTGGATCTCTTGATTTAGGACCGAAATGTGGCTCGGAAACGAAATTTAGAACTGCAGGCTCGTTTCTAAGTTCGGTTCCGATTATGACTCGCGGTACTTTATGGGTAAACGTACTTTAGGCTATCACCGCCACTCTTACGAAAGACAAAAACCGAAACCTTGGCAAATTAGCTGTAACAAAATGTCAGATAGAACGTGTGAAATGCACGACATTGCAACACCTGCAGAAATATCTGAACCACGTTCTCGAGTTAATTAATGCCAACTTCGACTCATCGGTTCGTTTTTCTTTCTACCATTGAGCAGCGATAATTAACGCATCGACGTCTCGTTTACATTTGGTTCGATAGCTTTATCATGCAGGCCGAATATACGATATGCCCGCAGTTGTATGTTTCCTCAACTTTCCTCTTATGCGCTATGGCGAGTGTAGCAAGTAAGTCAAACATTTTATGAATACACTTGTGACTTCGTTTAACTTTCGTTTAACTTGCTGGTTTCGCTGCGCAGTCGGCCATTTTTTAGCGTCAACTATCCGGTGTGAAAAATTACCGAATATAAAAATTAATGTAGGACATTCGATATGAACTCACATATGCGTCCTAAACGCTTGTGCGTCTTGGTGACAGTTCTTAATCTCTCTTACAGCGCTGAGCGCGCTCTTCTTAACTCTTCGCATGGACGAGAGTTTACTGGAAGCAATTTATTAACAATACAAAAGCTACAAGAACCAACGTCCCAGGCCACTTTGCTCTGGAGACTGAAAGCTGCAGGGTCTTCTTGAAACATGGCTCACCTGGACAAATTAGCCAGGAAGAATAAAGACCCAGTACCGATTTTTAAATGTTGAAATTATAAGAAAACAGCAAAATATTTCTACAGTCCTGTTGTCATAGATGGTGTTTCAAAAATAATATTTAAAAGCAGAATAGCACCTAAAAATAAACATATGTTGTTGTTACACTTTAGATGGCTATTTCTGTGCCGATCATTCTGACATTCCTTACAGCTGGCTGTATTGCGAACGGATTTCTGTTTCCTGGAAAAGATGACGACGATAAATTACCATCGACCGTGCAAGTGATACTGTTGCAGCTTACAAACCTTGAGCAGCAACATCATCAGATGGCTGAAGTCCTCGTCGATCTTGTTGGTAACCACCAGCAAGAGCTGTCAGAACTTAAGCAAGAACATCAAAACCTGACTCAACTATTTAGTGGCTTTTTTGGTGAGCAACAGCAGAAGATCGAAAGACTGGAGCAACAGATGAGACAAATACTTAGACGTCTTCCTGATGATCAGCCACAGCAGATTTCAGGACTTAAGCAACAGATGACTCAATTACTCAATAGTTTGTTTGGTAGGCAAGAGCAGCAGGTCGAAACACTTGAGCAACAGATGACCCAAGTATTCAGTCGTTTTTCTAATGATCAGCAGCAGCAACTCTCAAAACTTAAGCAAGAACATCAACAGATGACCCAACTGCTTAATGGTCTTCTTAGTACGCAACTGCAGCAGACTGAAACCGCGGAGCAAGAACATCAAAATATGACTCAATTACTTAGTGGTCTTCTCACTGGGCAACAACAGCAGGTCAAAAGAGTGGAGCAACAGATGAGCCAAATACTCAGACGTCTTCCTGATGATCAGCAGCAGCTCACAGAACTTAAGCAAGAACTTCGACGAGTGACTCAATTTAATAATGATCTTGTCGGTAGGCAACAACAACAGGCCGAAACAATGGAGGAAAAAATTAGTCAAGTACTCAGTCGTTTTCAGCATCGTGAGATGGATCAAATGCAGAGTCGTCAAACCGACAGCCAGCAGCAACTTACCAAATTGGACGAACTTTATACGATACTTACGAACCGTCCACGTGTAGGTAAGTTCATGAGATAACACGTTGAATGCTGATGTTTGCTGTAACAGCATGAGACGAGTGTGCTCAACAAAGTTTTATGCTGCTATTTCAAAAGGTTTGAACTGAAGAAAATAATCAAGTCTAACAGTTATTGCATAGGCCTAACTTTTGAAAAATGGAAACAACATGTCACAGGAGGTTTATGGTTTGTTTCTTTGTTATAATCCACACTGGTTTATTCTTCGATTTTGCTCTCCGAAATGTGCCCGATGTTGGCCGACATGCCTGCCATATATGTCGAGTAGCATGTCGGCTGACATGTTCGCTCGTCTGCCGCCACTTTTTACGGGTTTCGAGAACATTTCATCGGTATTGCGACGTCATGGCTATCAGCATTCATCGTAGGATCAGCGAAAAGCTCAACGAACAATGTTAGAAATTTACATTATTTTTACTATTATTATTGCTATTAATCCCACTGTGATGATAGGGCTACTGTGGGCGGCGAGGAATGGGGTGGGGAGGCGCCTGCAGCTGTCAGAGCGTGACGTAGGCCTACGGTCTACGTGCCATGGTCCACAGTCGGCAAGTTGGCGTGAGCCTAGCAGAGTTCAATAAATGCCGCTGTTCATGCCTAGAACTCCCAACTACTGACTAGTAAGATATTAATTGAGTCAGTAACTCACATCAGATACCGCAACTGAGCCTATACCAGCCCCGATATACAGGGCGTAGGCCTATGCCAGTCACGACGATCCTTCAAATCAGTCAGCGAAAACTGCCTGTGCAGATGCAGCCATCTGTCTAGCGTCAATTAAAATAGGCGTAAGGCAGTGGTTCTTAACCTTTTTCACTGCTGTGATCCCCTGAACGCGACCGATGTCGTCTGGGACCCTCAAGTCAAAATTGAAAAAGTATGTGCTCCGGAATAAAATAACTAAGAAACGTTCTCCTGGAAGGCGTACGGTAGTTTCAACTTTAATTGCTGCCCGCCCGAAGAGATAGACTGCAGAGAAAAGGAAGGAAGAGAAGACTGAACTGGAATGGCTGGCTAAATAGGATAGGGTGCGTAGTGTGTACACAAAAGCAACTCGTAACGAGTGCGAGGCAAAAATATTGGGGGAAATTTGTTG
>Ga0126335_1000337_pt1 | contig 22155 bp, 14 predicted proteins | sample OlaspJWI45metaG_FD_108409 | JGI IMG/M metagenome (GOLD analysis project Ga0126335, IMG submission 108409) | Marine gutless worms symbiont microbial communities from Oahu, Hawaii - Olavius sp. 1 OAHU.JWI-45 metaG | ecosystem: Host-associated > Annelida > Digestive system > Unclassified | place... | reverse complement strand
GCGGAACTGCGGAATGTGGAATGCGGAAGGTAAAATGCGGAATGGAATCTGCGGAACGACGGTGATTGGTCCACATGTCAGACCACGTGACCGCAGCTATTACGCAGTTTACCGGACGCCGCGCGTGGCCAGCGCAGTGGTAAAATGCGTAATGCAGATGTGGAAAGTAGCATTTTATGCATGGTAGCGTAATCTTAATCTGCCATTTGCTGCAAAGTGTTTAAATGAAAGGTGCTGAGAAATGATCTTAATAAAAGTTACTACTGCGTTTGCAAGAACACGAAGCGGCGTGGCCCGGTAAATTGGGTTAAGTGCGATTCATGCCCACGCTGGTACCACACCGTTTGCGTGGGGGTACGCAACACTACCGCCCCATATCACTGTGATATGTGCCGGTAGGACTTCTACAATTGTGATTTGTGTTGTATTACGCCTAGTTTTCAGAATTACATGTTGTGTTGCTTGCGTGTTTTCATTTCACTTTCAACATAGCTCTACTACAGGAGTTAGTTTCAGTCACTTATGCCAGCATGGTAGGCCTATATGCTATGCCTCTCTGTCAGCCTATATAGTACACTCCTATACGTTGTATGTCTGTCACAAGCCGATATTCTAGGCCTAGGCCTACATAAAGGGCTAATAATCCCGGACTTTTAATTAATTAATAATTACGTATTCAAACTCGCAAAAGCATGTACAACCAACCGTGGACAAATGACCGCCTACATACGTAAACTTCCGCATTCCGCATTTTACCCACCGTTTCACACCATTTTTTCACACTTTCCATTCCGCATTTTACCTTCCGCATTCCACATTCCGCAGTTCCGCATTTTACCCATAGCCGTGTGACTGTATTACTATTGCACCTCTTAATCTACAGTCTAGCCAGCCGAAAGAACCATGTACACAGATACTTGCAGATGACACCTCAATTACTGAAACACATGAAAGTCTAGTCTGGATAGTCATGATGCCACAAGAGGTGTGGCATGTCACAATCTCATTACCTTAGATATAAAGCCTGTTAACACATGCAAACCGAAGTACTTCTAACACTGTTCATGGAAGATATGCTTTAAAATGTTAATGTATTAGCGACGGTGTGTGTAGTATCAAAATATGCATTAAATTACTTACATTGATCATTTTCACGACAGCTGCGCAAGCCACAAAGACTATTTAACTGACTATAATTTTACCGTTATGACCAAAGAGCCTATAACGGCCAACAAGAGACGTAATGCCGGTGGCATTTTTGATGCAAGTTTCTTGTACAAAAACATCAAATAGAACGTGTTCTGTTTCGTGCAAGAAACTGACTGTGCAAGAAACTTGCACAAGAATTACAGGGTGGCCCAAAAAACCACATTTCCATTTGCTTGATGTTGAATTGATATAGCTTTGTGAAATCTCAACCGAATTTTATAATTTTTGGCAGACTTACATCTGAATAGATTCCCAACAAAACAATGCATGTATTGTCCACAGCACCTATTGCGTGTTCCTACATTACTTTGTAGACGTAATATTGTCCGTTTTCTGTGCTGTCTCTAAGATGAAATTTGCTCATGAATTATGTTGGCAAACAACTAACAGTGTCAATCACACAAAATTGTACTGATTCGTTTACAAGCAATGTTCAATATGCACTGATGAACGAGATATGCCAGTTTGTCGGGCGATCTCACGTGGGCTTAGGTGACTGCGGTGTGTCTTCCTGACCACAGATCAGCTCGCTTACGATCTCGACGTTTTCGGTGGTTCGAGCACATTTTGGACGTCCGCTGCCCGGCTTCTTCGCCTTTTGTACCGTCTAAGTCAATTTTCTTGACTAGATAATCAACAGCTCGACTTTTCCACATCTTATTTGGAAATTCTTTTATCATCCACGTTGAGCCCCAACCTTTACTAGTGCGCAGATTACAGATCAGACTACGGTCCTCAGCATTCAAGCGCCCCATTACTATAAAAGCTATTAACATCAATAAAAGAAGGCACAGTTGTGACACTAGGTCTTGTATGACGCAATGATGATGTCATTGAAACGAAACTTTGTAAAGTAGGCCTAAGTAAGAAAATTGCATCTTGTAGATACACTTGGGAAATACTTAAGGAACGCCGTATCAGGTAGCTAAAGTTGTAGAAAACGGAAATGTGCAGTTTTTGGGCCACCCGGCATCTTGCTGCATGTCGCTATAACAGGCATGCAAATTTCTTGTACAAGTTTCTTGTACGTGTGTCACCGGCATAACTGGCTGCAGCCTGCAGGAATCGGAATCTAGGTCACGCGGCGGATTGTGGCATTCTCGTAGGCCCCGTCGTCAGCTGTTCGTGGTTGTGTATTGTTGTGTTTTTGTGTTTTATTGTTTAATTACTGTTTAATTGTGTATATTGTAAATAGTCATCGAAGACATATACGACATAGGCTACATCTACTTGAGGAAGTTTGTAGTTGTTCGTTTAAGCAATATGTATGATAGTTTGTTGAAAGTGACGTCTTATTTGTTGGGTGTGTCTAGAGTGAGGGAACCGGTACTGTTCAGTTGCAGTACGGCAGTCCTATACGTACTCCTAACCCGTCCATATTAGGAGGTCTATGGGAATGAAGTTTCCCAGTGGGGTCCAGAGGCAGAGCCCGGTGGGATCTGGGGGCAAAGCCTCCAGAAGATGACAACATGTCTTGAAAGTAATGCATAAATACTTTATATACTACGACTTACGACAACGCTGATTAGCGTTTTACTGTGACTACTGATGCACTACGCGGCCTTATAGGCCCTGGTTATGACGCGTAGCGCATCGGCAAACGAACCAGGCGTGATCTACAGGCGAAGGTATAACTACAGCTGTAAAGACCATGTCGTCCTTCTGGTAATTATTATTACTGTTAAGCATAATAAATTTTTTAAAAATATTTATTAAATAATTTAATATAAAATGTATCAAGAACTTTAAAACTTTTCTTTTTATCGTTTTTATATTCAGTGACGTTACGAACGTACCGGTATGTGGTTTGACTGTCATTCTGCTCAATGTCCTGTATTTGTTGTGATCTGAATCTGAATAACGAGGTTATTAGGCTGCATCGAATACATGAGATGCAGACTATTGTTACCGATGATCGTGGTGTCTGTCCGTCAGTCTGTTGGTCTGTCTGCCATGCAGGACTATTCGGCTTCACTGTGCAAAAACGGCTGAACAGATCAAGGTGCTGTTTGGGGTGAACACTGCTGGCGGCCCATGGAAGATTGTTTTAGATGGGAGTCCTGATTCCCCCACAGAGAGGGGAGAGGAGTTGGGAAAATTTTTATACCAATCGTGGACCCACATTATATCTCAAGAATGGCTGAAGCTAGAGACTTTTTCAGTGTAATCAGCTGTCAGTCAGTCGCACGATGCGATGTTTAATAGCGTCTGTTATCATTGTCTCCTTCACTGCTGTCGTTGTCGCCCAGTTTCCGTGACACCATCGAGCTTCTATAGCGTGATGCGGGGTGGTGCATCGGCGGTTTCATCAACTGATCCCGTGGCGGAACCTTGTAGCGTCCCTCGATGCGGTCGCGGTCTTCCACGTTGTACTGCAGCTGTTCGCTCTTCTCCAGGTAGAGGGCGTCGTTATGCTCAAAGTTCGGGACACAGCCGAGGTCGGCGTTCTACACACAACACACGACGCACTTGCCACTGCTGTAGGCCTAATAACGTTACGCAGGCCCATACATCTAATGACGGAGAGATTACGTTGGCAACTCTTAACATTAGCGTCAATTCGCCCCACAAATTTTCAGAAGTGCTTTGCTGTTTTTAATAAACTCGAATGGTTTAAGTTTCACTGTTTTATACTACTTAAATTAGGCTACACAATTAGAACACTGTTCAAGAAATCACATATCTTTATCACACTTTATTCAGTGTTAGCCTATCGTTTTTTAAAATGCCAAATCCGCCTATGAACTAAATTGTAATTAAAATGCCCAAACAATAATAGCCTACCTGTAGGATGAGTTTTCTGTTGGCCATGTCTTTCTTCCACTCGGGCACACAGAGGCGTGGAATGATCGGATGTCGACGTGAATATACCGCTTCTCTGAAACAGTCGTAACTCGTAAGTAAGCAAGTGAATTAATGTTCGCGGAGAAGTCCTTACAGCCTAAACTGCCACGGAGGCACTGTGCTAGTGTTAATATGCTCTGCAGAATAGCACAGTCTTCAAAAGTGCGCAGAACTGAATCGATGTCAGCAGTGGGTCACGAACTGGTGATGGAGGCGCGGGTGAGATCCACAGACTCGAATGAGAAACAGCGAAACATCTTTGGCCGTTGTTCTGGAGCGTACCGTACGTATATAGGAGTCAGTCACTTTGTGAGCCACACGGCGATCACTGTTTGGTGCACGATGTCATTGGGGTACTGTCTATGCTGAGCTTTGTGTAGTTTTCAAAGCAAAGCAAAGCAAAAAAGTTCAAACACTGCCTAGTCACACCACATGACTGACAAATTGACCGATCCCTCAGTAGATAGAAGACTAATAATAATGACAGTCATGAATTGCGCGATAAGTATGCAGATAAGATACAAATTTTGTTTCACTGTCCGCAATGTCGGGTTGTAACTCGTAGTGATTTTCTCCACTTAATGTTCGCAGCTAATTTGATAACGAAATGAACTGCACTTTCGTTAACATAGACGTACAAAAATATAGCCTGTATAGAAACTTGTCAATGATCACCTTTGAACAGTGAAATTCGGCGACTGATTCTGCTGTATTGTGTAATCCATGATAATACTGATAAAGCGATAAGTTTGAAGACGCTTTACGGTGGTAAAATCTAAAACAGCCTACTACACCGACAGTAACGTGCAAGACCAAAATCTGCCTCTGCAGTTTATATGCAGGCGTCGTTAGCAACGGTGTTACGTAGCCAGTATCCCTGCTCTGCGGTGGCCCATCCAGAGTTGACTAGTTTGATTCATTTTGTTTCATCGAATTAGTAAGTTAATGCCAATGAATGGCAGTTAGGCCTATCAAGACTTAAGATTTGTTCGAATCGTTTCAATGTTGAACCACTGTATATGAAGCAGGTGGGCGGATTTCATACATGTGAATTCACAAATTACTAGAAAAATAACGTTTGATTCAAACTGCATTTTGTTGTACAGTCTTAAATCAGTAGCTGCAATCAACCATGAATAGACCTAGGCTGACGGTTAAATGCGACATACTGCTCCTTTTCATGACACCATTTATTTGACGTTTATAACATTCAAACTGGTAGTAGATATTTCTTTAATTTGTGCTTTTATTGTATTTTGCAGATAGGCTACAGCTTGTTCGTAGTGCCTTAAGTTAGCAACGTTATTTGAATAATTAAGATGTTGACTATAAAATTCTGAGCGTCAGTAGTTGGTGCCGCCACTTAGTTATACAAGCCAGCAGTGTAAAGAGTGCCAGTTAGCTGCCGATCGACCACTGCTAATAATTGATAAATCAAGTTAATTTGGCTGGCTTTCAATAGTCCTTGGTCAGCACTGCACTACGCAGTATACAATCAAAATACAATGGATCTCCTTCGAATAAAATTCGTGGTATTTTCAGAGTAGACAGACAGAAACAGCCTTATGACCACATCAATCGTTACCTGCTAGTATAGTACAGAAGTTTCTAACCACGGATGTATATAAAACGTCAAAATGAATGCAACAGAAGGTGACATCAGACAATTTATTAAAGCCTTTGAAAACAATCGATATAAATTATTTGAGCTTATAGTAAGAAACTGGGCCTACTTTTCTATTTTTTGATTAATTTCTAAACAATATGGAACAATTGCATTTTTGCACTTTAAACGTCTTTATAGCTGTTATCACGCACCGTTATTTGCTGGACATAAACAATATAATTGATCACTAATTCAGTGATTGTCTGAATACAAAATAGACGGTCAAGAACCATTGAATTAGTGCAACAAACTAATTATATTATTGTGCTTTATCGTATTATAAGACGTAAATTTGTTTTGGAAAGATAATGTTGCCTACGTAGTGCTAGTGTAGCAAACATACACCAATAATTGCATAGAAAGCTGCAGTGTTCTTTGAAAGATAAAGATGCACATTCAATAGACCAAACCATGATTAACACAAACAACGACGATAATACCACGTACAGGTACCACCACACGTAACATTTATCAATGTATACAAAAACTACAAATCGATCAAATAGTTTACTCATATTAAAAGCAAAGTATTATAACATTATCCAACAAGAACATAATCTTAAATCTACACACACATAAGAAAAACTTCGTGAAACATTGTGAAACAGTTAAGTGTCATAACTTAGCTATATGCATCAACACGAAACGTAAATAAACTGGAAACGATAGATCATAGGATGCACATATGCACATAGTGATGCAACATAATTGCGTGCAGACATTAGCGTTATGGTTCGAGTTCTGAAGTTCAGGCGAAGTTACAGTTATATACAGAGGTTGATTACTATAGTCAGTAGGACGGAAGTTTGTCCGAAAAGACCATCAATGACAGAAATGCACAACAGAATAGACACGTACAAAGTAAGCTTCAGTCTATAAAGCCTGATGACGGTGTGTGTGGCCAAGCTGGAATCATTCGGAGGTCGACTGAAGGGACTGAAATTTGGCAAGCAAACTTCGCGTCGTGCCTGGTTCAGGGAGCTCATCCTCGGCTGTCGAAGTGTCCGCCGTCATCGACGTCGACATTGATTGGTCGGCGACAGCGTCACCCTCGTCGTGGTCGCCAGTCCTCGCTGACCATGGCGCCGCCGGAGGCTGTGGTAGGTCGCCGTGCGCAGTGCCCGTCAAGCCGCGCACCAGTGGCGTCACCTGTTTCACCTCCCACTTGAACGCCTGTAACAGAACATCAGCCCACCACACTGTGAATACGACTATGGTTATTATTGCAACCAAAACCAGCTGTGCCTTAATCTGTTTGATGTTATACGGAAAATATCTACACGCTATATGTCAGCTTTCATTTTTGTCAGCCTTATTGTTTGCTTATTTACGCCTATTTCCACAAAAAAAACAAATTACTGATTATATACTAACTCAAGACTATGCCGTCGTCCATTAGCGTCCATGCATGATAGCAAATCAAGTCAAATCTTTATCTTGATAAGCGTTGAATATACAAGATAATCTCCAGGTCAACAAATTGTGAAGTGTATATCATTAGCACAATGTTGTTAAGATGTCGATAGAGTACTCTGTCATAACTCGCAAGACATTGCACAGTGTTGCACAAGGTTGTTAACAGTCGAATAATCTGTTAACGTTCTTGGGTGCATGAAGACAGCCGGTGACAGAAATGGCAATAGCAAACGTCAGTACGCCGTCGCCTGGTATGTAATTAGTTAGTTACCTTTCTGTCTTTAGCCTGAAGTCCTGCAGTGATCTGCGTTTCGGCTTCCATGTCGCGGAACTTTGCCAGCATGTACTGTGTCATGAGTGGCGGCGGCAGCTGATCTTCCTCATCATCCCCATCTCTTCTCTGTTCCACTACTTCCACCGTCTTCTGACGCACGACGCCACTTCGACCCTGTTCACCCACGACGTCGTGGTCTTCCACTTCGCTGTCCTCTGCTGCCTCGTCACTTCGACCCAGTTCAGCTCGTCGACTGGGGGAGGGCGACTCGCCACGCCGCTGAGCCAGTCCAGACAGCGACCTCGACCTCGACGTTCCCGTCTTCATCACGGCAACCACGTCTGCCCTGGCACGTTCTTCTATTTCGCGCCACTGTGCGACGAGCGCCTGTGTCAGGCCGCGCTGTGGCAGCTCGTCGTAAGTGACGTCAGAGACAGTGCCCGTGCCGTCACTCTCATTGCCTGGACGAGGTCTGTGAACGGGCGTCGCCGGAGCGCTCGCTGCCCGTTTCTCCTGTGTCCATGCCACTGTACGCTCCACCACTCTCTTCCTTCCACCTCTCACGTCATCATCAGCTGGTGTCACGACGTCACGCGATCCCATATCCACGTTATCCGTACCCTGGATGCAGCCGTTCTCGCCGACATCAGTGTTACTATGCTCCTGCAGGATGCGTCGTCCAGGCGACGGTCTCATCAACTGGGCCTCGACAGCTTCGCGTGACAGCTTCTCGTAGACTCCTCTCACCGTCTCCAGCGGAACCATCGTCACCTGTCACCGTACAAAACATAGGCTTCATCAAATGACAACCAACTAATACAGTTAAAGCTGCAGTCGACATATCAAGCAAATGGGAAAACAAATAAAAGTGCGCGCTGCAGTCGCGCGCTGCAGTCGCTAATGGTCATTTTGCTAGCCAACTGAAGAGGGGTGCGTCAGCAGAAAGGCAGAAAGCCATCTGGCTCTCAATAACAAATTATTTGTGAGTGAGATAAGTAAAATAATTCAATAATCATAGGGCGATGGCGACGATTATCTACATATTTATTTTTATTTGGCCCTCAGCTAGACAGCAGCCTACGCGGCTGGCGCATCGCGTAGTGTACATGTGCCGTTACTCATTACACCAGCCACCGGAGGGATGGCCAGTCTGAGTTTACTGCTGTATATCAAAATGTTTTTATTTGCCATAAGGTCATCCGTTCCAGTATACCTACAAGCCGGATTTGATACAAAACAACTTAGCATGATCGAGCAAACCGCCGAGAGGGAAGTTGACATGGGCGAGTCAGCATTGCGCCACATGCAACAAGTTAGTCAGAAAGGCATCCACATTGGCAACATTTAAAAGACATCTCAAAACCTTCTCGTTTTCCAAACATAATGGCACAGTGTTAGAACAGTAAAAACCTAGTTTTATACTCTTTAGTTTTATCTACTTAGTTTTTATCTTTTTTACCCACAGTATTTGTTTTTAGTTTACTCACTATTTTTACTTTTCTAGCCTTGGGCTATTTTATTTTTTTCTCACATATTATCTTGTAAAAGACTGGTCGGCGTTTGGCCGTAAGTCTTTTTGTTTAGTTTTAAGTTTTTTTACCATTTTAGTCATCTAAACTCAGAGAATGTCTTATGGTTGCGTATTCAATACAAACATCCATGAAACGAGACAACATTTGTCACTGAATATTTCCGCCACTGTGCGCTTATATATCATGCTGACACATAACATGTCCTAACACAACATAATAATTCAATGCAGAGATTATTTACCGCTTCACTGTCAAGTCTTCGATCACCATAGTCACCTATACCACAATACACATCGACATACACACTTGCACAACATGACAATTTGATGTGAAGCGCTCTTGAGGCGGCTTGTGTTGCTTACAGCGCTATATAAGTTGTCCACTTTACTTACTTACTTACTTACTTACTTACTCACAGGTCAATTGTCTGAGACGCTACTTAGCTTCGATTTAATTTTGAATCCACCTGTAACAAACTTAATCCGTCAAAGTCGACATGAAACTTCAGTTAAGTCATGTTACTTGGCAACTGCAGGATAAAATGACTGAATAATAACTAACTACTATGGTAGACTGCAGACGATATTACAAAGAGACATGTACCACTGCTAAGTCTGCTTAGCCTTAGTAACATTTTAAAAATGCAAATAGTGGATATAGAATGAGAATAAGCAGTAAAAACGTAATCAATATTGAACTTGCCATGTGTTCGCCACAGATTGAATACCAACGTATCACGACTTAGATCTACTGACAATAATAAATCTGTCGATTATCGCATTATAAAAATCATATGAATACAACTAATTTGTCAAATAATATTTAATTAACAGTAAAAGTAAATGCATGAATGCCAAAAGAACATCAAATACTTTACAGAAACATTTCATAAGAAGAAACTTAACGAACCAACATAATACGGTGCAAGATCGACCTCCCTCGCTACAGCGAAACTGTCGTCATACGTGCCTCGAAACAAAATAACAATCAAATAAAAATACTTTAAAATATATATGTTTGTCATGTCATTACTGTACAATAAAAACAATACAAAGTAATATAGAACACATATTGGCTACACGGTGGTCCAAAAAGTACAAGTTTTTCATGACAATAATAATAGCATCGTTTCCACATGCACTGCGCTGCGCGATGCGATGCGTGGCGAGTGTCAGCAAGTCCCGGAGAGTCACGGCTAGTTCCAGCGAGTAGTTTCACTCGCCACGCAAAGCAACGCATCGCGCAGCGGAGCGCAACACAGCGAAAATGAAACGAAAACGACGCTTTATATGTGTAAAAAAAACAGTCAACAATAATGTTAGCATCAAGTATTATCAACTAAGTAGTCTTTTGTCACTAAATAATCTTATTTAGACGTTTCTGAAATGATGCCTTTTTCGCTAATTAATCATTAGCTACAAACGACATTACTTGTGGGCACAAAGTCTAGATACCATGCGTAAACACTACCGTAAATGACAGAACATCAAAATAGTTACAACATGCTCAGTGCAACGACACACGTCAAGAAAATCACTTTTTGTCTCACCTTTCGTCATAAAGATCTCCATAAAGTGAGGTTTGCAGTAAATGTGGCCTTCCATACAGGCGAAGTTTGCCATGCTATAACAGACAACATGTACATACTTGTAGGCTATTCTGGCAAGTCTCAGCACACAGTAAAGTAAAGTAAAGTAAAACGTGAATTTATATAGCGCATATCATTTTTAAAAAACCTCTAATGCGCTGAAAAACGGCTGGAGATAAAAATATTTTTGCAAAATTTTCGCAAAAGTCACTTTTCGATAACCTTTAAGTAGAAGCCATAACCGAATAACGTTGCTTTCCGACGTCCGGCGCCCTTCTAAGACTCGAACATACGAAGTAACCACACTGTGAAGTTAAAGTTAAGTAAAAGCTAGAAAACAAACGGTAATAAACTGTGTCCGAGGGGAGCACATAGCTGCTTGCTGCCGCTTTTTTGCTGTTGTGACCTTGATATTGACTCCATGACCTTGAAACTCGAAAGGATGATATTGTAGTTATGTTATATGTATATATTTTTTGTTATATTTGTATTACCATCTTTGGTGAATCGAGCTTTGTGTGAAGGTGACTTAGATATTCTGATAATGTACCTTCACACCGAAAATTGCTAGATATGTATGGTCATTACTAGTGAAATTTTAAAGTACGAAAACAGCTGTCAAGGTCAAAGGTCAAAGTCATGCGTCACCAACTTCCAATCACTTCTAGCGTTCACCGTGGGACATATTTCTAGCAAGTTACATCAATTTCTGATAGTTTTCGAGATTTTGTGCGGACAGACGCACAGACAGACGCAAAGACAGACAGACATACACCGCCAAAAACAATACCTGCTCGCAGCATAGCTGGCAGGCAGATAACTAAAAAAATCTATGACAATTAAGCCCACTATGCCTCTGACTCGCCGGCCAATCACGGACAGACGAACAGACGTAACAGGTCGGTTGCGCATAATACGCCTTTCCGCCTATAGCCTGAAAGAGGCATAGGTACGTGACTCAGAGACTCAGTGGTTAGAGTTGCGGCTTACGACCCGGGAGGCCGTGAGTTCGACGCTCCCCTGCGCTCCAGTAGCCCATTGAGGCGTGACGGCTTGAGCAGTTAGCAACTGTGATAATTGTCACGTATAGCGGTCTTGGGCAGATTGTTTGCTCACAGTGGTGGTGCCTAGGCAAACTCAGCCTTCCATCCCTCCGGGGTCGGTAAATGAAGACCAGCTTCGGCTGGAAAGGCAAAGGCAGGTATCGTTTATTCCATTCGTGGATAAATGCGTGGGTGCGCAGATAAAACTGTGCCACCAGTTACTGAAAAAATTATCAAATAATTAATGTTTAAAAAATATAACTGCGCAATACGCAGCGTATTTAAGTGCGGCGTTTCACCTGAGAACTCGGTTACAGTGGCTACAGCGGAAACATGTCTTGTGGTAAACAGCCTGGTCGGCGATCACCTTTTCCATTTCATACACTCTTTTTCCACATTGAATGCACACGTTCTCCATCATTGCAGCAGCAGCAGCCTGCCAACAGATGTACAGACATATCAAGTTCGTCAAAATCAACGTAGTGTTTCAAATTATTTTTATCTCCTTCCGTATTATTCGATAGGCTAATACGGTTCTTTTTATAAGTTTCAAAATTTTGATAATTTTTTTTCTTCTGCGTCTTATGCTTATCGGTGTGGTTTTTAAAGTTTATTTAAAGTTTACTTTCATTATTCTTAATTCTGATGGGCTGAGTCGAGAATTAGTCAAGTTTAAATAAGTACAGCACAACTGCTGCATTAATCCCAGCCAAGAACATTGACCATTTGTATAGCATCATCAGTCACCCAAACATAAGACTGACCATGAATGATAGTAAAACGGACAAGCATCAGAAACCAAAAAAGTCTTTAAGATTCTACGAAAGTGTCTCGGTAGCGCTACTAGCAGTTTGTGTCAGAAGGAATTTCTGGTACAGAAAAGTTCAAACTTGAATGAAGGAGTTAAAAGTAGTGGCAAACAAAAGTTGTAAAAACTATAGTCTACACTTAGATTATTTGTTCACCTGTTGTTCAACGAAGGCGTCTCTAGCTGACAGTACGGACTGAGCCTGTGGCTCTGGTATCTTTTCACCAGCAGCGTCATCCTCCGCCGTGGCAGCAGTAGCAGCTGTAGTATCCGCGATAGACTCCAACTGGTCAAGGTGAACGTGTCCATCTTCGAAGCCGGACGGCTTGTCAGATGCCGACAGATCTGGATTCGTCACCTTCTCGAGTGATTCGTCCACTTTGTTTGACTCGATGTCTGACTGCTCAGCCAAGCCAAGGTTCAGTTTACTGCTGACAGGCTTCTGTTCTGAGACCATCGCCTCTAAGCCATTGCTACCAACTAACTCAGTATCGACGGCGTTCTTTCTCAGAGCGTATGGAGATGTTATAGGTAAGGCTTGGAATGATAAGCTCGCTGTTTCCGAATCTTGTGGTTCGACTTCTACAGCAGCTTCAGCACCAGATGGTTCAACTGCAACTTCGATATCTATGTATGCAGGTGATTCAACAGCTTCTGTAATCTTTTCTGCGAAGTCTGTCGACGTCACGGATAAGGTGTTCGCCGTCTCTGAGTCTTGTGGTTCGACTTCCACAACAGTTTCGGTATCATGCTGTTCAACTATTACGTCAGTATCTTTGTCCGGAGGCGGTTCAATGGTTTCTAGCAACTTGTCGGTAAATTCTGGCGACGCTGTGGATAAGGTTTGGACTAATAAACTCGCTTTTTCTAGGTCTTGTGGTTCGACTTCTACATCAGCTTTGGAATCAGATAGTTCAACTGTTAGGCCTACTTCGGAATGCTTGTCCGAATGCGGTACAGCGGCTTCTATCGACATTTCTAGACAATCGGCTGATGTCGTGGACATGGTCTGGGCTAATAGGTTCGTTGTCTCTAAGCCTTGTAGTTGTAGTGCGACTTCTTCAACAGCTGTGAAGTCAGACGGTTCAACTGCTATTTCTCTATCTTTGTCCCAATGCGGTTCCGCACCTTTTACCATCTGACTGCTGGCCGGAGTAATTTCATCCTTTTCATTCTGAACGTCTTCAAGTTCCGTAGGTTCAGATGTCGGCAGATAAGCAGAACTGAGAATTTCTTTAGCAGCTAAATCAGTGGAAGCCACATCAAGTGTAGATATTTCCCCTAAATGTGCCTCATCGTTTTGATTATCCACTTTATGTTTACTGGGCGTCTCTGGTTCAACACCTTCTGCCGACTTTACCATAAAGTCTGGTGACGTTGTGGATACGGCATGGATTAATAGGTTCGCTGTCTCGAAATCTTGTGGTTTCATTTTGTCAGAAGTTTCAACATCGGTCGTTTCTACTGCTGTGCAACTTTCAGCATCTGGGTTTAAAAGCGATTCCGAAGCTATTGCCAATTGACTACTTTCATCGTTTTCTTTCTGCACGTCTTGAAGTTCTGTAGATTCACACGCCGGCAGATCAGCTGAACTAACTTCTCGAGCTTTTGACTCAGTGGAAGCTACATCAGTCGTATATATAATCTCTAAATTTGCCTCATCATGAAGTTGAACTTCATCTTTGCTGATTATCTCTGTTTCTGCATTCTCATTCGTTTCGTTTTGTTCAACTTCTTGCATTTCCGACAACTTGTCGTCTTTGTGGCTCAAATCTGTCTCTTCGGCCAGATTCATCTCCACGCTGCTCTCTGGCTCATCCAATAAGCTCTGTCTCTCAGTTGCCTTCATGATGGTAAAAGACGCTTTTGCGTTCTCTTCTCCGGTCATCAACAGTGTCGAGATGGAAGCGCCGTCTGTCACCGGTTCTTCGTGTTTCTCTACGACATGACAGCTTTCGTCTGAGTAATCAAAAAAGTTCGTCAAAGAGTCTGAATTTTTCGACTGGATGTCTTTCGCCAGTTTCACGGTATATTCTAAATCGCAGCAACAATAACAAACACGAATGAGCCATATTTGCTAAGATATCTTCTAATCGTTTGCGACAATAATTTAATCAAACTAAAACTTTACAAAGGTAGTACAACGAAAATAAAAATATTCGTGTTTACTATACCGCTTCAACTGTAGAGTATTCTTAACTTTCACATGAACCTTGAAGCCAGACGGGAGCTGAGGCCAGTCCCAGTCTCTAAAGTAAGTCATCGGTGAGCAGTGGCGCCTACCCACAAAATTTGTAGATGTCCGACACCCACAACATTTTGGTCTACTTTGTGACTTGTAACTGGCTTCTAAGCTGCACAACCGGTGTATTGGGGTGATAAATGTGGCTACAGATATCTACTGTCTAATGTATTCGTACGTCGTCGTCCGTAAACTTCAACACCGCCGTCATCACTCACTAGAGGCTTATTTTTCACCTTATTTTTCACCCCAACAAACTTTAGGCGGCCGGGCTCTCTACCCGGACCCGCTTTGAAGTTCACACTGCTCCCCAGATCCACCAGCTGCTGGTTTTAAGGTGTGCCTCAGAAAAGGGAAAGGAGAAGGGAGATGGAGGGAAGAAAGATGAAGGAGGGAGGATGGACATCCACAAATTTTATAGGCGTAACTGCGCCGCTGTCGGTGAGAGATGACAATAATAACCGTAGTCACAAACTAAGCATATAGGCTAGCCTGCCATTACTTCACCCGGGCACCTTACCGTCTCAGTCACGAAGTATCCCCATTCTTTGACCAGAACCAAATTAGTGTAACTTCGTGTTAACAACCTATCCTGCGACATTGCATGAAAGACAAACGGCCAAATTTCGACCCCATAACCTATTAATTAGGCCTACCATCACGCCACACTGACATTATATTATTATTGCAGCAGTAGTTCAGTACTATTACCATTAATGATCTGGTCTTCTGTATCTTCTGTTGACAATCTGTCTTGAAACTGAAAAAAAACAAACATGAAACTGATTAATTACTTGTTATTTTGTGTTATTCTTTTTTGTCATTTTTTAGTTTTTAGAGCAACTGTTAGTGCAGAAAGTTATTGGCAAAAATTTGTAACATTTTTTAATAAATTGAAGAAACAGAATATTACTAAAGAATTGGTGACTAAAATTTAAGTATATAGTTTTATACAATCTCTCTTAATAGGCACTGTTAAAAAAGGCAAAAATAATTTGGCAAAGGCCGCATCGAATATGAACAGCAATAAGCAAAATTGAAATTCTCCCCACTCTTTCCCCCTCGCCATAGGGGAATCGAAGTCTCAACTGCTCAGTTTTTTCTACACAGCGACAGACTAACTAGACAGCACGCTATGGAATCGTCGGTCGCAATAGGCCGCATTATGCGTTCGATGCGGCCTAAAAACCAACTATACTAACCTATATTAACATCGTATTAACAATTTTATCATAGCTCAACATCTGACTATTCTGAACAGTTTGTTTTACAGCAAAGCATTTACATATACCGACTATAATTAGAAACCTATGACAAAGTAAGTACAACGAGCGATAAAATCTAAAACAGTAAATGCAACTTCACATAAAATTTAAAAAAAAACTAAAATGATACCACATATGACATTAGTAAGCTGTAACCCTTTCGACGCAAACAAAAATAAGCACGCCATGGCTAACAATATCGAAAATCAAACATTACAAAATCTAAAGATTTAAATGTTAAGAAATGAGTGGAGAAAAGTTATTAGAAGGTACGGTATTCTATCACACTAACGTAGCATAATAAACGGACACAACATGCAAACATTCAAGTATTCTTTTATGCAAATCGACAAATTGAACAAACACTTATGCTTACATTAGTGTTAAAATTTGTTCATAAATATTTAAAATGCAGTCAAAAACTCAAAGCAAATTAATACTTGGTGAGTTAATTTTGACAACCGAAAATCTATCACACATAGGCCCACTGTCACTGTTTTATTGACCAAAGTTACGAAACCGGTTTTCACTTTGTTACTGCGCAACCAAATAAACTCGTGCACACCTAAATCTACTGACAACAGCTCATAGACAAAAACTTATCTTTTACTTGTAAAGCAAATGAATAGTTCATATGATACGGATAATACGATAATGTTGCTAATTAACATGCTTCACGTGCCATGCGAATAGCATCAACATAAAGTAAGTATAATGGAAAAAAAACATAATATTCATAAATTCAGCACGGATATTACGCAACACTTAAGTATTTTCAAAAACGAGCAACGTTAGCAGAACGAAAACTGCAGAGTCAGTTAAGAGCGCGTCACGTTTGTTTCATACCACATGCAAGCCTATCTGTTAAGATGCAGACTTACGCCATTGCTAGATTTAGCGAGACCAGTTGTGGCAGGGACAGGCACATCAGATGTTTCAAGCGCGAGTTCAACTGAATCTGGATCTACATCATCTGTATTCCTCTCTTCGTCTTCACCGCCTGTGATGCGAATGTCTACGCTTGGCGATGACTCACTGAAAACCTCGGCGACGACATGTGGGGTCGCGTCAGTGCTCCACGGCGATTGCGTGTCGTCCAGTGTGACTGCGTCGATGCTGCCCGACGTTACGGGCACCGAGCGGCCAAGCGACGCCTCGACGGCGGCTGCGTCCCTCAGCGTCGCCGGCAGGACGTCCAGCAGCTTGACCGGGGACGTGACGGGTGACGACGGCGGTGGAGTAAGGTCGTTGCGGCCCATGAACTGTAGTGGGCCGCTCAGTGTCACGCGCGACTCGTGCGTGCCCTGATGTCCTGCTGCTACACGCTCCTCCCCGTCTTCCACCTTCCCATTCACGCCGTCGCCTGTCGTCAATTCCGGTTCTGAAAGTGGAGGCGGTGGTGGCGGAATGGTCGGTGGTGTGGGTGACAGTAGCACCACTTCTTCCGAATCTGCCTGAGGTGCTGTAGTCTCTGGGAACTCAGCTGCCATCAAGTCATCAATCACATCCGTCAGTGCATAACCATTCTCTGTGCCGGGCGACGTCGCACACTCCGTACCGACGGCTGTTACTGCGCTGTCTTCTCTTCCATCCGCAGCCTCGTTGTTGTGTGATACCTCCTTCGTATTATCGACTACAACTTCCGGTTTGTCATTCAACTCGACGCCTTTGGCCTTATCCAGCAGCGATCATACAAGATCCGTATTACAGATTAAATACTTCAATTACATTTGCTATAGTAAATATTACAAAAATATTTTCCAACTAAAGACTTCGAGAAAATAACACAAATACGAAGGGCGATGTTTATGGTGCTGTTATTATCAAAGAAGCGTTGTAAAAGTTCACCTGTTTCAAGTGACAACCGACAACAAACTTGGGCTATTAAATCTGTCCCTGTATGGGGTGTTATTAAGCTGATAATTCATTTTACCATCCCATACAACAATACAGAAGGATGTAATTGGTCTAATCAAAACATTGTATTAAGGATGTGGAGCGGTGCAGACGTAAGGATGTGTATGGCAGTGAAAATCATGCAACAGCAAACAGTGGCATTCGATTTTAGGAAGTACCGTAATTGTGCATTGTTTTGCGTCAAATTTATCTAACAGTATTGGATAAAAGAACTGCCTGACAGACATGATCATAAATTGACGTTTGACATCATAAAATCAAATTTAACTCCCCCACATAAATGGACAGAAGACGAGGATAAATACAAAATGAGCTAATAATGCGTTTGTAAAAACTGTCAACACGTAATCAGTAATAAACTTGTCATGCTAAGTTCCACCACGAATACAAACAAGTGGCCAAAGTAATTTAGCGAAGGCTACACCGAATGACCGTGCGCAGTAAAGAAGTCTCAAGTCGGCTTTACCGTGCGGGGTCACACGGTGCATTCGTGACAGACTGACGAACAGAAACGGCACATCAGTAACAATAGTCTGCATCTCATGCATTCGATGCAGCCTTACAATACACAATAACTAAAAATCATAGTCAAACGTCCATGTAGCTGAGCCTGGGTAGAGCTGTTATTTTAGACCGGACGAAGGCTATAGACAGTTTAGAGCCCCGTAGAACTGTAACAGGTACAAGAAAAAGAAATAATTCGAAAAGTGCGCGTTTTTCTTACTTCGTCGTCGTTGTCGATAAATTGCCACTTAGCATCAACATCAGTAACATGATCCTCCTCAGTATTTGCAACAGTTGTCGGTGCTTCGCTGTTTATCACTTCCTTGCTGTTGTTTTCATCATTCTGTGTTGAAAGTCCTCCCGAGTCAGTCGCCAGCGCGTCACTCGACTCCGTCAACACGAACGCAAGGTCCTTCGAGTCGACTGTCACCGTCGTCGTCGCCGCGTCGTCCGTCAACGACGACGACATCCATGTACCGTTTACAGCCTCCTCGCGGTCCGCCGTCGTCTGCTGCTCGCTGTCCGTCACCGGTACCGCTGTAGGGTCCTCCGAGAACGTGCTACAGGCACTGGGCGGCGCTAGTTCGCTGAACGATGTCGACGGACACGGATCCATGTCGTCGAAAACCGACTTTCTCTGATGATGCTGTTGATTATCAGCCGACGACGACGGCGTGGTGATATGCCGCAGCACTCGCGCCTGTACCGAACACGCAGCAGCAGCCAGTGAGCGAGCTAGAGGGTGATTAAAATTCACACAAAACACATCAACCGTGACTGCTGGGATGCGGCACGCTTCTGCCTGCTGCTGCAGCCAGGGGGCCTGACAGGGAGGAATGCTCGCTGCTGCAGCGGCCGCAACGCACCTAATCACGGCCCCATGTGAGCTGTTTTGCCGATATCCGACGGGAAATTAGTCATTCCACGACGGCGTCAGCGTTCAGCACTCCAGCGTGTAGGCTTTGTTCCCTGGACACCGTTTATCCATATTAGCCTGTATACGACGCACGTAGGCAGCGCAGCGTTGTGCAGTTGTTACGCTGACATAATAATAAATAATACTAATTTACAAGTCAGCGCCGGCAGGAACGAATGAGCAAACAAAACGAACGAATTAACAGCAAAATGATACCATTAATGATATTTACATCAATTAACTTATTCATCGAGAGGTAGGCTTAACCGTGGACAGTAAAAACGCCCGTACACAAAATTAGCACCAATTAATCCGTTGGAAGGAATATTGGAATAATACATGTACATTAAAAATGTTTTAACAAGTGACCAAAGTAATTTTGCGCAGGCCGCATCGAATCCCCCTCCCTTGCCATGTGGGATCAGTGTTCCTTGGACCCCCGTGAGTTTTTACCCTAAAAGAAACCTCAATCCGTTTAGCCGTTTCTGCACAACAAAGCCTATTGAAGCCGTGTGACAGACAGATTGAGAGACGCAAAGATCATCGATCGCAATAGGCTGCATCTCATGCATTCGATGCGGCCTAAAAATCTGCTTGACTGGCACTACAGTTTACACAAAGTCCTAATCCAGCAACGTTTGGGAACAGTTTAGTTTACCTCGGCTTTGAGCGGTTCGGAGAAGGGGTCGAACTGAAAGATTTCGTCTACGTCGCCACAGTAGGACGACGCCGTCGCGAAGGAAGACGCCGTCGAGATACAAGGAGTTGACGTGGCGCCTTCAAGTTTCTGGAACGGCGGCTCAAGCAGATCATCCATCGTCAGCGGCAGTCCACTGATGACGCTCACTGAAACGCGGCTGTTTCCCAGATGATGACAGTTGGCCTGCAGAGATCGGGATGCGGAACGCTGCTTCTGTCGCTGTGTCTGTGTACAAAGCAACGTATTCTGGGCCGTGAACGTATACCAGAAGTAAGAAGCAGGAAATTGTCAAGACCAAGCCAAGCTATATTCATTTCTACACTGTAATCCAAAGTTCGGGAGAAAATGAAACAAAATGGGACTAAGATCATTGTGAAACCAAAGGGGTAAAATATTTTATAAAGTGTTTCCATTTCCAGAAAATTTGCACCCATAACATGTCGAAAATTATTTCAGTTAAGAATAACTGTGTAGCTGTTAGAATTCGGAAAAATACGACAAAGAATGATTCGTTTAAGTCAGAGCTTACCATGAACAAATCGGTGCAGCATTCCCGGTTGAGTCCATTTCCCATTCCAAGCAGACACTCAGACAAACCAGCAACGTCATTAAATCTGATTTTCGTTCATTTCACATATACTCCCCTAGTCCGACAATCGACTACAGCTAATTCTGCTTGGCAATTCGAATAATTCTTTGCTATGTCTAAAAAATCCTAGCCAACATCCAAGTGGTTTCGAGTTCCACGTTCAACCACTTGCGGTTGCTATAGAAACGATGCTATGACGTCATGGTATGATAGCAGTGACGTCAAAGCACGTCGAACCTCGTTCTACCTATAACTGTAACCGTACGTCTGAACGGACGATCGATGTTAATAGACAGCCGCGTTTGATTTACAGCATACGTCGTGTGCCGGCAACAAGACGAGTACAGAAAAGTGCACATAGAAAATCAGACAGACAAAGGATAGATGCAAATCAAGAAATAATTGGCGACTCGTGGGCACGCGTAAATAACTCGGCGTATACAGTGCAAATGCATAACATTGCGGGCTTGACAGTAAACAGCTTTAACAAAACGCTAAGATCAGGTTACACAGCAGAACAACCGTCAAATAATTAACCGTTATATGATAGGAATGCTGCATCCGCCGTATTACAGTATTACTGCATAAAACGCATACAAATTTTCACCAGTATCCGATACAACTGCAACATTTTAGGGCAAGGGCATAGCCAAGCGATCGTAAAGGCCTGAATTTCGTTAGTCAAACAGCAAACGACATAAAAAAATGTCCACGCATGCGTGAGAACATCTAGGCAATCAGTACACAAAGATAACTCAGTAAAAAAATCCACACTACGATATTTGTTTAGGAGACGCATTGGCTAAGATTCTGCTATCAGTAACGAAGTAAAGTCAACCGAAAGCTTGGTGCATGTCATTCGGCCGTCGTGTTTTTGTATTGCATGACTGCAACCGCTGCTTAAGATACCAGGTGGAGTTAAATCGCTCAGGCATTGTGTCAGTAAACGTAGTGCCACCCACGAAGTTTGGACTCGATACACGCTCAATCAATCGATCAATCACCGGTAATAACCAATAGCGTACGATGGACGACGGACGCTATCGTCCTCGCGGGCAACCGACAAAGCTCGTGGCAATATTTTTAGACGCGATCTCGGGGGTCCGTCTGGCCGTCCGACCGCTTGCCGCCTCGCGCTCATGAGTGGCAGAGACGGGCCGAGGTATGGCGAAGTGAACGACCGAGCGAATGCAATGAAAGCAACCCAGCAAGTCGAATTATTCTCGCGAGAACACGAACTTGTCGACCACCCGCCACACGTACAGACTCGAGACCCATCAGCTAGTCACGTGTGTGTGCGTGTGGTCTAACATCAATGTCACGTGACCAGACAAATCTCACAGCTGCTACTGCAGTCTGGCCCGTGTCTGCGAGATCAACAGTAACAATGACCAAGACTTGGAAGTAGGCCTATACATGATCGAACACTGGCTACCAGCTACAAACAATGCCGACGGGTGTGGAGTGGAGAGGCGACCTATATAACATCGCCCACCGGACACAATTTCAACGCTATAGAACTTTGATTGATTGATTGAGCAGAGGTTTAACGTCCCACTCGACACTTTATAGGTCATTTCGGGGACGATTTTTACAGGCCAGATGACCCAACCAACAGCGTCAAAGCACTGAAGGAAGCCAG
>Ga0126335_1000336_pt1 | contig 22181 bp, 11 predicted proteins | sample OlaspJWI45metaG_FD_108409 | JGI IMG/M metagenome (GOLD analysis project Ga0126335, IMG submission 108409) | Marine gutless worms symbiont microbial communities from Oahu, Hawaii - Olavius sp. 1 OAHU.JWI-45 metaG | ecosystem: Host-associated > Annelida > Digestive system > Unclassified | place... | reverse complement strand
CTATCTATCTATCTATCTATCTATCTATCTATCTATCTATCTATCTATCTATCTATCTATCTATCTACCTATCTATTTATCTACATCAAGTGAGTGCTTATCTTAAGATTGTCTGTCTCAAATACGTCGGAGATTTCACACAATTTCAGCCGTGAACGAATTGTGAAAATCTGTCAACTTCTGACACATCGACGCTGTGCCACTATTGGATAGAAATGCGAAATATCAACGCATCCTAACAAAATTACGTGCACTTGATTCTTAATATATTTTTGAAAAAATCTCAAAATTTCGTTAGAGAATATTATTAACAGTGGAGCTACTAATCTTCAAATATCGACAACAAAATATCTCGGTTTCCGTTGCATTAATTAATGCAGTCATTGGTCGTGTCCTGGAGTGACGGTTGTTGACAGGACAACGCTCATCCATGGGGCCGTGAGACCGTGCAACTGTTAACTCGTGAAACACCAGACTTCACCGCTTCCAGCTCTCTGGCCAGCCAACAGTCCTGACCTCAACCTTGTGGACTAGCGGATCTGGGAGAGCTGTAGGATCGTGTGTACCGTAGCTGGATTCATGACGTCGCCCAGCTGAAGTCACGTTTGATCGAAGAATGGGAACATTTCAACCAGATGATCATCGGTGAAGCAGCCAGGCAGTGGCGTTTACTTCTTCAAGCTTGCAGTCGAGCATGCGGAAGATATTATGAACACAAACTTTAAATATGTTTGACTTTTGCACTTTGACAGTCACATGTCTAAACGTTGCCAATAGTGGACACTCTATGTTTTCGGGTGACCTCGCTAAACTTGCTTTAACTTTTGCAGACGTTGACGGACTTTTACTGAAATTTGGCGATTTGTTTGCAATGCCGCATAATTTGGTTAAAATCCGACATGCTTGCCGGAATTATTAAAATGTATACATGATTTACTCTTTTCGGACACACTGAAGTTAGTCTGGTATACATAGGCCACTGCCGTATAGTTGAATAATTATGCCATCAGATTCGTGACCGGCAGTCACAGTTGGGCGTTTTCCGCGGCTGGACAGCTATCGTTCAGTCCCATCACGGGGTGACATCATATCCTATCTGTATGTTGTTGTATATTTCTTGTTATGCTGTTTCGTTTGAAAATCCTTGCTGACCGATCTCTGGTAGTAAGAGAAATAATGGTTACGTAACACGTCACGTCAGCTTAACGAAACCGTAACCAAATACTGTGACTTGTCGTTTTCTGCTGGCAAAGTGTTGGGCAGTTTGGATAGAAAAATAGTATGTTTGGAGTTATCTTAATAGTTTCAATTTTGCCAGTCTTAAACAGCGTCGAAGTTTCTGTTTTTAATGCGCTATTCTTTCTTCGGTCCCAGTTTATCGGCTGTTCGGAATTTCGACTAGTTTGCCACTGGAACGCAGGCGAAGCGAACAATATCGCATGCTTGTCAGTAGCAAATTAGAAAAAATGCTTACAAAATAACTATTTCATTCGTTTCGATTATCTTGTAATTATAATAAGGCTCAGCTTAGACCTACGCCCGTATTGTTGTGCTCTCTGGTCGGTAAAATGAGGATCTAATCTGATATTCGGATCATTAAAACTAACGTTACACTAAACAGTTCGCTCTAAATACATAAACAAATGATGATGATGATGATGATGATGATTTATTCAGCACAACATTGTAGGCTGCTTTTTGGCATAATAGCATTGTACTATCGCTTTTGTTAACCTATTCTCAACATTAGTGATGACGCGGTTACCACGACAATGATAATGATTAATTGACACCCAGCCACGCGGTATTTTGGCTCAAATGCTTTGTCAAATGAACTACAGCCAAGTGCATCAGCCGAGTGTGATTGTCTGGCAAGCTGCCGTATCCAGATGCAATTGCTTTTACCGCCGCATCCATTCCGCGCTTCGACTCACCTTTTCTCGCCTTACTCTGAGTGTCGGAGCGCCCCGGGACATTCTGGTCTCAGCGGCACGTTATGGAGCTTCTGTTTGATCGTAATCTGATACGACCGGTGAGAAAAATACCAATACGAAATGCAAATTGTCGCACCCTGTGAACAGCGCGGCAAGACACACGTTACTGTACATTATAGGCTAACGCTAGGCCAAACAGAAAAGTTTTTGCTGCCCGATGCATACTGATACTGCGTTGGCAACGTTTGTTATGGCGACGTGGCTGTCTGTGTGTCTGTCTCGTTGATGTATTGTGTCCAAACGATTAAGTCGATCACCACGTGACCTTCACCAGATTGTAGCCCAGCCATTCTAGTTTTTCGATACTAAATATGAACCCAATAGCTTGAGGGAATCCCCCTCAATGAAGGCGTCAAATGGGATAAGGGTAGGTAAAAGTCACAAAATCTGGCCAATGCGACATCTGGTGATTTGTCAGCGATAGCTAAGTTTGTCAGTTGTCGTTTGAAAGTATTTGGGTCCGTTAAATCCTGAATCTCACAGGAGAGTGTTTCATGCTTTTGTTCCAGCAGACAGCATCGTATCAGTAACAGCGGTCTGAGGGACGAGGCAGAACTCTTCAGTAATCTGACCGTATTTTGTTTTTCAAATAGACAGAACAGGCAGCTACAGCGATTTAGCGACAGCCGCATCGAATGTGGCGCCACCTGGCAAATGCGCGTGAGTCGAATCTGTCGTATTTATACGCGGTAATTACCCGCACTCCCGCTCCTCCTCGTCGTAGGGGGATCGGGACCTACATCTAAGATGATCTGAAACAATGTTCCTTGGGCCCTTAACAGTTTTCTTCTCAAACAGGACCTCGATCTGTTCAGCCGTTTTTGCAAGATCAAGCGCGTGACAGACGAACAGACAACAAACACACCACGATACGGCATTATCGGTCGCGGTAATCCGACAACTTCTGCACTCAATTTCACTTCCGGTGCATCTATTAAAAAATTGAGAAAGTGCATTCTTACAGCCGACTTTAGACTATTCATGTCAAGCAGAGGGAGTTGAAGGGGTAATATAACCAGCTCACGCCACTAAAAGGCCAACTTTTCAGCAAGTCAATTCTCCAATGACGGACTAAAGACAATAAATTTGGCTAACGCCAACGTAGCGCGCAACGGCATATTACTTGGCGAAGGCCGAATCGAATCCCCATCAACTCGCCGTGGAGGGATAGGGTCCCCCGTCTAATACAATGTTTCTTGGGACCTTAAAGAGGACGTCGATTCGTTCAGCCGTGTTTGCACGCCTCAGCCGCATGACATACAGACTGACAGACGGCGGGATCAGTAATTGCAATAGTCCGCATTTAATGGCGTCGATATGGCCTAAAAGTAGAGTCTTTAAGCGAACTTTCTGTCACAGCAAAAAATATAGAACCTTTGCCGCTTTTACGAAACATCCAACAACATTTTACGCAACTAGCGATCTCCGAAACCACCTCATTCGTATGAATTGCGCCGTCTTAAATCAACTTTGGTTTTTACTTATTGTGCGGCTGTGATACCTTAATGTCCCGCTTCTTGCGCTATTGACGTCACAGAAAAACTGCGACGCCAATTCGTATTTCATTAGAAATATGGCATACCTGGCACCGGCGACAAGATACCGCCTTCAGTACTGTTGTTCTTCGGTAATTTTTTTTTCAATTTACGTTAATGTCAGAAAACGCTGAGACACAAACTGCAAGAAATGTGCCCAATTACAAAATAGAATACCAAATGCATTATTAACTTATAACATGTAGATACTAAATTAGGAACCACGAATTCCTATTCGCGTTTAACAGTAGTCGTAGGTCTATCTCGCTTAGTTTCGGATATAGTTTCGGAGATAATCGCACTTTACACACAGACAGACGGACGGACAACACGCGTCATTACTATAGCGGGCCAGCTAATAAGAAACAGATAACTAGCAATATACGAAAAACGAGAAAATCTACGACACGCCCATTATGTCAGCCGATCACGCACTCACAGGCAGACAGACGAACGGCATTAACCGAATGAATATTGCGTCTTTAGACTACAAGCGCGCATACGCATAAAAACTAGCGAAATAAAAGAAAGACCGACGACTACTGCAGTAAGCTTCGTACGAACCTCTTCGGTTTAGGACCTACGTCGCCGACTCTCTCCCCAGTAATGCCTCGGCATGTCGCAGAAACCGGCGGAATTATCTCGCATTATTTCGTCAACCCTCGATCACCTCTTGTCGCAGTCACTTGTTTCGTCATTATTTTGCGCTGTCGGTGAGAGAGAGATTAGGGGTTAGAAATTGAGGTGGAAAGGCCGACCCACGACTGCATGGCGTTGATTAAAAATTAAAGTCTGCGAACGACATGGCGTGCAATTCGTCATCAGCACTGTACAGTCACACTCTAGCGCAAGTTTAGCAACAGTGTCGCATTCTTAAGTCTAATAATTCAATAACTTTTGATACCATTTATTCTTTTATTCATTTATTCATTCTTTCATTCATTAAGTTATTACACCATAACGTTGACAAAACATATACTACACCGTGGCCTAAAATGTCCACGTTTTTTTGTTCTACTGCAGTTTCAACAAACGTTGACCGATTTCTATAATATTTGGCATACAGTATACTGAATAAATTTGCAACCTAATACTTATTCATTTGTCCACTTCAGCTACATACTGTTGCCACTGTAACTTGGAGAATATATGAACTGCGCAATAGTAACTTTAGCAACGAAAGTTACACATTATCGTTGCACAAACGAAAAATTATCCAGTTTTTCTGTACAGTAGAGCCCTAGTAATTACAACAAGTGTTCTGAATGGCCTCCCTTTTCGTCCACTCAGGCCTGAAGTCTTTTACGCCATTCATCAATGATATCGTCCACAATGCTTTGCGAGAAGCCACTCCAAGTGTCAACCAAGCGTTGTCTCAGATCGACCATGTCTTGAATTGATGTCTGACACACATGATCCTGCATCACGCCCCATGTGTGATAATTAGCAGGATTAAGATTGGGGCTATTGGGCATCCACAAGTCCGGACCGATAAACTTCGTAGTTTCACGCTGCAGTAACTCAATTGTCTGACTTTCATGATGTGCTGGAGTGCTGTCTTGCTGGAAGATGTCAGCGTCAGGACGGTAATAGCACCAGTGAATGACAAAATCTCTTGCATCAGTACAATATCACGATAATATGCAACAGTAAAAATCTTTTATTAGTCATATTTTATTTTCAAGTTTAAAAGTCGATTTAACAGCTTTATTGGCAGAGCAAATTGGCCAGAATGGTCTCAAAACCACAGATTAATTTTTCCCAAGGTAGCGTAGCAACATTAAGCAGGTGAAGTGGACATATTAACAGTTGTTGTGTTGCAAGTTTATTCAGTATACTGTGTGTCACATTTTATGGAAATCGGTTAGTGTTTTTGAAACTACAGTAGAACAGAAAATGTGGACATTTTTTGGATCACGGTGTATATACATCCTTTCGTCCTTTCTAGTTGCCTGAATGTTATACTAATTTGCATTAAAAATCGTTCATTGTTCGATCCTTGTATAAACACATTAAATAAAATTCGATTAAGATTATACTGCTCATGTCATGTTTTTATTGTTTATATTGTTTTTATGTTTGTGTTCTTATTTTTATCGCTATGTATGTAACTGTACTGATTGTATTGATGTGTGTTTGTTCCATCTTAGAGATTACTTACTTACTTACTTACTTTTGTATAGTGGTTGTTACTGTCTTTGCTGTTTGCTGCATACGTAAATAGTTTTATACGGCAGTACATCAGAATGGACAGCAGTGAAGGGTGTTAATTTGTGTATCAGTCCGTCTGTCCGTCCGTCCATTATCAGGCTGACAGCTATGGCTCGCTTCAGATTAAGGCGTACTGCTAGCCTAACCAGCAACAAGTTATACAAGGTGCGGCATTGGTAAACAATCCCCTAAGACAAAAACAAACAAATTTTTGTAAAACTGCAAGACATATTTTGTAGTGTTTTTCACTGTTTAACGCGGAAGTAATTACCACACCTGTGAATGTCATCGAAATGTTACGTCGAAAAGTGAAACTATGGCTATCAGAATTCAAAAAGACACTTCAATAAGCGAACAACAACTCAAGTAGGCCAGCAAGTAATCGAATAGCTGTCTCCGTTGTAAGCGAAATTGTCAAAAGTGACAGCTGAACGCCACTATAGCATCAGTTCACAGAGCATGCTCGAAATGTTAGTCGCCGGTTGTAATGCATGACAGACTGCTGAGATTCATGCTGAACAGATGTCGGCATAAACGTATACAAAACTTTTGCAATGTTTAAAATTTGTGTTGAGTTTTTTTTTACATTATGCACTCACTAAAGCTTTCTACGCTGTGAGCATAGGGCTACAGCCATTATCGAATACAGTGCCGCAAATACCCTAAGCACTTTTCTGAGTGTGTGAACCTTCGGCGACCTTGATGCTGCTTTTACGTTAGACGTTTGTCGGTTAAAATAAATCATCTAATGCCTACTTTTAAGAAACAGAAGTGCAAAGGTTTCGTTAATGTCAATTTGTTTAGTTTTATGTGGTTAAATAAAGAAATTGTTATGCGCAGCGAAGTCCGCCGCAGTAACTAACCGAAACGCGATCGAGTTGACTTTTACGAGAACGAGCAAAGACGTAGTAACTAAATGACTTCGTACGAGTGACGGCTGGTAACTTGGTGACTTGGTGGTGGATACACCCAGGACGGTTGTTGTTGCGTGTGGTCGACGCTCGTGGGAATAGTGCTGGGACGATAGGTACACGGCCTTTGATAGTTGGAGTGGGACAGTAGGTACACCGGGCGGTGACGTCGGCAACGGGGTAACCCCGCACCAACGGCAAGCTTAACGTCTTTGTTAGTAGTCAGCCTATACTCGCTTTTTGTCATATATATTTTTCACTTGATTTCCTCAATGTTAACATTTCTGAAGCTTGTGAGTGACACTGGCACGTAACATAATCAGATAGCCGAGAACACACTTATTTCGTTTGACTCAGATGCTGCCGACGTCACCGTCCTGTGTACCTACTGTCCCACTCCAATAATCAAAGGCGGTGTACCTATCGTCCCTCAGTCCACGGGAATATCGTGGGTCGCGCATCGGCGTAACGCTGAGAAAATTACGTCACGAAATGACATCGAACAGTGCTGCACTGAAACAGATTGCTTACAGCATGTCATTGGGCGTGCTGAGCATGGCTCGAGCTTCAGATCCGGCCTCAGCGATGTCACCAAGACCGAGGCCCCAGCAACAACGACACTGAATGTAATACAGCATTAACTCTTAACGTAAAGCATCATCTAGTCCTACAGTTGCGACAAATCCAGTATTCCATATCACACTTGCTTTCAAAATCAGGAAATGTTATTAGGGCTGCAGATTTTAGAGCACAATTAATCAGTAAATCGGTTTATTTTAAGTTAAGTTACCAAGACTAAAACCGAGATCAAGACTCGAGGAATAAGGTTGTAATGAGGCCACAGCCAGATAGCAGAACAGTCATTGGGCGTGCTGGTATGACTTCTCGATACTGCGATTGCGTCTTGTCTCCTCGCGTTTGCTTATTGTTGTCGACACATCTCGTATGCGGCACATTAATATCCCATCACAGTCGGCCAAGCGCTGTTCGTCACGGTTCGCCGGACCTCGACACCGTTCCATATTTCCCGGCCAACACGCAGCTTGTTCTGACCTCACCTCGACGCTCGTATTGCTGCTAAATTCATTCGTCATTCTGACCGGGGAAGTCAGTGGCCCAACGCCGCTGTTGCCTGTCGGTGGGTGGCCTACATTTGTGATCTTCAAGTCAATGAGAAATGTCTGGATGACTGACGCGCGTCGGTCATTTCTCCCCCAAACTTCGGGGCCAGTAGCCCAAAAACCAGGGGTCGGATCCCAAAACAATTGTCTACGGGAAAATGGCACGGAGATTCTCTATCCAGTTTGGTGGAGATCGGTTTACGCACAGCGACACGAGACCGAAAACTAGTTTTGTTTTGTTTTGTTTTTGTCACGCTGGGCGTGGCCTACTTTGGTCTCACAGACCTGCCGCGATGTTCGGCACTTTAACGAAATATAGCTTCGCCGTTTATTTTTATTACAATGAAGACTTTAACAATGCTGCTGTTTCGTAGGTAAACAACGCGGTCTGGACATTCGGTAACGTAATGTGTGACGCGTGGGTGGCCTGTGACGTCATGTGTTGTACGGCATCTATCCTCAACCTCACAGCTATCTGTGTTGACAGGTACCCGCCCTCGTTCATGCCACGGTTAACAACCCATTGTCGTAGTGCAAACATTATAAACCGAGTGCAGAACAACTTGAACAAGTATACAGTGACTCGGTGGATCAGTGGTTAGCGTCGTGGCTTCGCGGCCCAAGAGATCAGGGTTCGACGCTTAGCCCCGCGCTCCAGTTGCCAAATGATGAGTGACGGTTTAACAGCTAACAACTGCGATTTCGGTTGCGTAGCGGTTCTGGGCATACTTTTTACTCATCGTTGTGGTGCCTAGGCCAACTCATCCTTTCATCCCCCGGGGTCGGTAAATGAGGACGAGGTTAGACTGGGAAGGAAAATATAGCTACGGTTCATCCTAGCTTGAAATCGGGCAGTCAGTACTCACACATTACATTCGCTATTGTTACCAATAAAGTTAGCTATTACGTTCATTCCATTCGCGAATAAACGTGGGTGTGAGGTAAAACTGTGTGATCCTTTGATAACGCGTCCCATATCTGAGCGCTTTTGTGATTAGGTTTCTTCATAAAGAGGCGCTGTAGACCGACCAAGTGTCTCTTGCAGTTGTAACCTGAATGTTTAATTATTTTGATCAATGCTGAACTATCAAAAATTCAAAACGGTTAATGAAACGGATCTTCGAACATAGCCGATTGTCGCCACTTGAAAGTTTCAAAGGAAAGACAATATTTTCCCAAACGTCTTCGGCGTCTTGTTAATTTCAGCTGATCGGCAAACGTTCAACTAAATCAGTTTATAAACGAATAGCTGAATAGTCAGTCAGGACAATCAATCAGACGGGGAGACAGACGAGCGATTCAATGCTGCTAAGTACCTGACGTAATCACATTTGAAAAGCAGGCCTGCTGGCCAGTATAGCCACTGGCGTGAATACGGAACATCTCGGCGAAAGGGCGATTTCAGCTGAATTTTTTGTACAGTGCACGAAGAAGATAATGTCACTCACCCCAAAGTTGCACGCGGGTCCAAATAGTTAATTTTCTGACCCAATATGACCCGACCCGAAACGAAATAATTCTGACCCACCCACCAAACAAGCAGCGAAAAATCTGCTCCGACGCAAGTAGACGAGTCAGTATGTGTAGGCCCAAACATCTGTTCGTGTGTCTCTGTCCATGTGTATGTATGTAGGTCTGTTCGCTTATAACTCAGAAACGGGAAAAACGATTGTCTCCAAATTTGCACGGTAGTTCCAGGACGCCCCAGGGATGGATATAGGTGCCAAAAATTTTGAGCGGTTAGAGCTAGGGGTCAGAAAATTAAAAATATTTGCATTTTTCGTGTCTTGCGGCACCCGCTGCCGAAGCACAAGGTGAGTGGGCACCGACCGGCCACGTACCACTGTAGGCGGGACTGGGCACCGCAGGCGCACGCATAGGTGCAGGCGCAAGCTGTTAGGCTGAGCCTAAGAGGGGTTGATGCTGACAGGCCCGCTCACATACACACGGCTACGGGAAGCGGGGCCTTGGGCGGGCGAAAGGCGGGAACGGGGTGGCTTACGATATGACCGACTACGGTTGGGCAAAAAGCGCTAGTGACTAGTATTATACTGCGCCCAGAAGCCAGCTGGGCTAGCTTTATCTCCGACACTTAATGATAAATTGCCAAAGACAAAAACACTAACTGGGCTAAATGCCGTGAGGCCAGTCTATGTGAAAAGGGAGAGCTAAAGAGACAAAAAAACTATAAAAAAATTTAAGACGAGACTAAAAGATCTCACGAGGCAAAGCAAGCGAGCAGAATAGGTAGCAAAGAATGGTCAGTGGATGGAAGCCATTTTATTTCGTTTCGAGATTGCGGCATCACTAGCGTTTTGCGCTGCCTCGAATGAGTGTTCGAAACTGTGCCGATACTACTGGCACAGTGTGCCGAAATAGATGCATCTCTCGCCCTGACAAAATGGCGAATCTTGGATCGACAAAATTTACAAAAATTTCTGTAAAGAACGAATTATTTCTGTATTAAATGGTATATGTTATCCTAGAATATCTACCAACCGCTGAAAAAAAACGAAATACAATACCGCATGTTAAGATGGCGGCACCATAAACTGCGGGATGAGTTCGCCAACTTTTGTAATGTAATTCGGCGATATTTCGAAATGTCGACCCATCTCTAAATATATTCGCGTTCTCGTTCGCCGAGTATAAGCTTTGTTACTCGATAGGCTCAGTCCAGTAGCAAGTAGTGGTTTCCATCTCCTGGAGTGATTGCAAACTGCTTTCAAATCTGTTAATGGACACCAGTCAAGGGACTATGTATGGAAGACTGTCTGCCTTTGATTGTGTTCACGGCCTGTAGTTGGCGTCTGTAGTGACAACGTCGTCTCTAAGCGAGTCTGCTGAAATGCAACTAACTGCGTGTAAAAAAGTAAGTAACGTCCTTCGAAAGCCATGTTGCCCACTGGACGGCGCTAATCTTCGTTTTAGTAGCTCTCATCCAGACACCAACTAACGTTGTGAGATCACGGATACGGGGATAGTGCATCTCTCAACTCAATGCTTATCTTTTGTGAATGGCATTTTCGTGACGTCACAATTACGCCATCGCCAGTTAGTGACGTGTTAGAAGTAGAGGAATATTTTGAGATTTTTCAGTTTCCTGAATTATTGCGATGATATTTGCCAGAGTTACGAAGATATTTCCAGATTTGCTGCAGTTATGCACGGAATACTGATTTTCTGTTTTTTGGAACACAGACCACCGCGTGTTTCAAAGATATGAGAAGAACGAACATCGACCAAGGCATCCGCAAACATTGTAGACGCGAAGTTGCAGTTTGTGCTGAAGGAAGATAACGCCTGTGGATGGGGCTATTGTGTGAGTGGATGAGGTCATAACGAGGCCGATGCCGAGACCGAGACAGAGACCGAGACAGAGACCGCGATGATTTAATAACAAACTGGGATAAATGTGTCGATCTTTGAGATACGGACGAGCTGCAACGCCGAAGACATATATATACGGACAGGCTGGCTTTTTTGGCATAGATGTAGTTCTTTCAATCCTACATGTTCTAAGTCGTTCTTCGTGCCTTTTTCGCACTGACGTTAGGACCTTGTGGCATAGAAACAGTAGGTTACCGTACCCTGAATTTACTTAGACCGTCCTTAAGAATAGTCCAACAAAGATGGAATTTCTTGCACACACCACAATATCTTAACACAATCGGTCAAAGGCTGCCATCCTAAATTACAACGCGCGCACCTACACATCAGTCAGTTCGCGTCGCAATCGATCATTCGCCGTGCCAGCAAGTCCTTGATTTCTGCTAAATTAAGACCCACGCACAGAACGGCTGCGAAGTAAACAGACACACAACGCAATGCACTAGCCCCATATCGATGAACTCGTAGTGTTAGCTGGTGTCTGGCTGAGGGCTACTGAAACGGAGATTAGTGCTGCTCAGTGGGCCCAGGCTCGGGAAGGACTTTACGACGACGACGACGACTATACAACAACAACAACAACAATTACTACTACTACTACTACTACTACTACTACTACTACACACACACACACACACACACACACACAGAGAGAGAGAGAGAGAGAGAGAGAGAGAGAGAGAGAGAGAGAGAGAGAGAATGTCAGCGAAACAAGTGCCTTGACTGGATCCGGTTCCACAGCTAGATTTAAGCCACTACAACGTTTCGCCGGCCTGTTGGTCCGTGGAGACGCGCCGTGGTCATCCGTCGAAAAGATTTAGGGATGTCGCAGAAGTCCCTGCTGACGACACCGACAACAACGAAGAATAGAAGATAAAAGAATTAGATCAAACGATAATGTTGGGTTGTAAGTCGAACTGCAAAATGCCCCGCTTTTGCCGCCCGACGCAGTGCGTTGGCGCGCATTTGTTATGGCGACGTGGCTGTCTGTCTGTGTGTCTGTCACGTTAATGTATTGTGTGCCAAAACGACTGAGTCGATCGTCATGCCACATTCAAAAGATTGTAGCCCAGTTATTCTAGTTTTCCCATGCCAAATATGAAAACGATAGCTCGAAAGGATCCCCTCAATGAGGGCGTCATATGGGAGAGGGGTAAGTAATTGTCGAAAAATCCGGTAAGTAAATCACAGTCAATCAGAGGGCAGCTCTTGACAGCGCGGCACGGCTCTTGACGCTCTCGTAGCGTTTTGTGTCAAAGAAATCTTAACATCGGCGTGCACAACCGTCGGGCGGTTTGTCAGCCATAGCTGAGCTTTTTGTATGCTTGTGCCATACACCAATAAGCATTTTCATCTTGCCGCATCATTTTATTATCATTTCAGACCTGGCGACTTTTAACGACTAGAAAATCCACGGCAAGCCAATATTCATCTGCTACGCAGGCTGTCACAGACAGACGGACGCACAGACGGACGGCACAGGCTAATGGATATCAACGTCTTCCGGCTATGGACGCGTAGACGCATTACGAAAAATTATTAAACAAATAGATAGCCGCAGCTTTATACTGTTATATAATAATTTCGTATGATTATAAGTTGGTGTTACTGATCGACTGATGAACGTACAAAAGAATGGACTGTTGTCTGGTTTGTTAAGATTCATTGCTGTGACACGTCCGATCCAGTACGCCAAACACCGCAACACATACCGCATTCCTCTGACCATTGCGCTGACCTGGGTCGTCTCCGTCCTTATCTCGTCGCCCATCGTACTCGGTGCCAACTATACCGAGCGCCGGTCGGAGTCACCAACTCTGTGTACCTTCTATAACGCAGATTTCATCATCTACTCGTCGATGGGCTCGTTCTACTTGCCGTGCGTGGCCATGCTGTTGTTATATTGGAAGGTTTTTCGCGTCATCAATGACCGAATTCGTCGAAGTCGACTGCATGATGCGCCCGTATCGTCGACCGGAAATGACGCGATGACGACCGTTCAGCAACGACAGATCACAACGTCCTGGCGACAACGAATGAGTGGCCGCCAACCTGCCTTCGTCAGAGCTGTCTTCCATAGGTATTTCGTCTCTTTATACTATGCCATTTGAGGCCACCCGAAGCGCGCGCAATGTATACTTCTTCTAGAAGTAATTCTTACATCGCAAGTGATTAGTGGCGTAGCCACACCAGTGGTGTAAGGTGCATACGCACCCTCTGTCAGAAGAATGCATGAATTTTTTTGGTATGTGATTTCTGAGTGATATACGCGTAAAACTTAGCGGACGACAGAACGTGCCGATATTTTTGTTAAGTCGGCTAAGTCGGACCCTGTCGAAAATTTACGGCTACGCCACTGCAATTAATTAGTGTTTAGTGTTCACAAATTCGGAAAAATCGATGCACTTGGATCCACAACTTAGTCATAATTTAGTTAGAGATAGACAAAACTATACATTCGTTGCATACATGAAGTAGCAGAATGAGCACCACTAGACTTGGGTGGTCTAAAAACTAGAACATCTGCGGTAAAGTACCTGACAGTACATCATTCGACTACAACACAGGATAATGAATATTCTCATGTCCGTTTTTCCGTCCGCTGTCCATCCGTCAGCACAGCTTGGGCTGGCCTGCACCGGTAGCCTGGTCTCGTGGCCCATGTAGTATATACACGTTGTTTCAAAAAACGCCTACCTTTTTAGTTCGCTGTAGTTTTTACAAACATTAACCGATTTTCGTAATATTTGACACACAGTATACTGAGATGAGTTGCAACACAGCAGTTATTCGTTTGCCTACCACGTTTGCATACTGTTGCTACACTACCTTGGAAAAATTTGAATGGCATAATAATGACTTTATTAACAAATGTTAAGTATTGTGGTTACACAGACTGAAAAAATATCCAGTTTTTTCACACAATTATTGTCTAACAGACCTCAGATATTTGCAATAACCTTTTCTGTTTTTCATCGTCGCATTTACGTAACAGACTGCAGTTGATACATATGAAAAATGGTGGGAAAAGACAGATCATAGTTATCAGCATGAGATATATAATAAGCGTATTGCTTGAAAGATGCAGACAATGTCTGACAAACAACTACTCTGCAAGTAGGCCTACCAGTAATTACTTGATTATTACGCAGCGAGTCGACAACATGAAAGGGTTTTGGCGAAGCGAAGACCGTTATGCACCGGTAAAGTTTCTAAAAAATATTTTCCTATCAAATACAACTAAAAGCAAATACACACTGCAGATTTTTGGTAGGTCTTATGTTAAATTTTCTTAAATTTTCAGTTTCTGTCATTTTTTGGAATTTAAAAAACAAAAACTTAACAAATCTATAGAACGACAAACTGAAATAACCTCGGTTGGTATTTTGTCGGACATCCAACAAGTGATGGTGTAGTGCGACTGTTTGTACGTGCGTAGAATCAACTCCAGGTTGCACAGTTCACCTGGCGAAGATAGCAGTGATGAAGCCAGTATGAGTGAACGCCAGGGACAGCAGCAACACGTGAAAACTGCCGACACGGAGACGGTGTTGACGTCGAAGCCGTTCGGCGTTCTGCGACCACTAGCTGAGCATCATCACTCAGTGCTTCTGAGAGTAGCCACCGCCACGCTGCACACCACCATCAGCTAAATTCCGTCATGTTAACAAGGACTTGCCAAGGTCAAGGCCAAGGACTCGAGATGTCAAGGTCAATAGCAGAAAAGCAAACTAGTGCTAACAATGATCACGGAATTTATTTGCACAGTGAACACTTGGCAAACATCAACAAATGCAAAAGTTTGTCCGCGACATTTTCTATGTCGGTAAAACTCTGTCTAGTCTACACATCATCAACTACACAAACATTCAACGGCCTCAAGAGTCAAGGACAAGGACAAAGACTAGTGTCACTTGGCTGTAAAAGTGTTAGATTAGTCAGTGGCTGAGCATCATCAATCCGTACTGTTGCGAGTGGCCACCGCCACGCTGCACACCACTACGGCCGTCGTCAGCGCAGACGACTGCGCCTCCAGCGGGCGTTCAGCTGTCATTCTAGTCGACGAAAAACAGTCCGTCACGCTGCCATCCGTCACCGACGATGACGTAGTTGCAATCGTCGAGAACACTCCGTCAGACGAGTGGCAGGTGTCTCCGATGACCGGGTCGGATACGGGAGGGGGTCAGTTGACGTCACCGTCACCGTCACCTCGGCGTGAACGCCTGTCGACAGCGGCGTCGCCCGTCATCCACTCGGCTGAGCCTGCACAGGAAGCAGAGGCTGGTGGCGACATCTTTCGTGTGGTCCCAGGAGCTACGCTGACGTCAAAGAAATATTCTAATGTCAGGGACCGAAATTATCTGTCAAAAAAGGAAATTCCCCGGCGGTCACAGAAACTAATCTGCCTACGCCAAGAATTATAATACCCAATATACCCAGTATACCCAGGAGCTACACTGAGTTTCAGGGGCCCGATTAACGAACGAAACTTAGGACAAACCTATGAAACACAACGCGGACACAGGATCTGTTCGACGTAGGCAGCTTTAGGACAAGATTGCAATTAACAAAAAAATTATAGGACGAAACTTAGGACGAACTTAAATCGGACTTAGAAACTGTTCTAAGATTTGTTGTTAATTAGGCCCTGCAGGGATATTCTGAAGTCTAAGACCGAGGTTATCTGCCTTTGAAGCTGTCTGATTGTTTCAAGAGTTACTCTGTCAATTCCAATAACTTTCTAACAATGCCAGGAGCTACGCTGACAGTCAAGTCATGCCTTGTGGACGGCCGACCCTCCGTCAGTTCGTCGGTGGAGACAGACTGGACAGGGTTATCAGTCAGTGATGACTCACCATATTCGCCATTGCCTGAAGTTCCACATTTCACCTCCGTCGCCCTTACGCCAGACCATCACGCTGCCACTCTCGGTGTCCCGACGCCTCCCACAATGCCTCAGTCACGTGACCACATGCCGTCACGGCGGTCTCGGAGGTCTGCGCGTGCAGAAATTAACTTCCGGTCGCCGACGTCACCGCAGACGGCAGAGTCCAATAGGACGAGTTACAGTAGCAGCAGCAGCAAACGGGCGACAAAACGCGAAAGGAAAGTGACGAAAACGCTGGCAATAGTGCTCGGTGAGAGATCGCCTTTTATTACAAACAAGTAATTTAGCGATGGCTCTATCGAATGTGACGCTACCTGGCGAATGAGTCGGAACAGCTTGACAGGCGATGTCCATTGCCAACAAGCTATCAGTGGAACCAAATCCGTCAATCCTGAGCCAAACAATTCAGTCTAGCAAGAATCAACTTCTGTTTGAAACTGTTACTAAACTGTTGTATACTATAGTGCCTTTCCTCTCACGAAGCATTGACAAAATGCTTAACTTCTCTAAACGACATTTTTTCGTGACGTCACAACTACGACATCGCCAGTTAGTGACACGGTAGAAGTTGGGGAATGTTTTGCAATTTTTTCTCTCTGAATTATTGCGAAGATGCATACAAAAATTACGAAAAACATAATTATCGAGATTTGTTACAATACTGATGATCTCCTTGTCCGGGATACGGTGTATCGGTATATGCCAGTTAAACCGCCTCGGATATATTGTAAAACTGTTCCCGGGCGGTGTGTCTTGCAGGTGTATTTCTGGCATGCTGGTTCCCGTTCTTCACGCTCAACATCATCAACGCCATCTGTATCCGTTACGACCTACACAGCACCAGTGCTGCTTGTGACGTCCACCCCGCTCTCTTCTCGTTCCTTGTATGGCTGGGCTACATCAACAGTTTCCTCAACCCCGTCATATATACGGTGTTTAATGCTGAGTTTCGACGGGCCTTCCGCAACCTGCTGACGCCCGGCAGCTCTCGACGTCGTGGACTACACGGCGCTCAAACGATGTCGCCATCACGCCGCCGTCGGACCGCTAATCGTTTAGCTACCGCACACGTCTGAACGTCAGTAAGTTGTATAAAGGCCTGGCACAATCGCACAAATGCTGCAAGCAAAGGCGTTGGATGGAGTCCATCCATCGCTGCCCGAAAAGATAAAACCACGTTAACTAAAATCATTCAGTTATTTATTTATTTATTTATCAACACAGATACAATATTGTAAAACAACAGTAGAGAGCAGAACTGTGTCAAATAAACAGAAAATCTAAAACAGCACTTATAACTCAGAGATGGGTAATTAATTTAATTATAAATAGCACTAATTCTAATTAATCAGAAAATATACCTAATTCTAATTGTATGTGTTAATTACAATTAGCAATGAACCATTAGGGTCTGTCGTTGTATCATCATGCGTTAAAATTTCGGGTTTGTTGCATGACTCTTTCCATCACTTTTAGCAACTGTTACATTTTTGGTAATAGTATAGTTTGAATTTGTGTAAATCTCAAAACTCATTAATTGCATTATACACATTTTATGTACATTTGTTGCCTTTTGTCGTCTGTCAGTAGACTTGGCAAACTTGTTCAAGTAATTCTAATTAGATAAGTGCCATTTCTAATTTTCATTAATTAACAGTAAACAAAATTTAATTTTAATTATAATTAATTAAAACTAGCTAATTGGTTTTATCTTTGTTATAACTGCCCTAAAAGATAAATTAGGCCTAAATGACATGATGCACTACACTGAAACAAAACATTGAAAACGACACATGGATTGATCATATACCACTTTTACGGTATATCAAAATTATAGTATCATATGTGTATAGCTTTTAGTAGCTGCACGATTTTCTTCGCAGTTTAGATGGGTCGACCAGATTGGGTTTTGTCATACTGTAACAACAGCAGCTGCGTTAATATTCGCTCCAACTCCAGACCAACATCAACTATCAGATGAGGCCGCGACAGTCGAGGATCATGGGTCATGGGTCAAATGGATTATCGGTCAGTACAGTATATAAAGAGAACTGTCACTCACTCTAACTCGTAAGAATGTTCTTAAGATAACAAGATCAATGAAAGTTTAGAATATATACTCCCACGGGTAGCTTGAGCTGCATTCGTGGATCGCCAGGTATAAGGCGCCAAACAAAGGGACGATGGAACGGTGAAAGTTGACTTTGTGAATGGAAGAACTATGATCTCAGCCCGGATTCCACAGAAGATTAGCCGGTATCAGTTAGACAAAAGGCGATCACTCTGAGAAAGATCGCAGATAAGCTATCAATCTACTTAGCCCAATAGGCTTATCTTGTTTGAATAACCCATTAGGAAACCTAAACTCCGGGCGCAAGCCGGGAGAGCGGAGCTCATTAGAAGCGGCTCTTCGCTGAAACCACACTTTTATTTCAGATTTCTAACATTAAAAAAGAAGAATTTGACTAGTATTATTGTAAGAGAAAAGATTTACATACGATTTACGTACGATAATTAGAAAAATTACGGAAAAAATTACAAACGACCTTGCTGGGACTCGAACCAACGCTAACGTTTTATCCATTACGCTACAAGCTGTCTGGTTTATATATTTGCAAACGTGACTTTAAATAACACAGCTACTCGCGCCCATTATACAAGTTATTATTACAAATGTCGCATTATAGAACAAATTGAACAATACATTCAATTTGTCTACTACTTAAGTAAGTAAGTAAGTAGTACTTTAATAACATATGACAAACGCACATGCAACATCGAAATATAGCAAAGGAGAAATACAATGTATAGTCTGTGGGAAATGTACAAGTGAGAATGAAACATAAAAGCAGCGTTAATAGATGTCTCTGAACAGCATTTTCTTGTGTGTACGTTGACGTAGTTATGATTGCCAACGGCCAATTTAATACGCACACGCGCGCGATCTTACTATGGCCGCAGCCGGCCGGGCCTTCGGCCCGACCCGGGCTGCGCCCGGTATTAAACAATCCTTGACACTCCACGTGAACGTGCATATATTTGTACAGAACACAGTTGTCCTGCACGTTTATGGCGAAAATAAACTGGATTGAAGTGCATTGTAAAGTGCGTTCGTGATCAATCTTAAGTTAAGCTAGGTTGTTTGGTGTAGATGCTGACGATGTGCTTTTCCGTCGCATTTTAAACAGTCAACATCATCTGTTACACTCACTGTTACCAGACAAAAACAGTCATGGTTACGACATTCGACGTCGGCGCCATGATCGCATCCTCTCACACAATGATGATCAGCGCAACGTTGTTCACAGACAAATTGATATATACAGTAATTAAACATTTTCTGTTATTCTTATTCCATTGTTAGGCCTATATTGCGTTCTGACAGTTTCTAATAAACGAATAGGTTATGCTATGTGTTATGTTATATACGTCTTCAAAGTTAAAATATAAATGAAAGAGGTTACCTGGTCGGTTTCCTAGCCAAATTGAGTTATGGGATGTATTAATTTATGTTAAGTTGTCAACTGTAAAATGTAATGCGTAAATAAACACCGTAAACTGCATTGAGAGCGTTACCAGTAAGCTAATTCAAATTTTTAAATGCAAAAATAATTAGGCCTACTAATCAAATAAAATTCATCCTGAAAAAATGTAGATCTAAAGTGCATTCACATAGAATCAAGTGCGTTAAAGCTTAAAGTGTGCGCACTTGTCATAATAGAAGAGCGTTTGCACGGGCTGAACAACTGTGGACTGTGGTGTGTTCGATGTCAACGTGTTGCAATCGGGCACAGACCGGTGGAGGCATATAAGCTTCGATCAAAATGCATTTTAGTTTCGTTATAAATGTTACAGAATGTTGAGCGGCAAGCCCAATGCGCTGTCACACACCCGCACACTCGCACACTATTACGAAGAAAGATGTATACATTAGCTTCAGTTTCACGTCACTGTTAATCTCGCTATCGATGAGCTGCAATAAATACCGATGCACTATCCAGTAATGCCGTGTCCACACGTGATGTAGGACATAAACTATAAGTTTCCGCACATATGCATCCCAGTGTCGTGTCGTGTCGGGATTACAAACATCCTGTTGAACGCCCATCAGCTTCCTCACACGGTCACCTGGCAGCGTCGTGTCACTGTGTGCAGTCAGTAATGGACGTATAAGCGGGCTTGCTTCGAAAATTATCCGACCAACACGTCGTGAACTTTTTGCCGCCCGACGCAGAGCGTTAGGGCGGTTATTACTGTGGCAACGTGGCTATCTGTCGATCACGGTTATGTATTGTGCCCAAACGACTGAGTCGATCATCATGCGACCTTCACTAGATTGTATCCCAGCCATTCTAGTTTTCCCATACCAAACATGAACCCGATAGCTCGAGGGGATTCCCCTCATTAAGCGCATCAAATGAAATGGCGTAGGTATACAATGCTGGGAATACAGCAGAAAAGTTTTTTTCTCCATAAAAAATTATTATTATCTTTCGTAGGCCAAGGCACAGTGCCTACTGTGCCTATTGGATAATCCGGCCATGCACACTGGTTCCTCAGTGCGGAGTGGCAACATTTGCCAAAGAAAGCCAAAATAGGCCCAAAACGCCAATTTTCCAAAAACACTCGCACGGTGGCGCCACGCATATGCCGAAACAACGTATACGTGGCGCCACCTTGCGAGTGCGTGGATTCTCGACAAGGACATACTACCTCAAACAGTACGGAGCTCTGAGAACTTTATGACGATAGTCACTTTACTTTTTATTAACTCGAAGAAACACGATTATGGCATCAGTTACCAGATTCAGTCAGAAAACAAACAGAAACGACAATTATCACAACAGAACATGGTCACTTCGTTGCAAATGCGGTCACACATGTCCACCAAACGCTACAGTCTTTCTGACTATACAAGTTCACGCTGCGTTAAACAAAGTAATGCCCTAATATATACACATACGTTCAGTCGAATTTATCACACAACGAAGGGCTTGAAATGCCTCTTGCGACTTGCTAAAAAGTAACCGAACACAACACAGAATAAGTGACAAAAGATAAAACGATAACACCGGTAGTAGCAGCTGAATACAAGATGTCGTTAACCACACAAAGAAATATAACAGTTGTGAGAAGAGAAGACCAGTCAAATAGTCTAATCGCCTCGCCACAGTCGTTTGTGTTCGAACATTAGGCTATGCTTGATCGATGAAAACTGTAGTCCTACTGAAAACGGTTTAACTCTGGTTGTTTTCCTTCCATAAGTCAATCCCCCCGAAAGACCCCTGCAAGAATCAATAAAGACCTCTTATGCGGCGCTGTTCTCAAAAACATTGCCCGACGCCACAAATGTTTATGATAATGATGCCAGTGATGATGATGACAATAATAATAATAATAATAATTGTAATGATTACGCCCTGCTCGTTGCTGAAAAGTTTGAACCTAAAGTGTTAGAGGGCGGCGACAAATAAACTGTGTAGTCAAACAGTCCCTGTACTATTGATTATTCAACTTCAATAAGGTCTACAATATACTGCTGATTCAGCCGTTTTGAAGTTTAATTAAACTCAACGAGCTGTACAAGTTGCCCCTAGTCAGTCGGTCTACGGGTTTAGCCTCGACGTATATTAGTTCTCCAGCCTTAAGATGTGCCACGCCGGCTACAACGCTGTTGTGGTCTGGAGCACTGCCGGCAGGTTGGTCTGTGACGGCGGGACCATACTGAAGGTCGACTAGGACAGGCTCCGACCATCCTTTACGCATCACTCGCTGCCCGTAGAGAGGTCTGGACTGGTCGTAGAGGCGCCGACGAGGACCCATAAACGCTAGATGACTAATGATGCTGTATAGCCCTTCCTGGTTGATCTGGAAATGCCCAGTGCCTGGGTTGTAGTTGACACACGGACGTACAAATGCTGACTGGCCACGATCGTCCCAGCCGACAACACGCACGTAGTCACCTGCTCCGCCGCCTACAAGTTTCACAACACGCGGTAATCCGCGGTGATTCACGGACATATGCTCACTGGACAAATGCTCACCGGACATATGCTCACCGGACAATTGCTCACTGGACAAATGCTCACATCACTAAGTAAAAATCGGACAAATGCTCACATGATGTGATT
>Ga0126335_1000335_pt1 | contig 22181 bp, 19 predicted proteins | sample OlaspJWI45metaG_FD_108409 | JGI IMG/M metagenome (GOLD analysis project Ga0126335, IMG submission 108409) | Marine gutless worms symbiont microbial communities from Oahu, Hawaii - Olavius sp. 1 OAHU.JWI-45 metaG | ecosystem: Host-associated > Annelida > Digestive system > Unclassified | place... | reverse complement strand
CCTTTATAATCACCTTTATTATAGTTATATTTTAAAACTTTTTGGACTACATCTGTTTGTAACATAGTCTATACTTAGCACTGAATGATCACTTTTTCCTAAAGGGGTTAACATAGCTATATTCTCGATAAAAAGTTCATTGGTTAGTACTAGATCCAATATGTGTGGGTGATTATCTCCCCTTTTTCTAGTTGCTTTACTAACATATTGGTTTAGGAAATTTTTTCTTAAGGTATCAACAAGCTGAAATTCAGGACCACTTCTGCAAGACGGTGTCCAAGTAGACCAGTTAATGTTAGGTTAATTGAAATCTCCAAAGCTCCGTAGCTTCCAAAAAATAGTAAATGTGGATTGTAGAATTAATGGCGACACAGAGTAGAGGCCACTCTTATAAGACACATTGCATTATTTTTGAGTACAGTAAATGTTTTCGTACTGTACTCGACAATGTTTATATAATACAGTCTCAAAAAACGGACCTCTACGATTTTTGGCATAACTTTATTATAACAAGCCAGTGATTCATAATTTTTGGCAAAGAAGATTATGAAGCTGTTGCCTACTAATCATGCCTAGAAAATTTGGTATTGCTATAGCAACCACAGCATCATTACAAAACAGCGCGCGCTGGTCTACCGCGCAAGTTCGACAGTGGAGTTTCTTACGGTCTTTACTGACAATTAAAGTTATTTAAAACATTTCAGCTGTCAATACAATGCAAGATATCATACATAGTGAATGTTTAGTGATGTCCTTTAGTTTTGTCAAGGGCTTGCTTACTCCACTGGTCAATCGCCTTCTAACAATGGTCTGTTCAAAGTCATCCCGGACTTCCACCTGTCGCTGCTTTAGGGCCATGTAAACTACTGGCTTCTTGTATGCTTCTACATGCAACCCCAAATCTTGTGCTCAACTTGTCAAGGTGCGGACTGATTGGAGGCCACAAATCTGGTAAAATAAAGTCGGGTGTTTCGTGACGCAGGAACTCGACAGTCGAACGTGCACGATAGACCGGCACAACACTTGCGCACTGGCTGGCAAATAACATGTTTAAGCACAACTTACGCGAAATGCAATGGTTGCTACAGCAACCACGCAAGTGGTTCTCTATCTATACTACAACTATTATGCAATGCCTTCACGATCTTCTGTGCTTAAAATTATTCATAACCGTTTGTTTTGGTAAAATTATGCCAAAAATTGTAGGGGTCCGATTTTTTTGCGACACGCTGTATGTGTAATGACAATGTTTCTGTAATATTATACAGTGATCGTAGAGAGAATCAAAGACGATCGTGCTCCTTTCTACAGACCCCAGTTCTCCGAGCAAGACTCTGCCGGTGTGCAACCAGAAATCTTGACTCTGATGAAACAATGTTGGACCGAGGAACCCTCTGATAGACCTTCGTTTGACGAAATTGCCAAAACTCTTAAGAAAATCAACAAAGGAAAGTTAGTATTTTTCGTCAATAAACATCTAAGAAATGTTTCTGCGGTATTAAGCGTAGTAGATGTTTAAAATGGCTAAAGTTTTGTTATGACAGATCAGATAATTTTGGCACAGGAAACACATAATAACTTAACAAGCAACAGATTTTATGCTGTGGTTGTAAATTATCATATTAATTTAAGTTACTCTGCTAAATATTTTACTACACGTTTGGTGGTTTGCTATTTGTCCGCTGTAGGCAATTTGATATAATGGACAGCATGCTTCAGAAGCTGGAGAAATACGCTGACAACCTGGAGAGCATTGTGCAACAACGAACTTCGGAACTGATTAGCGAAAAACAGAAAACCGATATGCTACTGCACCGCATGCTGCCAAGGTAAATTTTTGTAATCATCGTTAGTTTTAGACCATCTACTATGCTAGGCCTACTATAATCATAAATCTCATCCAAATCGACTTATGTTCTGCCGATTATACGAGGTAAATTGATAATAACTGACGTTTCTGACAGAAAAAAATATTTAACGTCTTCGTTATTTTAACATTATCCAGAGGACGTATAAAATTGCTTACTTTATAAGTTTGAGATTTAGCTATTTTGGCGCATAACAACTATATTGGTTTAGTTAATCTGAATACGATGATATTTAGTCGTTATTTGCACTACAATGTCAACATAAAATTTTTGCACACGTAGGCCTAGCCGAAGACAGGAGCAGTTACACTTCCTCATACTACGTCTAAGCATGAGAAAGTTGGAAAGAGATTGTGTTCCTTTACAATCTACCAGCGCGCCGGCATACTGTCAACTTGGCAAGTATGTACGTACTGGCCTACACTGTATATACACTGTTTTGCAGTTACGTGGCAGATGAACTGAAAGCTGGACGCAGCGTTGCTCCACAGTTCTATCCTAACGTGACAGTCTATTTCTCTGACATAGTCGGCTTTACGCAGTTGTCATCTGACAGTACTCCAATTCAGGTAGTGGAACTGTTGAATGACCTGTACAATACGTTCGACGACATTATATCTCGTCACGACGTCTACAAGGTTCGTTATTACGCTTCAATCACGTGATAAATAATTGTGACACTTGGACATTGCAATGACACTCAGTAACATTTTGGTATCGTATGTGTATCTCCGTATCGCTTTCAGTTAGTTAGTTGTAACAATGCAATTTCAGATAAATTTTCCCTCAGTTCCCACAAGACTTGTCAAAATGTAAGGTAGCCTATGTTATAGGTGGAGACAATTGGAGACGCGTACATGGTTGTGAGTGGATTACCAAAACCAAACGAAAAACGACACATTGTTGAGATCTGCAATATGGCTCTTGATTTACTGGACCACGTGTCACGCTTCACAATTCGTCATCGTCCTGACGAGACACTCAAACTTCGTATTGGAATACACACCGGACCTTGTGCTGCAGGTGACTTGCGATAGTCTATGAACTATACTTGTACTTGGTCACTGGTGACGAAGTTATCCAAAATTCTACGTCATTGTCACGCCTATAAAAGACAAATAATAACAAAAAATTCCAGTACAATGTATTCGCTTTCAGGCCATATACAGTTTTCATACAGCGCCTCTGTTCTGTTGTTTAGCCGTGCTCGATCCGAGGGTTGGCCACACCATGGACGTACTTTCTCCATTGGTCCTTGTCCTCTGTCATTCTGATTGACTTTTCCACGGAAAGTCCTGTCCACGTCTTGATGTTGTCTATTCAGGCCGTGCGTGGCCTTCCTCGCCTGCGTGCACCTGGCATTGTTTCTTGCATTATCTCTTTCTCCAGGCAACTCCCTTGTTTCCTTGGGTGTGACCATAGTATGCTAGCTGCCTTGTTTTGACGGTGTCTAACAGTTCCCTCTTCCTTTCATTTCAAAGGTGTCAAGACGTGTTTCTTCATTCTTTCTCAGAGTCCAGCTTTCACAGCCGTATGTTGCTACAGGCCACACTCGCGCTGAGTTTTGCTTTTCGTGACCAAAAAAGTACTTAACATCTTATAGGACTAATGGTTTAATAAATAACAGACTAAAATGAGCAGAGACTCGCGTGGATATTCGTAATTTTTACTACCACCCGCGTAGCGCCGTGAAATATTATTGCTGGCGTCGGTGTGCATATCTCTCTTACGTTAACTATCAAAATCCATGACCTGATATGCACGTACATCTTCCAAAAGTACAGCTGAATTTCATATATCAAAGTTATTTGATCAACGTCAAGGTCACACGAGCAAAATTAACGTGTTTTGTGCGGGCAAATCGGGCAACAATATTCTTAATTGCGAATGAACTGGCCAGCTGGCAGCACAATACGCGGGTCGTAGGTCTTTGATTTGAAGTCAATAAGTCAATCTTGTTTTTTCTATGACTAAGCTCAGCGAGTCTAAAAATACGTAACATGATAAATTTCCAGAGCCACTGTATGATCGTGGCAATGCATTCACTGCATAACAATTATACAGGAGTGGTTGGACACGCAATGCCGAGATACTGTCTCTTTGGTGACACTGTGAACGTGGCTTCACGCATGGAATCGACTGGAGAAGGTTAACTTGATTCTTTTCGTGTAACTGATAACTGGCATGCTACTCGGTATAATTACCTTTTTGTATATCGAACTTGACAACTTCAATGTGAGATATTTAGCTACGGAGTATATTTTTTATTAATATAATTTAAATGTACAAACGCTCGATTAGGTGTTTAAAAGGCTAAATACACAGTTTTATTGCAAAAAATACATACTTTTGTTTCGCAAGAACCGCAGTGCTAGTATAAATATAATCTCGGCCTACACTCATGAACTACTAAGTTGTTAACGTTTCAGCTTTGAAGATTCATATGAGTATGAACGCCCACGATGCTCTCGAGGCTTTTACAGAATTCATCACGGAACCTCGTGGTGACATCAGCATCAAGGTCAGACAATATTTTGGTAAAATGTAACGTCTTACGTTTCGGTACTCTGGTTAAGGTCACGACGGTCATAAACTGTGAACTGATATAGGGTCGTCCATTAATTATATAACGCTCTTGGGGATAAAGGTTCAAAAATTCTTATATGCGTTACATAAGGGCAGGAGGCAGAGCTATGACTAATTAGATTAAATAAAATAAAATCGAATTAATTAAAATTAGATAGGCAAGTTAAATAATTAATTAGAATCGCAATTTGTTGCGGTTACGAAATATTATAACATCATACTTGTTATTGCGATAATGAACAAGCACCAAACAGTTTAGTGTCCAAACGTATATTATTATCTGACAGAAATATCTAATTTTGTTGAACGTTTGTGGTCAGTTTGTTGGTTTTTCACTCCAGCAAGTCTTTGTTGCAGTGTGCTAGCCAGCATCATGGATAACGGCTCAGCTAATTAACTGAGCTAATTAAAAATTGCATATAGAATTAGCAGATCCTGCCAATGAATTAAAATTACAATTGGCTTTTGATTATAATTACAATTGGTAGTTTAAAAAATAATTGACAAGTTAATTAAATTAATTAATACCCAGCTATGGCAGGAGGTAGTCTTTGTCAGCGTTAGGCCTATATAGGCCTAACGCTGACTATCAATATGCAAAGTTTGCAGGTTGCTTAAAATCCCAGCCTGTTCTCTGGTTTGTTTGTATTTGTCTGTTTTTAAATTCTAATGTCAATGATTATTCTTTTCAATTATCATAGGTGACCAGCTATGATGGTTTTTTTCCTTTTTGGCTGCCTACCATTGTCTTACTTGTATATGTACTTGTTTTGTTCTGACATGGTAAATAAACTTCTGTCTCTCCCTCTCCCTCTCTCTCTCTAGCTGCTTTATGGACGTTTTTGACGACGTACGTACGTGTTTTAGTTGGACTTTGCTCATTTGTTATTACTGTGCACTCTTCTGCTGTCTTTTTAAGTTTTTGATATATTGATTGTATTGATTTGCTTGCATTGCTAATCCACAATGCAGTTACATTTCCGTAAATTAAACCGCAAATTCATAAAATGCACATCATATATGTAGAATCGTTATTCAATGCAGTGACTATAGGGTGAGCGCGAAAATGTCATATAATTTCTAGTGTATAGGCCTACTATATGCATTACTCGCACTTGGCTTGTGTTTCCACGCAAGGAGATGGTGCCTTTTAGGGATAGAATGATGGTGGCGCTATTTGGGAAAGCTTTGCCCCCCCCCCGAAAAAACCATTAACATGGGCGTGAATAGGCAATTTCAACCAAATTAGCGAGATGGCAAATTCGAAATATTGTGCACATATTGAGGGTTCGGGGCTTAACCAAAACTATGCAAATTAGGTCAAAAAGATCAAAGGGCGAGGTCACGTGATTTAATTTTGAATTTTGGTACCCCGCTTATATTTGTAGAACAGCTAAAGCTAAAGGCTTCAAATTTTGTGTGCATAGAGAAGGCAAATTGGGTCAAACGGGGTCAGGAGCAGGGTCACGTGATCTACTAAAAATTTTGGGACCGCCTTTGTTTTTAGAGACCCCGGCAGTAGTTGTATCTTATCCATAGATTGACCGATCACTTCGAAATTTGGCAAACACGTGAGTTTTGACCTTTATTAACGCGTTACGTTTAAAAACTAAAAACGTTTTTCTTTGCTGTTAGATTTTGACATTCCTGTCCGAGTGACGCTAGCATTAGTTCTAACAAAATCAGGTACTAATGCGAGCGTGTATATCAAAAATATGATAAACTGCAAATATTAATGTACAACCTCAAGTGCCATGAACATAATAAGAACTGTGTATTATGTCCGTGACTAATGAAATTAATGAAATTAATTTTTGCTGTTTTAGATGTGTCATTTAACAGTGGTCATTACACAGTCAGTATAAAACGACAGCTTTTGTACACTAATACTGAAAATTTGACATTTTTGCATTAATTAATTTATCGACATCCCTAAGTCACTGAAAGTGCAGTACGTCACTTTGCCCATTATTATAATCTTGTTATGTGCTTGTTTCCTTGATATTTTGCAATATTTTATAACTATAGTCGAAAATAGTAGAATAATTTATTAATGAGTCATGAACACCGGCCGTGAAGGCGGGTCATGTGAACCAAGCCTAATGAATATCGTGTGCAGTTAAAATAAACAAAAGACATTGCGAATTGCTCGGAATAATAACTTCGATTCACTCACGCAGTTTCCAACGTAACGTAGACTATGAAAGCTGGTAATTATAGATCAGTGTTTTCACGTTTAGTCAGAATGTATATAGAGGGATATCAATGTTTACTTGCTAGTGCTGTACAATACAAAATAAACACAATAAAAACAAGTTGTCGTCCCCGATAGGACGGAACGATAACTGGCCCGCGAGCCCCGAAAGTTGTTTGGACCCGGAAACGTCCGGGGATTGCGAGGGGTGTTTATCCAGCGGGTTCAGTTCGGAGAGAGGCTTTGTGTGGGGAATTAAGGTTAACGCACGTGCCTTCTGTCCGGGCTGGTTAGCGCCGGGAATGTTTGTGCCAGAGGGGTGTTGTTTAGGGAAACTCTCATATCAGTCGTACTGTAAACTGTTAGCGAAATCGGACAATCCGCGGCGGAGTTATAGCTAGTTAACTGCCGCCGTCCGATATCCTAGATGTTTGAACGAAAGACCCATTCCACACGTCGGGGACCCCATTTTCTACCTACACACCAAATTTGATAAAGATATCTTGATCGGTAGCGGAGATATGCCACCAAAATTGAATTCAAAACAACGCCAGGGGAATTCTATTTCGGGTTTTAATTTCGACACGCCTCTTCCTACGCGAGCTTCATATGTGATCATACAAAATTTCCGCCAAATGACACACAGACTGGTGACTGTCCCTAATGACCCTAGTTGTCTATGTCTGTCACAATGGGTGAAGTGCCGACACGGAAACGCCCAAAACGGCGAAACCGTACTTCCGATCGCGAATCTGATGGCAGATTCTGAATCGCGAAGCCCGGATTCCTATTTGAGTTTCTTAGTAACCATAGGTCTATCTCGCTCAGTTTCCAAGATATTCGCCTGTGACCGACAGACGGACAAACAGTCAACGCGTGACGGGCCGGCTAATAAACGGAATAGTATTATAGAACAAATATTATAACGATAGACTACCTGTGTATGATGTTGATGCAGGGAAAAGGAGTAATGACAACATACTGGCTGATTGGAAAAGATGAAAGTCAGGCCATTGAACAACAACAAATCTAGATTGTTAGTCATTCAGTGTATCAGTATTGTCGTTGTAAGACTATCAGTCAATATTCTATTATTTGCTGTTGTATATTACTATATTGTATACATATTGTAGACGTGGACGTGTTTCTCGATGTTGTGCAATTTTTGTCCCAACTTGTATGTAAAAGCACTGCAGCTTGTACACCGATCTCGAGTGTGAATCTTTATTACGCATTACCTGATGTTTTGTATGTCATACTAGTTTGGCTTTGAGACTTTGAGTAGTTTAAAATAATGTTTAAACATGCATCGCAAATACAAGTTAGGCCTATCTGATATTTCGCGTTTGTCAAGGAAGACATGCAGGTCATTACACCGTCATCACTGTCACTGTCACGTGCGTTCAACAAAGTGAACAATGCATTCGTCAGGCTCAACCGAGCTTCACCTAAAATGGGCCTCTGCAATAGCCAGGCCATATGACAGTCTGTATGTATATTACATGCCCGCGTTTAATTTATTCACCGAAGAAATTGAATGTCAAAAAACAAACCACATTTAGAGACAAAAGATAAATTGACAGAAAAAGTAGACAAGTAGAGCAACAAAATGACGCGAAACTGTAGTGAATAGCTGACGGTATAAACTTCGTCGCTTCTATAGGCCTAATCTTTGGGTAAACCATGTCAGATCCTGAGAATGTGTGTTTTTCCTGAAGACACGATTGCTATCAAATATCAATAAGAATTCTTTGTTAAGGTAACTATAACACAAAGTAAATATTTATTGGTTGTATTGGTTTTTAAAAAAACTGCAAAATTATTTTTCAAAAATAGGTGTATATTTTATACAATAAATTTATTAAATCAGGTTGATTTGGTTTAAGTTTATTTTTTGATTGAATTGAAGTATGGAGACTATTTTGCGTAGCTGGTTTTTTCTTCGGATAGAATGTGCTAGATGTGCGCTGTGTATGTTTTAGCTGTAGTTAAGTAGTGGTGAGTGAATGTTGTGCTAGTGCTTTATTTGACTTCTTTTCATGTCTATTGTGCGGTTGCATTGAACTTGGTTACTGACAGAATTGCTACGAAGATTGTTTATGCTTGAAGGATGGTAGAAGATATGGCAAATATAGTTTGCTGCTCTTCTCTACAAGAAACTCGTCCGTTGTTTATCTCGTGGCGTTGACAGCTTCAATCCTTCCGTCTATTTTCGACCCCCAGTTTGTACGTAAGCGTGCGTCTGTGCGCCCATAGAGCTACCAGGTTTCATATGCTGCAAAATTAACTGGCGTATACGCCTAGTACGCCATAACATCACTGCCTGTAGCATCTCACATGACGTGGCTACTGTATAACTTCTAACGCACGTATTGATACCGTTTCCGACTGATGTTTAGAGCAGTTATACTATAGAGCTATTGCTATATGAGAGGTCTGTTTGTTTGTCTGTGTCATTGTTCTTGTGACGAATAAACGTATGTAATATGTCACTTGGCTTGTGACTTGTGATATTGAACGTGGCCGTCTACTACGTTGTAATTTCTTTGCGTGTACACACATGTTGGCCAAACTGGACTTTCTGTAAAAGTTTGTAATTTCTGTACATGATAACGTAGAAACCCGTTTCATGAATTCAAACTGTTCAGTTCCTTATCTGAAATACAACTGGTATTTTGCATAATGATTACATGAAAACATTCTTTTTCCAGGTTTGGTAGAATAATACTACAGCTGCACTAATCAGTGCATTTTTCATTTTGCGAACGTGATGTGTTGCCAGCTATAGTAATGGTCCGCGTTGTCCGCCCGTCTGTCTGTCACACGCGAATATCTCCGAAAATAAGCGAGATAAACATATGGTTACTAGGAAACTAATAGGAAACCAGGCTTCCCGATTCAGAATCTGCCATCAGATTCCCGATCGGAAGTACGGTTCCGCCATTTTGGGTGTTTCCGGGTTGGAACTTCGCCCATTCAAACAGAAATGGGCCGGTTGGCATATTGAATGTAGTGAATGGATCAGTGGGAACAGCAGTCGGCATCACACTGGGTATAGTGGCGAGCAGCTATCGTCACGTCCCATAACGGACTATACCTTGTTATACAAGCATGTCTATAGTGCTATCGTACGTTGTCAACACAGGCTGACCGGTCGGGCCTGAGTGCAATACAGGTGAATAGGCACAATTGCACGCGAACCAGTCATCTTTGAGTCAAGGTACGGTACAGTGAAGTAGAGGAGCGCCAAACTCTCTCACGACTACATAGCTGCATCAGGTGCCTCTGTAAAGGTCGAATTCGTGGATTGGGTACATTTAGCAAGCCTTCAAATTTAAGTAAAATCACTTATCGACGACGACGAAGTTATCGTCACCGAGCTCATAGATTTGTTTTACCACAGTGTAACAGTAATATTCTTAAAAAATATTATATAACTATTGTTTGTTCAAAGAAATGCATTTTCCTCCGTTTTAGTCGTATTGATAGCTACACGTTTGATGTGCGTTTTTACTAAACTGATTTGATCTGCTTTGATCATGCAGTGTATATGATATGATATATGATATATGATATAATGCACCATATGGTGTAAGGTTTATTTCCCAGGGGTTTGTCATAGAGGCCTATTACACTTGTTATGCGCAAATTTTGCAATTGGATCTGAGAAGTTAAGAACAAGTGAGTGTGCGGGCCGCCAAACTTTTTTTTACCACTGCTATCACATGGCAAATTGCATTTAAAAATCTCATGAAAGGTCGGATCAATTTACTTATCGATAAACGCAGTCATATCAATCATGCAGCAGCGTCATGTAGGCCACCGTGTGTATGAAGTCGCGATGACTGTGACGACTGCTGCACAGTATAACTGGGCGTAGGTCCATACAGATGGCATGACGCATGACACTCTACAATTGGCGACAACAGTGACACATTGACAGCATGACTAAGGCGTCTAACCACCCTCGAAACAGCTCTCCGCTTCAGTGACTCTACCTAGCCTACAGCAAATCCCATGCACCCGCCAGCAGTGCACTGAACCGTAGTTCGCGCACTGGTCATTCACTTTTATTATAAGATTCCGACACGACTGTGGAAGCGATACCTCGATTATACGCTGCCTACTGACCAGGTTTATTTGGTTATGCTAAAATATACGAAACTGTTTGCAGTACTTTTATCGTGATCTGCAACAAAGTTTGCTAAGATATTTATAAACTTTAAATAATATTTTTCTAATTCTTTTAAGAAAAGCAACAGCAAAAAATTTACATAGCATACAAGGTTAATCTGTGTTTTCCAGCTACAATATCAACTGCAGTAGAAGAGTTAAACCCCAATCAACACTCAAGCATTCACTCTGATTTATCAAAATTAAAACTAATTTAGGTAACAATTCTTGTTGTTATTATTGCTGTTGCTATTTTAAATTGTATTCAATTATTTGTGTAATTTTTTCCTACATTTTAAGTAAAAACAGTTAAAAAATTAAACATTCATAAACGCGTTTTATAACACTAATTAAAAGATAATATAATTTCATAACGACTAAGCGTTTCATTCAAGTAATTAAGCAATATAATGACTGTGGTGATAGGAGGCGCAGAAATGGGTGAAGTTGTGACTATGAAGCTGCGGTTCGTGTGTGGTCTACTGTTCTTGGCTGTGGCCGTGTCAGCTGTGCCACGCCCGCGCTCCATCAAGTCCAATGCCGTGACGCGACTCAAACGCTCCGACACTGCAAGTGACGTCCTCGTTCACAGACAACGTCGTCAGGCGCAACCTCTGACGCCAGGCCAGAAAACAGAAATCGTAGAGCATCACAACGTGCTGCGTGCTAATGAAGGCGCCGACAATATGGAGCTGATGGTACGGTCATATGCAAAGAATACAAGCATTTTCCGTGTACATTACGCATGGGGGCATTTAGGCTTCGTATAGAGGTAGGAGCCACTCATGGGTCACGCACAGGCAAAGTCGGAGATTTGGGGAAAAATTAAATAGTGTCTACGGATGGTGCCGTAATTTTTTTTTCTACAGCACTGACTCTTATCGCATTTTCACTGGTTTTTAAATGTAGTGAAATTGAGATTGAACGATACCGCAGATTATCAAGCGAATGACTTGGAACAGCTGGGACGTGATGAGAATTGAGCTGCAAGAAATCCATAACAACTCGAGCAAGTGGAGTTTGGGCTGCAGAAACATTGCAGCCTGCGGCAAATGTCGGTTTGCAATAAATTGCCCAAAATAGACTGTGTGATATCCGTTATTTGTAGGCAGCAGGCCTATATTATTTTAGAATTTCGTCATCTTTTTTAATTATTAGTTAATAACTGTTAAATTAACTAAGTTAAATTTACGATACCGTAAGTATTTAAATTACCGTCATTTTATACGGTGTTAATTTTGCAAAAAGTAATGATGATGACGATATTGATTATTATTAGGACGACTATGTTTGCCAAACGAAAGTAAGTATTATTATTTTGTCTCGCCGCGCCTGCAGTCCGCTGCATATGTTTACGTTAAACTCGCATGAAATCAATGAGGTATCGCCGAGAGGGGTGAGTGCGTGACACTGTAGCAAGCGTTCGTTATCATTGCATTTTGCCTTCGGACGCGCACCTGTTACGGGAAGAAGTAACAGTTGGTGCATCATTAACGTTTTCAACTATGCGTACCGTACACTTTATTTGTTGTCGACCAATTACACATTCGTTCATTTAGTTCATTACTTGTACACCAAACAGGGTGGTCTGCAAAAAATGAGAGCGCAAACAATATTACACTGGCAGGATTGTCCGCATTAAAAACTAAACAATTTTTGGTTTATACTGTGTTAATTTTCTAGATACACTGTGAGTCAGAAAAAAGTCAACCAAAATGTTTTATCACATCTTCTACATAACTGAGTGGATTATGATAAAATTTTGTGGGTAGTAACCTAAGTAATTTGCTACTTAGCAATATGCACATTTTCCATTTCACCTAAATAGTGTCTTTACACTACCGTGTGAAACAAAAATTCGTGTTCTTTACATAAACTACAATGGAATACCTTGAGCGCGTTTCAGCGTTCACCTTATTCCATTGTGACTTACGTAAAACAGGAATTTGTTTCACATTGCAGTGCAGAGGCACTACTTAGGTGACATGGAAAATGTGTAATTGCCGAGTAGCAAATTTATTCAGGATACGACCCTCTAAATTTTATCAAAATCCGTTGAGTTATATAGTAGATATGATAAAAACATTTGGGCTTACTTGTTTTCTGACTCACAGTGTATATTGTGGATATTAATTTTCGACTGTTGAATCATAGCATGTTGTTTTATAAAGTTTGTGTTTTTAATGTTGCAACTGGCGAAGAAATAATATCGTGGTCGTATCTTCCACTGTTTCGGAGATACACCTGTGTAAAAGCAGAAAATCGCAATTTTGCATGCCCTATTGTCATTCAACAATTAAGGCTTACCTGGCAAAAACTAGAGCTTATGTGCTATCTGCTGGCGAAGGTTGTACGATTCTAGCTATTCTCGTGCGACAGGCGGATGGACGAACCGACGGACAGACGGACGGATATGCATTGCATGCCTGACGCGTGGTAAAATTCGATGTGGCAGAAATGGAGTGATTTTCTGGCGTCGTTGGCGGTGAGTTGGGCAGCAGATTGCAACTTCGTGCACGGTCAGCCACCACTCGGCAACAACCCACCGTACACCGAAATCGGACAGAACTTGTTTGCTGTGACCGCCGGCAACAGCGCAGTGAACTTGACAGCGGGAATTCAGGCGTGGTTCGACGAAAAGATTGACTACAATCTCACCACACTAGAATGTGCTGACCACAAAGTGTGTGGACACTATACTCAGGTATACAGCCTTCCTTCTTATCGTCATTATCTTCATTCTTCGTGAAATCAGAATTCTACGCAGTACACACAGCAGCCTGCGGTTCATAGAGACATACTAGGCCTAATTTAGAGACTTCTTTATCGTGCTGACGGCTTTGATCAGAAATAGACGTTTTTATACTAGACTTTGACATAGATGTTATAAGGATGTACCATTACAGGCCTACCGAATATTACGTTTGTAAATCAAGGAATTCAAAACTTATAGTCAGAACAGGACAGACAGACACGCTATTTTTGCTCCTGTGATCTTGACCTTTAGCCGATGACCGTGATATACGAACTTGACCTGCATTTTCTGAAGATGAACCCGCATACAAAAATGAACTCTCTGCGTCAAGGCTTTCGAAAGTCATCGTATGACAAAAACAGGGAAAAGTTCATGACTGTGCACCCGCACGCGCTATGATTGACAAGGTTTGTCTGTAATGCATTATTGTACAATCATATTATAATTATTTTAACTGCAACGACGGATAAATTTTTAGCATTACATTATACACGTTTTTGTTGTCTCTAGTACTGTACAGATACATCAATCATATGTCGTAGCACCGATAATCAAGACGACAGTAGTAATAAATCACATATTCACGTATGTGCTGCGACGTGAACCAAGACTGATTGACAAGTGTATTCGCTGTTTTTGGTTCCCATGGCGCAGAACATGTCAACAGCTTAAGCCTACCATGGGATGGACAATATATTCTTCTACTTGGGTGTAAGACTTTTATGAATTTTTATGGTTCTGCAACAAAGCGTTCAAATGGAGTTTGGACTTGAGGGTCGGTTTACTCAATCGTGTTCACGGGTAGTGTGAACCGAGCTTTAGCTGCACCCCATTCGCCGCACTACCATTTCGCTCGTAGCATTATTATTATCTGCCTTTTCACTGTTAGGTGAAATGTTTCAAGTATAGGACGTACAACCACTTACATAGTTTAGCGATTGTAGAACGCTGCTGGTTATACGTTCTTCACGAATAACGAACGATACGTCTGCAAGAGCAATGCGACAGCGTGTGCCCAGACAACTTGAACTTACCTGTGCACACCGGTAATTGACTTTACATTTACAGGTAGTGTGGTCGAGCAGTCGCGAAGTCGGTTGCGGCTATCATCTCTGTTCAACAATAGCAAGTACCTCACTGACAAATGCCTACTATTTCGTTTGCAACTACGGACCGCCGTCAGTATGAATTTCTTGTTGATCATGATCTGTTTTCTTTGCAGACTTTCAATTCACTGATTGTTTTTTTATTTACTACGTTGTAGGACTACGACTACTTTCGTTAATTTTCTTGTCGTTGCTCAATGCTCATTCGAGTGCATGTAACCCTAAGACTACACAGCAGAAGACCACAAAACTCGAAACATGTAGGGCAAGCAGCGTCGTGTAATAGGCGAAAAGTTTCAGCCTCTTGTTTTGAGTGTGTGAGTTTCTTAGCTAAGTTTCTCATTGCAAAAATGTCGTGACTGTCTATTTTGTAGTGGAAATGTTGACGGCCAGCAGCCTTACACGAAAGGGCCGGCATGTTCAAAGTGCGGCAGTGGTGCGGGATGGTGCAAGAACGGACTGTGCAATAGTAGGTGTAGGCCTACTTAATTACGCTTCTTTCTTTTTTTTCTCTTTACTTGCGATACTCTACAAAGTTGGCGGTACACACGATGAGTTAACATATTAGGCCTAATCGAAGGAGTGGCGTCATTGCAAGTTTTTTTGCACGTGAATGCTGTGTAGACGCTCTCGCTCTCTTTATAATACCAATAAAGTTTTTCTATTAATATTTTCAGATATTTTTAATAGTCAATTAATGGTTAAAACTGTTTAAGCAACTGTTGTCAACTGCAGTAGTTTTCTACTTTTAAAGTACTTAGTACCCAGCACTGCAATTATCATAACTTTAACGTTATAGCTGACTAAGCTGTCACTGCTTGAGTGAGTCCTTTGGTGTATCATTATGTCTGTCCCTTCACGCCACTATTTTAAACAGCTGTCAATCATTTGGTGTATTATAACGCTACTCTTTTTTGACGTTGCTTTATTGCTATGTCTACGCCTTGTGCATCAGCCGTTATAGTGGGGATACACATGTAGGCCCAGGCTACTCTAGCTGTGATGAGGCGGCCTCATCGTAGAGTAGTAACATTACAAAGAAATGTTTTTATAACATTTCTTGCAAGAAAGTTTACAGAGAAGTTGGGTTGCTGGTACTAAATGTAGCTAAAGTTGTGTTTATCATTTTATATAGCAGAAAATACTTACAATATATTTTCCATAAAACATATTCAGGTTCACTGCTTACGACATCCATAATAAAATATGTTTGACATGCTATCATATTTAAATTCAGGCTTTGATTATTTTTATTTGAAAACAAGAAAAAGTGTAGTATGCTATACGTTTTGATAGAACACTTTTATTTCACAGCATGTAATATAGACATTTTCATATATAGGCCTAGTTATCGTACATAATGTTTGCATTGATCGATAATAAAAGAATGTGTATTTGTCTTTTGTATAGGCGACTGTTCGAGTCAAGGGCCAAATTGTTGTGAGTTTATCAAATTATCATTACAATAATTTCGTCAACATTAATCTATTGATTATTTTTAATGCGTCCGTCAAAATAGGCCTATCAGTCATTGATAGCAAAATTTATTGACGTTTGATAGGAGACGTAAGCCTATTTGTCTGTTTGTATGTGTGAAATACCAATAGCTGCTAATTTGCTTTGGTATATAGTTATTCTTCTGTTGTATCATACACAGCTTGCTCGGCGATCTGCTTCAACTGCGCCTCGCTGAACGACGATACTTGTCGATGTTCGTGTGCTGACGGATGGCACGGCACAGACTGCTCCGGTAAATGCTCCACACTGTCACCCATAGACATTTAGTAGAACCACCTAAATGTCCGTATAACTGCACCAATAGACTCCTAAAAAAGAGACGTAGACACGACAGCTGAAAGAATTCACGTTGTGAAAAGTGGTTTGCACATGCAATAGCTACGATTACTGACTGCAATGACATCGACAATAACAACACAGGAAATCATACGAGATGGACACAATAGGTCGTACTAGTTAATGACTTTGATTAGCGCGAGCGAAATTAATATAGCCAATAAACCTCGACATTAAGACCAGTGCAATTTATAACTTTTCGACAATACAATAATGGTTGATGTGAAAGAATAAACGAGGCATAATTACACTACTTTAGTCACTGATGCACTCACGAGTCGCAAGTTTCGTTCGCACTGGATACATTTAGACCTGTCCTGATACAAATATGTCAGTGCTCATGAATATTCGTTTCCAACACCTATAGGGGCCAACTATAATCGCTCATAGCATGGATGTATGGACGACACTTTAAAGACGTTCATCAACAGACATTGTCTTCCACAATGCATATGCTATCTGGGTTCCCTTAAGCCTACGTCACATGCATGGCTCGTCATATGACAGTCTTAGAATATGATCTCGCATTTCCATAAACCATCTTTATCTTCCTCTTCCAACTCGGTCGAGTATAACCGCAGCATCTGATGACTGTTGACTGACTGAGAAGCTTCTGTATGTTACTGTTCTACAGTGGTTTGCGAAAACACGAATTCACAATGCAACGCAAATCCCGGCTGGCCCCCGAGCTGGTGTAACCACAACCAGTATGGTTCCGCTGTACGTGAAGGATGTCCCGTTATGTGCAACCTCTGTACACCAGGTACACGTCATTTGCACTTCAAGTTATAAATATTGCAGTTATAAATAGAAAGGCAAAATAAACGATGACGAAGTAAAGGAGACAAGTACAACAATAATAATGAATGTATCGTTTTTTGCAACCATGCTAGAGAAGTGATATTAGAAGTAAAGAAACAAATTTGTGCCAAAAGCCTAGTAACAGTTATTACAAAATCTACCAAACGAGATCAAAACTAGAAACATCAATTCTGACCAGTAGTTTTTTAAAAAGATTTTGTGCTGACAGACAGACAGACTCCGTTATAGCTGGCGCGCAGGTAGGCCTAATGAAAGCAATAAAACATTGCAGGTCCGAAAACATGCAGGCAGTACGTGAAGGTACTTTGGAAGAAATGAAAACGTTGAGTGTTGTGGTTTGCTCGTCGCAGATGCGAGTGCCGTTCCACACAGATGTCCTCCAATTATTGCAAACGGCACCGATGTAACATTTCCACTTTCAACACCTTCGAGTGCAACTGTGGCCACAACCACAGCTGCGGCAGCATCAGCCAGATACATCACGATGGCTTCTGCGGTGCTCATGATATTGCTTTGCAGTTTTAACTTTGCCGTTGCAATGTAAAGTAGCAGACAGTAGACGTAATAGTATAAATTTAATATACAAAGTTATTCTTCTATGATATTTTAACTTATTCCGACTTTGTTCCGAACGTACGATGCGTTGGCATTGCATTATTTGTTGTGTATACAGTATACAGAATACAGTTATTGAGAGACTGAGTATCGATCTCATGCAAGACTAAATGTACGCTACCTTGCGTGGTCATGGTCTTTGGACTCTCAAATGTTGATTATTTATATCTTTAAGCATCAGTCTAACTACTGAATTCCTCAGTCTTTGTCTTGAGAAAGGAAGTCTTAAATCTAAATCCGATGGCAAGGTGGGGTATATAACCTCTGCATATACAGGGTGGCCCAAAATAAACTGCATATTTTTATTTGCTTGACGTTAAATTGATATAGATTTGTGCACTCTCAACCGAATTTCAAATTTTTTTTGGTTGAGAAGAGGTTATGTTAAACATTGTTTGTAAACTGATCAGTACAATATTGTGTGATTGACACTGTTTAGTTGTTTGCCAACATAATTCATGAGCATATTTAATTTTGAGACAGCATAGAAAACGGACAATATTATTTCTACAAGGTAGTGTACAAACGCGCAATGGGTGTTGTGGACAGTATATGCATCGTTTTGTTAGGAATATATTCAGGTGTAAGTCTGCCGAACATTGTAAAATTCGGTTGAGATTTCACAAAGCTATATCAATTCAACGTCAAGCATGGAAGTGTGCAGGTTTTTTGGACCACCCTGTAGGTTGCGTAGCCTAATCTTTTACAGTACTCTATATAGCTACTGTGACTTCGAGCTAGTATATTGTAGTAAATGTACCTTTCGACTTCTTGTATTCAGAATGATATTCTATACTATATCTTGGTTTTCTATGTAACTTTACTAGCTTTCGAGTTCATCATGTTTCTAAACCTAATTACTGGCCTATTTTATTAGACCTATAGGCTATATAATTCTCATTGAATCACAGTAAGGAATGAATGACTCAGTTTGCTACCAGGCGCACACACGTTATACAAAACTTTAGATTATTTAGCTGCAGACTCAACTGTGATTGTGATTATTATATGTACTTGACAATATATGCAGATGTCCCGTGAGATCAGCGTGTTTCGTTTATGTTTACTGTTATTTTACTTCAGTGTCTGCAGCAAGTTCAGCACATACATAATACCACATGCTCCGCTATATTATCGCACAGCTGAAGCAGTGAATAGCAGGGGCGTCATTTCAGATTAACGTTGAGGGGGCAATACTCCCCTTTAATTTCCCTTTTCCCGTCCCCTTCCCTTCATTCCCTTTCCTTCTTTTCCTCCTGTTTCCGATACCTTCTCTCTCCTTCTATCCTTTCTCTGCCTCGAAGCGGACCCCCCAATCCATCTAAGGGGTCTGGGCGAGCGCTGTAAGCTCCCCCCAGCAGGTCTGGGCGGAACCCAGCCGCCAAACGATTTTGGTGCACTTTGAGCCAAAATTAGCACATTGTGCCATCTGTGCATGGACTATATTCGGTTATGTGACACCTCATCGGGCGACACTTGATCTGGCGTCTGAGTGAAATAGCACAAACACTGTGAACATGTTGACAGTGAACTTCACACATAAATAGTTATTGTATACTGTTCACATTCATATATTTCATATTACTTACAGTTATAATGAAAACTAAATAATAACTAAAACACATACCACAAACACAATGAACATATTGACTGTTAGTGACACCTTATTATTCGCAACTAACTTAACACTGTTCACGTAGTGTTCATATAGGTCAGAATACTTAGAGTTACAGTAACACATGTCTATGCGTGCGACAATCGAACGAAGATACACAAGTACTTCAGCGCGACCATAGGTTGCGACTGCTCGCGCAACACGATCGCTCAGTGCAAATACCTTCTTGCATACAAGTGACTTACTCCAGTCGTGGCCTGCAGAAATAGTGATTTCTGGCGCCGGATGTCCCGCTGAATCCCACTCATGAAGCCCACGCGGTTGGGTGGTGACACTGGAACAGTGACTGCAGTCCGTGGTGCCACCCTTCACACTGCTGGTGCTGTGAACTATGCCGTCGGACCCTGCAGCGTGCTGGTTCCAGGTTTCGACGGGGAATGCGGCTGGACCGTAAGTCGCTGCACGTCCTCGTCGTCTGCACATTGAAGAGTCCTCGCCACCGTTTTCCGTTTTGGCAACGCCATGAGAACGTCAGTGTCTAGTGTATCGGCGACTGATGCTTGTAAGGAGATAGATAACAGTTGCTTTACTTTTACTGCTAGTTCCAACTACGACAGCCATGGCTGCTTAGATAACATTACTACCCATACACAAGGAACAGGGACTTTACATAGTGTTTGCGTGATAATTAGTCACGGGTGCTCAGCTAACGGTGATTAGTCGTCCAGGGATAAAGTTAATTACGTACTGGACGCGTGGACGACTGCCCGCTTGGTGAAGTGTCGCCAGGTTAAATGGAACCCGGTTATCTGTCGCTGCGCTAATTGTCGCCCGGTGAACTGTCGCCGTTTAACTGTTGCGCGATTAAGTGTCGCCCGATGAAGTGTCGCCACGCCCTATATTCTGCTGCACTTTGATGGGTAACAGAAGAGACAATGTCTCATTTCTGAAGTAATTACTGTTGCTATCCAGCGACTGTCAACAGTATTGTCAGCAGATACATAAGTACAAGTCTCATACACAAAATGTAAACACTTGCAAATGTCCAGAGGCAGAAATGGCCTATAGAAAATGCAGCACAGTTGAAAAATACTGCTCCATGCAGCAAGTGCATGTTTGATAATCTCAGGACATTAGTCATGGAACCGTTAGAACGTCATTTCAGCAACCAGCGAACCTGGACTTATCAGTGGAGTATAAGGCGTTGCAGCCCAGAGACCCTAAATCTCGGAGGAGCTCCAGAGTAGGCCTAACGACAAAAAATTACAACTCCGTAAATTCAGCGCATGAACCCACGTACCAAAAAGTAGGAGTACAGAACATTTTTTTCTGCTACGATGGCTTCAACTACCGTAGCCCACATTGGCCTTTGGGCACACTGCTTCCATCTTTGGGAGCAGTTGCCACCCTCTACCCCTCCCCGCAAATGACGCCTCACGGCCCAGGTAAATAGGATGTTCAAAAGTGCATATTGGAAAAGCAGCACAAATGCTTGAAAGAACGAAAACATCTGGAAAACAAGATTGCCTTTAAATCAAACGCGTACCACCTGCGTATCGTGCTGCCACTTGGTAAGTCTATTCGCAATTAATGCTATTGTTGACTCGCTAGGTGGCAGCACGATACGCGGGTAGTATGCCTTTGTTGCCCTTATACTTGCCGGCTCAAAAGTGTCGAAACACGCTATTTTGCTCCTGCGATCTTGACCCGATGACCTTGATAAACGAACTTAACTTATCCTTTTGGTAGATGTAAGTACCGCATACCAAAAATGAACTTTCTAGGCCAAGAATTTAGGAAGTTAGACAGAGTTAGACAGAGGCAAGCATAATATATATATACCTAATAATACCTGGGTGTATATCACGCCGCTACGTGGATGGTAAACAATAAAATCGCCACAAAAGTTAAGGCGGCACAAATCAATAATTTCATCAACCCTTCTTTCTTTGCGATGCAGTAGACAATCTTAAAGACAATTGCGACGAATAAAAATATTCAGCACAATAACTAGAAAACAAATGACTGACCACAAGCTTAGCCCTGTTTAGCCCAAGGTCACTTCTGGGTTTGAGAAAATTATTTTACATTAGATTCAGACTCGTCTAAGTTAAAGTATGTGAGAAAAAATTTTTAATAAAATTTTTGGGGGCTCCTGTACATTTTGGGCAATGTTGCATATATGCAACATTGGGTTTACGTGGTTGCAAATATGAGAAATTCTAATGCATTAGTTAACGCTATTAGCAATTTACTAACATTCAATAAATAGAAATATAATCAACACATCCAAGTTAAAGTATAATTTGGTGACCACAATATTAAAAATGCACAGCAAAAGTTACACAAATACAAGTAAAATTGCCAAGAAAGCCTTGTCACAAGATAATACTGATGCAGTAACATTCAAATTACAGTAATACGGCAATGTTAGAAATCAGTTCATATAAGCAGTTGAAATAAGCAGTAACCCAGTACATAACAGTTAAACTGCAATTTTGTGCCTGTGATATAAAAATACATAGCAAAAATCATAACACTATAAAAATGCTGAGAAAACATTGTCATAAAATAATACTGATGCGGTAAAATT
>Ga0126335_1000334_pt1 | contig 22185 bp, 20 predicted proteins | sample OlaspJWI45metaG_FD_108409 | JGI IMG/M metagenome (GOLD analysis project Ga0126335, IMG submission 108409) | Marine gutless worms symbiont microbial communities from Oahu, Hawaii - Olavius sp. 1 OAHU.JWI-45 metaG | ecosystem: Host-associated > Annelida > Digestive system > Unclassified | place... | reverse complement strand
TGTTGTTTGTCTCATGAAAAGTTTTGCACAAATGCATTATGTTAGATGCAGCTGCATGCTGTCGTCTGTAATAGACGTTAAGCCAGCCTGAGTGCATGTGTAGCGCTTGCATTGTATGGCTCGCACAGCCTCATTGCATGATGACGTTTGTTTTGAGCTGAACTTTGTAGTGGTGTAGGCACGCCTACCTCGCGTGTTGTTATGCATAGACTGACTGCTGATAATGTCGGCTTGGGGCGCTACCACCTTGTGAAGTTGGGGATGAGAAGTTGGGGCGTGGAAGTGATCTCTGACTATGGGGACTGGGAGGTCATCATCCCGGAGGGTGATAAGGTCAGTTCCATGTTCTTTGAAATGACAAATGACCCGTTGCTATGAGTAGAAAAATTGTCGGAGCATGTTTGCAAGTTGTCGTGGCTTGAGACATATTCACTGTCGCGGCGAAACTGAAGCAGGATAATTGTCGTCTGTGAGACTGTTGATGCATAGCTGAGTTGTCTGCTGTGCAGCCGCGATGACTAGCTTTGCCTCGCATGCGATGCGCCTCGGAATTTTTTTGGCTGCTCATTCTCTGACTTGAGCCAGCGACACGCTGTTATTGATGAATGAGGTTGAGCGCCCTGTGCTTGCGGCCTTTGACTTTTAGCTCGCCTGTCGACAGTGTCGAGCTAACACCGCCGACTCACGGAGCAGGCGAGCCGTTAGTCGACACTAGACAGACGTTGTCAGACAGGTACGATCGGTCACTGACAGTTAGATTAGACACGACACTCGTTTTGTGTGTCGCATCGCAGTTACGAGTCAGCTGAAAGCAACCTGCTGCTGCTGTTGTTGGGAAAGTCAGCTTCTTTGAACCTGCTAAACGGTTAGTTAATGCGCGTTGTAGCCGGACCACACATCGTGCTTCGCGGCTGATGAAGCCGGATCTTTAGCATTGCCAGCAGTGTTGTGCACATTGCACTGCAACAGTGAGCATCTACGGTCTGCCTAAATACCGTATACCACAGCAGACCACCGCAGAACGCTTCCAAAATTACTGCAGAAGAAGTTTGAAAGTTATCTGTACCACAGACGACAATTGTTTGACCGCGGACCGCATCTAAAGAGTCTCATAAGTGGACGGTACCAGAAAAAAACTTGTTGCGCATGCAGCAGGTATCCGTAGCAACGCTGAGTCTTGACAGGGGAAAACGGCAGCAAGTAAAACTTTATTTGTACTTTTTCAAAATCAGAATTCACTGGAAACAGTACAGTAGTCGTTTGTATAATCTGCAGACTGCATAACAGTTTCGCATTGATGTCACACTATGGCTGTCTTGCTTTTTGGCGTCGTAGAAGAGGACCTTGCCAGGGACACTTAATACTCTGTGACTAGAAATGCCTGCAGACCTTCCGGTATATCCGTCTGTATGTCGACAGATCGACAGTTTAACGCATCTGTTTTGAGGTATTTAGGCATTTAATCGTGGTCTGCGATGACGCTAGATGTGGTTTGCGGTGGTCTACAGTATTTAGACAGACCCATCATTTACAGGCGATGGGTTGCTGTTTGCTGCTGCCTGGTACTACCATTCAGAGAGAACATGCATCTGCTTTCCAGACTGTCTGTCTGTCTGTCGGTGATGTCAAGTGTAACTTGCAAATGCCTCGAGTGACCCAGAAACTTCATTTTTTGGTAAACAAAGTGATGAGTTCAAGATTAAGGTCACGGGGCAATAAAATTGAAGGTCACAGTCAAAAAGCAAGGTTAGACTGTTGAATAAAACAAATGGCCAAAGTAATTTGGCAAAGACCGCATGGAATTCGTGGGTAACTCGGTACTCCATCTAATACAATGTTACTTGTGTACCCAAAAATCTACACCCAAAGTGCAACTTCGATCCATATAGCCGCGAAGTCGCGTGACAGATAGAGTGACAGACGCTGGGAACATGGATTGCAATAGTCCGCGTCCCATGCATTTGATGCAGGTAGAAGGTAACACAAATACACGCAGTTGCGTGTTCACTGCATTCTTGTTTCTGATGGTGTATTGGATGGGCAGAGTGCTGGGCAGTTTGAACTTTGAACTTGTAAAAACGAATCCGTTTTATGTCTTGGCAGCGCTTTGCATTGCAGCATGTACACTGTACAGAGCATAAGTACAGGAGCTGTCTAGGAAGCGTTGGTGCTGTACGGGCAGCGGGGTGATTTGTGAGAGATGGGGACAGAGCTTAAAATGCAGTGCCCGTCTGGACGGGTATAAGCGCTAGTGTTTAGCCACCCTTCAGTTGAGCGCTTTGAGTAGGCCTGTAATGAGGCGTTTACATGTATGTCATACCGGTACGCAGTACGCGCATGTAAACATGCTACCGGCTACTGCAGACTTGGAGGGTCCACGAGTGACGAATCCTGGCTGATCCACATCAACCTGACTCTGTCATCTTCATCTTCCATAGGATGTATGACCTCATGGAGAGGACTAATGCGAAGTAGCGTGTATGCCATGTTTCTGGTAGGTTAAAACATTAAGCAGCTAAAGACCGGAGTGTTGAGGTGACGCATCAGCGTAGAGCTGACATCTGTGTATGATGTAATACATTACAACGGTCTGCTTGTTGGGCCGTTTCTCAGCTGTTTGCAACGATCGGCCACGTGGCAATGCTGTCAGCTGGCTACGGCTTGTCGTAACAGATCCGGATGAACGTTGCGACGTCATAACATCAATGCATTCTGCGCACACGCGCGCGCCTGTTGTTGTGTTGCCGCTGGTTATTATTGGACGCTATATGGTAATATTTTTATGTCGCTGCTCCGTCGGCTGTTGGCGCGCATTCAGCTGAACGTTGCTAGTTGTAACGTGAAGCCGGCGGCGTGGCCGAGGGGTATGTGCCGGCCACTGCACGCCAGGTAGTCGGTCGGTGATAGCCTCCTACGCGGCGGCGGCGGCGGCGGTCTGGTCGGTTTGCGTTCTTGCTGTCTTATCGTGTACAATCGATCGTTTCGTGTTGCCTGTGTACAAGCGGTCGTTCAGTGCCGGTTTTACTTACTTACAGTCGTCAGCCAGTTTTAGTTCACCTGGCTGCAGGCTAGCTGAGCTTGTCATGTGGACTGTTGGGATCGTTTTTGTATGTCTGTTAACCAGGGTGTCGCGGATCGTAACAGCTGAACATAGAGACATGTGATCGTGCGTGCAGAGACATACTGAGTTACTGACCGACCCTGACCACAAACTGAAAACTAGACCAGCCTGACCTACTTAAGCTAGCTGAGCATCACTGCCCACGGGCAGCTTGTTTAGTGTCTTGATGCGTTTCGTTGCGGGTGGGCAGAGGCTTTAAGTACACTACCTGTATTGGTCAGATGCGACAGACAAACAGACGCCATTCGAACAGCTTCTGACGTATGATTAGCTCAGCTATGCTCCAGCAAGCTGAGTTGACAAGGACGCACTGTTACTGTGGTTGTTATAATTGTGTTTGCTGTGCTGTGTTTTAGCAAACTGTGACGTGATTCACGTTCAGTGATGAGTGCACCGTCGGATTTCCAGCTGAGTCCAGCCCCTGAAGGCTTGCATTTGCCACCATCGCTGCCGAAGCGTCTCAAGCCAGAGATCTACCAGAATCTTGATGTTTTCAAACGTGTTGATGAGCATGCTATTACCGTAAGCTTTACACAATGTTTGGTTGCAAACTTTGATGAACACAATCTTGTTTCATTCTTTGTCTGTCTGGGAGCAGTGTATCTTACAAAGTTATTTTGTTGATAGAATTTTGTAAAAGCATCGACTTCACTGTCTTTGTGTTTTTGGTGCAGGAGTCGCAGAAGAACTATGCTTCATTTCGTGATCTGCTGTGGAACTTGGTTTTTAAGGAAAATTTCACTGACTTGGAAAAATCAAGGTAAAGACGTCACATCGATGTGCTCGTTATATAATTTGATTGGCATTTCTCTTGTTTAATTACCTGTGCACCAGCGATGCTGGTAAAGCAGGTATTGTTTTTGTGATATCTGTCTGTGTATGTGTCCATGTGAAACTCAATAACTACCGGCCAGATATTGATATTTGATAGGCATGTGCATTACAAATGACAAACTGTGTTTGGACCTGTGTAGCATTTGACCTTGACTTTTCACCTTGAGAATTGCTTTTATATTTTTCAGTTCAAGCTCTGACTTGTATGCCTTGACCAGGCAACATTGTGTTTTGGCATCTCAGTTCAACTGATCTTTAGAATAACTATGACGTGTTCGAGTTTCATGGGGTCAAGGTCAGGGTCATGGGTCATGGGTCATGCCAGCATGTTGGTTTGTGTTTGTCTCAGACACAGTTCACTGTTGTTGTTTTCTTTGCTTGCAAAATATTGTTGAGCTAATTAGCATTTAAACATGTTTCGTACAGCGTCAGCTACATGTTGTAAATTATTAACGCAAAAATGTACAGCATGCAACATCCCCGAGTAGACAGAATTTGAGCACTGTATGTGAATGTTGTATGGAACTTGTATATATATTGTAGGGTAATTTTTCGTTGGATGACTTGTCGAGACTTTGGCACTATCAGTTTTTCTGATGAAGTGAAACCAGGTTCACCAGAGCACCTGCTATTGGCATTCAAGTCTGCAAAGTCCACCTACGCTCGCATCTTTGAATGTTTGACTCGGTTAGTGGCGTGAAGCTTTTGCCTGTCCAGATTTTTGTGAACTGTTCAGGTGTTGCTGCAGAAATTAAGAATTTATTGTGCTCATAGTTTTGATACTTTTTATTCTGACAATTTTGAATTGTTAATATCTGATTTGACACATTAGTGCTTTTCTTGGTTTTGGGTAGACCGTAGATGCAAACTACAGGTCCTTGAAGTTATTGCAGACTCCTGTATTTTCTCTATTTTTAAGGTTTAAAAATTTTTGGCACAGAAACAAGGCTCTTGTAAGTACTTTATCAAGGTTGTAGAAGCTTTTTATATGTATCTGTTATGTGTGGCTCATACGTTGCTGTTCCTAGCAAGAGACGTTCTGTCCGCTTATCACAGTGATAACATCTGTTGCACTTCTATCATTCGTTTTGTATCAGTTTTGGTAAAGTTGCTAAGTGTCTGTACCAGTATTGAAACACACTTTAGTAGACATACACAGTCAAGCTTTGTGTTACCGTACTTGAAAGTCATCAGTGAAAGTCTCTGTAGGTCCTTAAATTTGCTTTTGGAATATAATGTACCCTGAAACCAATAATAAAGCTATTTCCTTGTGTAGTTGTGCTTCATGCTTGCAGTTACTTGTTTCATTATGTGAACATAATCTTTTTGGAAAACTAACATTTTAGCTGCAGTTGTATTTACTTCAACTTTGTTGTAACAACTTCTATCTTTCTGTTTTATTAGTATGACAAACTGATGCTTCTTATGGCAGTAGACATGTTGTATTTGATGCTGGTGTTCAGCAATGCTGGTCTGCCATGTGTGACAATCACTGGCTGGGCCAAGGGTGTGGACTACCGTCCCGGCGTGGCAATAACAAGCCAGCCTCTGAACCACAGCTGGAACGCCGTCTACATCGATGGAGATTGGCAGCTCATTGACAGTCACTGGGGAACACGATTCCTTCAGTCGGAGAGCAACATTGCCGAGAATCTGGTGTATGAATTTGACGACTTTTACTTCCTCACAGAACCGGAGCAGCTTGCGTACACGCACCGACCTCAGGAGTTGATCTGGCAACTGCTCGCCGAGCCACAGACTGCCAGCAAGTTTGAGGATTATCCGCTGGTCAAGTCATATTTCTTCGCAAACAACATGCATCTTCTGCCTAACCAAAACCATGGTGTTGTGTATGCTAAAAAAGGTAAGCACTAAAACTATGAAATGCCAGTAGTTGAAGCTTATGAAGATGCTGCCTGTTTTGTACTGATTTTCTATTGATTTTCTATTGTTTTGTTTGGATATAAATGTGACTGGGAAATATGACAGATTGATTCATGAGCTGTTCAGTTAGCATTCCACTTCTAATACAATAGAATGTGAGGCATTGTATTAGCCAAGCTCAGTGGGAGGCTATTTCAACAGCACACAACTGAGGCTATGTCATTGTATTGATGGCTAGTCACTTTGCATGTTGACAGTAGAAAATCACAAGAAGGTACTGACTGCTCCCATATACGAACTTTTATCTTACAGCTTAGCATTATGCTGGGTTGTTGATGATATCCTTTCTATGATTATGTTTTGGTTTAATTACAGTGACTAAAATATAGGTATTTTGAATGTAGATTGCAAAGCATCAGAAGCATGTGTAACTATGAATGTTTGCACGGTGCTAGGAATCTGTGCACTTTCTGTTGGTTTCACTGGCAAAACGGGATTTACATTCAAGCTGTTGCATGGTGAAAAGATGTCAGAAACTGTTGGCTACATGGAACTCACCCGTTATGTTATACAGGTAATTGCCATCTGTACGTACATGTCATTTTTTTCCAGTTTTAGCAGTATTTTTGATTTTAAGAATGTGTATAACTATTTTAATGTCCATTTTTGAGGCTGTGTTTTTATCTCTATTAGAAGATGTTTCGTTTGGAGGATGGAGGCTGCAATTTATTTTGCTGGAAACATTATTCCTGATACTTATAAAGAACAAAAGGTAAATTGCTGCCAATTATTTTTATCAAAGTTATTTCAAAACTTAGTTTTCTGTTGATGCTTGATGCCTAGCTGTTGGTACGGTGTCCATAGTAAGTGATTGAAGCATATTTCTTGAATGTTTTAAAACAGGAAACGAAGGAGGACGCAGTTGAGTTCCATCTTCGTTTGCCTTGCCGAGGCGACTTCTTTCTGATCATCTTTGCTCATCTGGAGGCCGAGAACGTCCCAGCATCAGAGAATGTCTTCAAAGCAGTGTGTGAATACAAGATTGTTGCTGGGAACGATGTCCCAAGCAAAGTGGAGCCATTTCCCAGCTGCTCTGATCTGACATGGGGGCCTGACACTTTCTTAGATGGGTATGGTTTGACACCTCGCAAGCACGACGCTCTGCTAAAAGCCCCAGGTGGACGAGCGAATGTTACGTTTGGCAAGAGTCTTCCTAATGTCAGAGTGTATGCTCGACTGGTCCGCGATGGAATTCCAGACAGTGAATTGCGTTCTGCTGTCGGCGTCAAGAATGAGAATGACAAAGTAGGTTACATAATGGGTTAGAATATTTTGTTGTTCGAATTATATCATTTACTTCTACAAGGGCAGATTTTATTTCATCTGAGTGATAATAGTAATGGTGATCTTGAGCATTGTTGGTAAGGTACACATTGTGAGCAGTCAAACTGAATTGGAAGCATTGGCAGTCAGTAAGTGGTCATCACTGGTTTGAGTTTTCAATCTGTATGTGAAAGTATCGGTAGTTGGGAAAAGACTTGTATAACAGTCTAGTCTATTGCACAAAGTACAACTGGAGTTTTAACAAGTGGCCAAACTAATTTGTTAAACCCGCATCAAGCCGACTGCCTCTCGGATGCAGACATCCATTTAACTGAATGTTTCTTGGGTCTTCACCCCAAACAGGCTGTCGATCCATTGCGTCAGACAACCCACCTGCATGACAGACAGATGCCCCGATCACTGATTATATGTTCAGTCTGCATGTCATGCAGGTTTGATGCCAGCAAGCAGTTCAACCAGTGTTGGGTGTTTGTTCACAACGCAAACTACTTGACTAATTCTAAGTCAAGTGGTAAGATAACTAGTATGATCAGCAAAGCAGTTGTTGCAGCAGCGGAGTTTTGTACATGTTTGTGGGATCATGAATGATGAGTTCACTTAGTCGTCACCGTTTTATTTTTTGTGTGTGAAACTACCTTGCAGCGTGGCTGTCTTGTTCAGGTTTCTGTTGATGTCCGTGTTCCAAGGAAGGGTGAATATGGTCTGGAGATATTTGCTAATGATCCTGAGAAGGAGGGAGATATGTTCACTCACGTCTGCCAGTTTCTGTGTGTCTACGTTGACGGCCGTGTTGAAGATTTGTATGGAAAGCCGCCAGAACGTACTGAAGTAAAGCCAGTAACAGCAGATGATCTGGCAGTTGGTCCTGCAACACCAGAAGCTGGTGACAGTCTTCATATCACAACTTTTTAGCATAGTGTCTTCAAACCACAATAAGGCTCCATATTTTTGGCATAACAGTTAAGTAACAAGACTCTTGTAGGCAATTACTTTGCTTTTACTGCTTTGACCTCGGCTCTTTGATTTTTATATCCGACATTGACCTAGATATCATAACAATGTACCGGTGTGCCAGACATTAAGTTTGTACGTAGAACACAAATGTGGAAATGTATTTTGCATTAATTAGCATATTAAACGATGAATTTTTCACAAAATAGGCTCTGAATGTCACCCGTGACTCAGCCCTCACACAAACAGAAGTACAGTGATGGCGCTTACAGTCAAGTGGTCCCGCCAGCAGTATTCTGTCTGGCATATTATTGTAAAAATGTTATAAATATTAGATCTACATTTGTATGTCATCTGCAGAATTTATTTGGTGTGTGTGTGTGTACTTGGGACTTTTTCTGTACAGCCAATGAATACAGCGCAGCATATCCATTCGGCGAGAGTGTGGAGGCGGAGGAAATTGTTCCGCTGCATACCGTGGAGCCAGAACAGGAGTATCAGCCACACTCGGCTGAACTGTATCATGGCAGCCTGGATGAGAAACCTCCTGAGGACTTCAAGGTTGTGGCTATAGACTCCAAGGATGTCCCCACCAAGCCTGAAGCTTCAACGCTGTCGACACACAAGCTGTTTATTGACACAGTGGTTTTCGAACACGTTGACACACATGCGTTAGAGGTGTGGTTTTGTTGATCTGCTTGGTTTTTTAATTTTTTTTATTATTTAGTTATACATTGTTGGGTGAAGATAAGAGTTTTATTATTCTGCATGAATGTATTGGATGATTTAGTACCTTGGTGTGTCGGTGGGATGATTTAGTACTGTGGTGTGTCAGTCTGTTTTGTCTGTCTCTTAAAAACGGCTGAACGGATCGACGTCCTGTTCTGGTTGTAGACTGTTGACAACCCAAAAATTCTAAGAAGACTGATTTTCCTTGTGGTTCTGTAATTTGGTAAAATCTGTTAGAAATGATTTAACGGTGTGAATTGTGTTGTGGCAGGTGTCAAAAATGGAAGAGTTGAGTTTCCGTGACATCTTGTGGCATCTGGTCTACGCACGGAAAATACAAAACCAGTTGGACATAGCGAGGTGTGGCGTGATTGCTTGATGTTTCACATTCGGTTGCTCAGAGTGGTTTTTAGGTGTACTCATGTACTCACACTTGTTGTTTATTTGACTTTTTCAGTTTGTGCACTTCTGTTGTAAGATGATCCAAAAATTTTGAACATGTTTGACAGTTGTCATCATAAATCTAATGTTATTGGTTGTGTGTTTCAGAGCAATATTTCTCTGGCTGTGTTCAAAAGATCTGTCGAAGCTGAAGTTTCCAAATCCTGAGAAGGGTTCACCAGAGGAGATCCTGATGAACTTACAGCAGGGCTATACAACATACGCTCGTGTCTATGAGATGCTCTGCAGGTTGCACTGACGGCCAGTTTGGCTTTTTGAAACTGAACAACTTCTTTCAGTTGTAATTTTTAAAGAATTTGTTTCGTAGCAAAATATGGAACGTTAAAAAGTTTATTATCATTGTGGATTAAATTTAATTTTCATAGTTACCATTTGTGGCATCATTGTTTAATGGTGTTATGGGTATAACTCCCATTATTTCACTTTCGTGTGATAATTCTAATGAAGTTGTTGACGTACATTTGCTTCTGTTGTCAAGCAGTATTATTCAGTACTGGCCAAAGAGCTGTGATGCTATGTGGCTGCGATAGGCACTGTGCTGTGGACCTTGTAGAAGGCAATGACAGCCTGCTGGCACGTTTATGGCTAATATTACATGCCAGCTGACTACCTAGAGACTGAGAACAGTTTTAGTATTTTTTGCTCATAGTATGTATGCTTTTGTCTATTCAATTCTGCTAAAGTAGCTGTGCATGATACTGCATCAGCAAGAGAATGTTTAAAGAAATATGATTGAGTGTTATACAGTGAGCGATGTTATCTGTTAGCTACGCGGGTCTACACTGCAAGACATTGACAGGGTATGCAAAGGGAGCTGACTACAAGCCTGGGATGAAGTTTGTTGATCATCCATCGCAGCATTCCTGGAACACGGTACTTGTGAATGGACGTTGGCAGTTGGTTGACTGCCACTGGGCCGCTCGTCGTCTTGTTGGACAGAAAGTAGGTGTTCTACCAGTCACTGCAGCAAAGTCTAAAAGAATTGTATATGATGTGAAATGCTTGTAAGTGTGGGATTCCATTAGCTATGGTATGCAATCTCTTTCCATGGGAATATGAGTGGTAACTGTCTTCTACTTCAAGAAGTTTTTTGTGGTGTATGTGATGTGAACTAGAGCTGGGTCAATGTCGCCTTTGCTGATATCAATATTCACCGATATTTCTGAGCCCAAGATATCGGCAGTATAGATATTGATATCGATATTTTTTACTGCAGCGCCCTTTGGCCTACTCACTCCAAGATGCTGATAAAAGTGCTTATAGTTTTTCATGTTTGACTTTGGAGATCAGATGGATGTGTCGGTATCATCTACGACGTCTGTGCTGTGGCACTCATAGACCCACTGTAGGCCTAATGGGCATTTCTGCCATTTTCTTGTTACATAGTAGGTAATGCAGAAATCTCGTCAAGTGTCAAACCAAATCGCCAGCTTTCGGTTTGGACTAGCAGAGATGTAACGATGTAACCCATCACATTGCCAAATGAGATATCTTACTCAATTTTAGTCATATACTTATTTTTGTTGTCAAATATTCAGGAAAAGTATAAGAAAATATCGAGCATTACTAATATTTTAGTTGTTACCGATACGATGTCGATGTATGGAAAAACCTATATATAAAACGCCAATATCGATACAGTACCGATCGATGTATCGACTCAGCTCTAATGTGAACTGTTTATTGGTATCCCATTAACTTGACTTAGACAAGTCAACCTTTTTCAGAACTTTTGGGACCTCCTTTGTTGTGTTGTGTAAACACTAGCATGTGATGCATGTGTGTCAGGCACAGCAGCAGGCGTCACAGGACAATGTTCGCTATGAGTTAGACGAATACTACTTTATGCCTGCACCTTCGCAGCTTGTCTTTACGCACTTTCCTGATGACCCTGACTGGCAGCTGCTGGAGCGACCCATTGATCTGGACGAGTTTGAGAGCCTTGTGCCTCTGAAGCCGACGTTCTTCAAGTATGGCCTGCACTTGCTGAGTCACACCAATGCAGTCATCACATGTGCACCTGGTCATGACGTCAGCATTCGTATTGAATGCCCACAGAAGAAGGTAAACATTTTCTATCTGGGAGTTGTCGTTGTACATTCTAGACTGACAGAAGCATCTTAATTAAGCTATATAGCTGTTTAGCTGGTGCTGGTGCATGCATGAGAAGTCAGTAAGTAAGTAAATTAGTTAATAGACACCATGTAAGCAACACAAGCTGCCTCGAAAGAACTTTGCATCAAAACGTTGTGTGCAAGTGAAATTTTGAACAGGTGAGACGTCATATGTTTCTTTCAGTTACTATGAGACGACATTTTGTGTAGCGAGTCAGGCAGAAGGTTCCATGCATGCCGCTCGTAGCAAAGCAAAGGCACAGTCACCAATCGTGGAGCAGGATGTCTTAGAAATATCCTTCTTCTACAGCGTAAATACTCATTAACATGCTGAGCTCGGCAAAAACAAGTTGGTGGCTGTTAGTGCTCTTTTGAGACTTGCCTCTGAGATGACATCTGAAATGATTGGAATGAAACATTCTTATAACTCAATCGTTGATGTTCTAGATATGTACCTGCTCTGGTTGTGAACCTCTAGCAGATGCTGACGCATCTGAAATTCTGACAGATATTTGCTGTGTATGCATACCAGATATGAAACAAATGCAGAAGAATTGCAGTCATTGATGTAATATTTGTCTGGCATTTAGAAATACTGTGACATTTCGCATTGGGTGCTTGAGTTGCTGATCAGTGTGTGAGTGCTGTTTGTTGATGCAGGTGAAACACTTGAAGTTCACATTCAATCTCTTGAAAGAGGATGGATCTGATGAATTCAGTGGCATTAAACTGAATAGATTTGCCATGCAGGAGCTCGCAGGCAACGTATGCTTTGTCACTCTTCGTCCTCCCGAGAGAGCTTCATACTTTCTTGTGATCTATGCCAAGGATTCCACTGACAAGGTGCAGAATTGACGATTTGTTTTGTCATAGCATGCAACAGTAGTTATGTATGAATAGAATTACGTTTATTAGTACGTACATGTGTTATTAGATGTGAGATGTGGTGCGATATTTTTACTTTTGGAAGGTTCATTGACTGATGTTGCTGGTGGGAGTATGTACTAACTGCTACTATAGCTCTCTGACACAGATAAGTTCAGATATTCTGTGACTGGCACTCATAGTGGTGGTAGCAGTAATGTTCCATTATATATGCCACTTTAAAAATCTAGATTATTATTGTTGTTATTGTTAATGTACCCTAGAAAACTGATAGCTCAGTCTCGTGCCGTCATTGATAATTTTACGTCACTGAGGCAGCCGGTGCTGCTGTGCAGACCAAAGAAGGAGTGTATGGAGGCATCTGTGAGTACAAGATTGTCAGTGAAGAGGACCGTGTCAATCCATGTCCATTTCCTCCATGTGTCCATACTACATGGGGTCCGGGAGACAGTGCCTCCAAGTTCGACATGGCTCCACTGCAGACTGGCTCCATTCTGCAGACGTCTGGTGGAGTTGCTGAAGCTCGCTTCCGCATGGCAACCAAGTAATAATTGTTTCCCCTATACAGTCCATCGAAAGTGATTTTAGAACCGGCAGTGTGTTTTTATGCCTCTGCACCTAGATATGCGCCAGAGGCTTTATGTTTCTGGGTGTACAAGGTGTCTGTCTGTAATTTTGTCCTTCTGTTTTTCTGCTGTCACCGAAAACTGCTGCACTGTTGACAGGAAATTCATACTGACCTTCTTACTGGTCGATGTTCAACTACTTGTGATATAAACATGTGGCGGCATTCACGTCTTTGTGATACGTTCTAGTTTCATTTGGATTTCACACTGTTGAGTTGTTTATTTGTAGTTAATTGTTATTTATGGAATTTGACGGAGCATGTGTGTATTTTCTAAACATGTCGTGCTTGTGTTTATATAATTAGATATTTGTTTGCTGAACTACTGAAGCAATAGCGATGTGGTGCAGAAGGTGTTGATAGTCAGATTTTTACAGCAGAGATTTTCTGCTAATGTTTGTCATTTGTTGTTTGTGTGGAGGTTGCGATTTGTTGCCAAACTGAAAAGCAACGACTTGGATGAGAAAGCTCTTGCTCAGAATCTGTTGTTTCGTATTGTTGGCAATCTGGCGATCTTTCGTGTACACATAACCAGTGTTGGTGAGTATGGTCTCGAGGTTTACGCCAATAACCCAGAAACTGGAGGCACGGCACTGCAGCATGCTTACCAGTATCTTGTCATCTGTAAAGAACTGCCATCAGAACCATTGCAGATGTTTCCAGCGTTGCCGTCCTCAGCTCTGGGACCACAGCCGAGCTTTGACCAGTGCGGCTTGTCGACAGTCAGTCACATAGACCCGTACATTGTGACTGAGAGTGGTGATTTGCAGCTTTCGTTCGGCAAGACACAGCCACTGCGTGTGACGTCACAGCTGAGCCTTTTGTCTGAGAATCCAGCCAAGGATTGCTCAGAGTACATTCTGCAGCAGGGAGGTTCTGACACTGCACTGACATTTATGCTCAAGGTGCCACAACCTGGAATGTATAAGGTATTCATTGTTATTCATTGTTGTTATACAGACAGAGATTTTGCCAGCAACAGCATGCCATACCCGAGCGCTTCTGTGATGAGGTTGCCTCGTCAAGTAACCCTGATCTTTAATTAAATAAAACAGCTTTCATTGCATAACAGCAAAAGTAGACCACACATCACATTAATGGATTAAAAGAATTTTTAAAAACTGCATTACATTTTTAACTGTTAATTATGTGATAACAATCTGCTAGTAGGTATAAATTTGTTTAGTGCAGAATTAATATTGTATCAACTTTTCAACACTGGTAGTATTTGTTGCATTTGGTCATATTTGTGACTGGTATGTCTTAATGAGTGTTTTTTGTCATCAGTGTCTCTGAAATGACCTATTGTGTCTCAAGTGTTATGTGAAACTCTTCTTACTTACTTACTGTCATCGGCTAATGTCATCATGTACAAAGATGAGTGCAATCTCAAGCTGTCTTAGGAGGCAGAAGTTCGTCTGTAGCAGATGATAATGGAGTGAGGTTTGTGTGTGAGCAGTTTCAGCTGTTTGCCACATTGCAAAGTGCTGCCACTGAAAGCCTGCCTGGCGTCTATGCTTACCTAATTAACTGTAAGCAGACAGTGGGTGACACACTGCCGTTCCCCAAGCAGTTTGGACCATGGAAGGACGGCTGCTATTTGTATGAACCCGTTGAAGGTACGCCATATTTTGATGGAAACTAAAATTGTTTTGTTTTTATGACAGTCATAATCTTTGCCAGATATGTGAAATTGAAGTAGTTTTAAATGGGAGTAAAATAAATGTGCAGAATTGTGCATTGGATAGGCTGGTGGCCAATCCATATTGCAGCACCATCTGGAACGTTCTACTTGAAAGCTGATCTATTAGTTTTAATTATACTGCACATTTTTTGACTAAAATTACCATGTGAAATCAAGGATGCCCATTACACAGAGGTATACAATACAATACAATACAATAATCGTTTAATGGACAAAATGACATAACGCATTTTGATACAAAAATGATTTCATGACTTTTTGCCAAATTGAGTTTTAAGTTGTTACATTTGGCCCATTCAGTGATATGGCTTAGTTCTGTAGATCGTGATTCAACATTGACAGCAGGGATGATTAGGTATGTGTCGTCTGCATACTTTAAAAGATCATTTCCGTCAGAAACCGTGTGTAAATCGGAACCGTATGTTATTTTGCTAGTTTATAATCACAACATCATTCAAGGCAGAGTGTCAGAAGAGTCAAAACAACCAAAGATTACAGACTTACAAACCATTGTGTTATGAATGCTGTCATGTGATTTCCCTGATGCATTATACTGTGACAGTGTTTTTTTGTTGTAGTCTTTGGTTGTTTATGAATATCATCGTGTTTGAACATTGTGAAGATGCTAATTGTTGTGGTGATAATGGCAATTTGTGCAGGTCATCTGCAGGCCAACAGACCATCAATTGGCAGTGCCTCGTCATACCAGCATGTCTTCTTCAAGATGGACGTTCCCAAGGCACAGAACGTAGCAGTTGTCGTCGGTACTGAGTGGACTCAGCTGGAGCAGAAAGAACCAGGCTCTTGGCACGGAGAGGTCGTATGATTGCTTATGTTCTACTTAATTACTTAATTTTGTTTAGTTATTTTTTCCACCTGTACTTGGACTGTATTACACTATTACTAAATTGCAGTGCATCCCCCCACTTGATGGACCACGCTGCACAGTTACATTGTCAGCCACTGGCCACTGTTGCCTGCAGTCTGCCAACACTTGCTTACTCTTCATGCTGTAGATGAGAACAAGTTACGGAGAGCACAGTCTGTCTTTGTTTTCATCGTATTGCTTGGGATGGCTTGCTGATTCATCTGTGGTTGACAAGACATACAGGGGCGGCCATAAAAAAACTGGACCAATTGTGGCCGTGAATAACTTCTACTACAGATGACATGCCATAGCTCAAATGGTACCGTTGTTTGTGGGAATAAAGCTGCTTTGTGAATCAATAATTTAGTTATCTCATTTACTATATATTCTTTGCAAGTTCAGTGACGTCGCAATGTCCAGTTTCTGTTCGGCCATCCGACGCTGATAGCTGAGACACTTGCTGCTTGCCAAGCACAGTGGTATCAGCTGCTGTATCAAAACTTGGAAACTGTCAGTGATACATCCAAGAGCAAAAATAAACAGTGTGTTGCTGTGACAGTGTCACTAAAAAAGAATTATTGTCTGACATTCGCCATCTTTCAGAGAACAATTTCATTTTCCAACAGGATGGGGCACCAGCTCATTGCTCACGTCACTCGACACTTTACTTGCAATCTCATGTACCGGATTTCATTGAACCGGAAAACTGTCCACAAATAGTTCGGATGTTAATCCAGTTATTTCTCAGTGTGGTCGAGCTTTGCAGCAGAGGTTGAGTCGTCAAAAGATCAGAGACGTTGATCATCTGAAGCATGTTTCATTAAACCGTTAGATCAGTTAAGTCGGGACACAATTAACAGAGTGATTGACCAATTGCCAGAAAGATTTGCCATGGTCATCAGTGATGGGCATACTGATTTTCATCTCAAGTGAAAGATGTTCAAATACAGAAAATACATGTCCTCGCTCAAATTGTGTTGTTTTGGGGGGGTGTGCATTGTTTCGATAAAGCTGCATAAAGAATCTTTAAATATCACCAATTGAAAGCACCAGTCTTTCTCCAGATTATGAGCTGAACAATTTGGTATACAGATCGTTGTCTACATCATCATATACAGATTTACAAACTATCGAAATTGGTCCAGTTTTTTGGCCCACTTTGTATTGCAGAGCAAAACATTTTTCCTTGAAATTGGTGCATTTTGCAGTTAGTGTAAGTTTGGGCTAAGTGACCTTGTTATTGTTTTATTATTATTATTTTATTATTATCATCAGCATCAGCATTATCTTACATGATATAACTCATTATTTATTCTCTAACATTTGTATGCTACAGAAATTCTGTTTTATTGGGAAGGAGTAAAGTGAAGTGTCACGTTTTGGTGTGACTTAGCTTTTCCAGTTATGAACAGATTTACGAAGAATGAAGAGTTTGTTTACAGTATGAATAACATTTAGTATTTTTGCCATTTCATTGATAGGTCGTTTGCTGTGTGTGCATACAGGTGCTGATGGAGAAGCACTGGGAGAAAGAACGCAAAGCTACGGTCTGTGCCAACTATGGTGCCACAGCTACCAGCTACAGTACTTTGCTGGAGTATTCCATGTAGCCAGCCAGCAAGATATGTTGCCACATACCGTCCCGAAGTTGCCACACACCATTGCATTGGATTTCTGAACTTTTACGGCTTTGCTCTGATTAGTGTTAGTTACTCACGTCTGGCGAGATTAACTTTTCTGTTATTGCTGTTGATTATTTTGCTTTGCTGATGGCACTTGAGGACTTTGCACGTAGTTGGAAATTAGTGTTGTGAAGCTCTGTAGTGTTTAGAATTACTGGATTGTCCAGATATTGGATGAGAAACTGTGATTGGTGTGAAAATGTCAGTTGAGGATTTACATAAATGCTGTTAATTTTTGCTCTGAGGTTTTGGTTTTCTGCCTACAAGTTGTATAAATTAAACTGTTATATAACAAGTTTTGTTGTAAATTTATTGCATCCATGCATAGAGACAGTGCTCACTTGATAACTAGTGTGTTCATGCATTATTAATGCTGTATTCATAGTTATGCCGATGAATAGTGCTTTTTGATCGGGACGTTACTGATAACAATTTTAATGCTGTGAGAAAAGACGGTACATTGTTGACATGTTATGTGCTAATTGTAGGTGCTAACAGCCAAATTGTATGTTTTTATCCTCATTATGGTTGTTTTTCTCAGAAACTGGAGTGAAAGTCAGTTTTAATTGTGTTGCCTTTGGATTTCTTTCCTCGTGATACAACGCTTGTTTTATAGTCATATGGTAGATGCATCCTTTGCATGTATTAGTTGACTCCTCCGTTGTCTTCATGCCAACTATCTTTCGATTACACAAACTATGTTATTCTTTTTACTGTTTATGTGAAATTCACAAATTTGCTGGCATTTGGGTAATACTGGATGATATTTTTGAATTTGTATATTTGAGATTTATCACATGCTTATCATCCAGTATTTAGACATTAAGAGTGTATTAGACACTGATGGTTCTTCGGTACCAAAGAAACTAGAGATGCAGAAATTGTTACTATATATTGTGCTCGTAGCCTCGTAATTGTTGAACTTGAAGCCATTCTGATGAAACGTGGTGCTGTATTGTTGTCAACCAACGTGCATTGCTCTTCTTGTCATTGCTTGACGATCCACTCGCTGTGATTTGTTGCATAGGCTCTATTATACCAACGGCTAAATTCACAAACGATCTTATGACGTGTCTTATGACTTTTGTCTTATGACAATATGTTCATTAATTCGCAGAACATTTGTGATAAATCTTATGGCAAAATTTAAGAGTCCATATGACAATTTTTTGTGAATCAACTTACGACATGTCATAAGATGTCTTAGAATGATCGTAAGACATCTTAGGGTGAATCCTATGAAATCATTTATGAGCTTAGCAAGTTATCATTGCTGCCATTCTGTGAAACTCTGCTGTTCTTGAGCTAACAGATATTGCACTAAAATGAACTAATAGTTGTATAATTTTGTCCCAATTTGCTGTAGTTTAGACCATTAAACTTCTGATTGTTACTAGCTGACTGGTTCTAGATGCATAGTTTAACATGCACGTAGTTTGAATTGCCTTGCTTTGGTAGTGTTCGATGCAGTAAATAGTTGTTGATGGGTTTTGTTGCATGAAGGTTCAGTACATTGCTATTCTGCCTCTTGAGTGTTTCAGTGATATTGTGTTAACACTGCCGATGCTGGAATGGTTACTTTGAAGCAGTAAAGTTTTGACATTATTGCGCAGTGCTGGACCTTTTTGTCATTCCTTCATATGAAAGCATTTAATGCTGTCTAATACTACAGTCTTAATGTACCTCGGTAGCTCTTACAGAGCTATGATTTGGCCGAGGTCCAATGTCTGTTAATCCGTTGATCAGACCAACGCCGTTTAGCACTTACGCGATATTTGTGATTGTTTCGATTATTTCTTAGTTTAATTCAGCTTTAACGTTGCTTTCTTCTTAAAACCCAGTTAAATACCCCAGTACCCACTCAATCAAGACTCGAGACTTTAGCACATTTTGCGTTGCTAACGTAGGCCTACAGTGCACAGCACCAAAAGTATAAGTGTATTTTTATCGCTGTCACACTAGCAGCAAGCTGCGGAGTGTGGATGTGGACCACTACTTGTCTGTATAGGCTTGCTGGTTCCATTAGTTAGTGTATCGGTCGGTAAACAGTCAGCACATTTAAACCAACGTGTGTTAAGTAACTCGAATAGTGTCTGTTCATTACACAGTCGACAGTGCAGTCGAGCACCCTGAATATATCATATGAACTCGCCGTTGAATAGGCTCTACGACCTAAACGTCATTGGATAACACAGTCACCTAGGCCGCATCGAATGCATGAGATGCGGGCTATTGCATCCTGGCGTCTTCATGACGGTTTGAACAGCTAACAACTGTGATAACTGTCATGTAACAGTCGTGAGCAGACTGCTTACTCGCCGCCAAATTACATGGCCACTTGTCAGTCAGTGTTTGTGCTGGATGGAGGCATGTCGGTTCTAGGTTGGTCTAAACTACACAGAGTTGCGACTGTCATGTTCGCAACGCATGACGGTCAACGCCTGCGACGATGTTCGTGTCGCGGTGAGTGAGTACTGTGATGTCGGTGCTGACTGGCTCCACGATGTCTCGAGCACGTTCTGTGTGGTTCTCTGCGTGATGTACTTCGCCTTCTGCTCTGCCTGCATGTTGAAATGTACATTAAATGCATTGCCTTGCTTTGATAGTGATAGCAATGCACATTTAATGCACATTAAACGTGAAGGTAAAGGTGTCGACACTTGATGGAAATGCTGAAATATGACGCATGTTGTAAGGGATTTCATGTGTTGCGAGCCAGTTGCACCCACGCGTTTATCCGAGCTGGTCCTGATTTTACTGACCCCGGAGGGATAGGAGGCTGAGTCGACTTAGTTGGCTGGTTACATAGCTAGCCTACATGTAGATGGTTTAGGCTATACCCGTCCGCAAATGGTTACCCAACCGAGTGTACCTATACTAACCGAGCCGGACGTTGTGTAACTCGTTGAATCGACCAACGCGCTTTAACCCACTACGCCACACCACCAACCAACATTACACAGGCTTATGCATACCACTGTCTTTGCAGACCTCAGTTGCTGTTGTAGAAGCCAGACCTCGTGGCCTAAGAACTGCAGAAGCCATTCGTTACGTGGGCGGGCAATCCTGCCAGTTGCCAACTCCTACTGACTAGTCTCCTTAGTCCTTGTCTCGTTCTTGAGTGACTACTTACTTGAAAAATTGAGGAATTCAAAGAGGATCACTGATATGTCAGGAAATAAAAGAAGTCGGGGAAAATCGGTAGATGGTTTGACAATTCACTCTGAACTTGTTAATTACAGTTCTGTGACTTACTGTCTGAGGCCACAAGGTCTGGTATACAACTACTGGTGACAGTTAATAAAACTAGTCTAATTAGATTGCGCTGTGTCGAGTGGAACGTTAAAGCTTTACTCACTCGGTTCGCCCACGATTGGCTAACGCTTGTTTGAGGCAAGGTCGTTGCTTATTACACTTACGATCTAGACTTTAGTACTGTTGGCTATCCACACGTTGCTGATACACGCACTTTCAATTTCAAACCACAGAAAGTGAATAGCTTCCATCGCGCTAGCCATGGACTGCTGCTCTACCGTGAAATCGAAGTTATTACAATACCTTCTGTCATTCTCAGTCGCCCGACGTCTTCGCGATTGTCGCTGTCGTCTCTCGTGTTCACTGTCCAGCCACCAGTCCACATACTGTCCGCATTGCCATCCATTCGATGGCTGTAATAAGCCCGCACTGTAGTTCCTGTTGCTTGCATTGAGATGTCTGTAGTTCGATGCGCTGGGGTCCTGCATTCGGTAGGCGTTGGTCGAGACGTTGACGCCGCCGTCGTCGTCTTCTTTCACTCCTTGCTGTTCGTCGTCTTGTATATTTTTCGTTGACTTTTCTGCGTCGTACAGAAATTAATGTATAAATCACAATACATTGCAATGCAGATTAAAAAAACGGCTGAACAGCCATCGCCGTAAGTATATCAACTGTTAGCACCAGGTCTCACCTGCGACCTATTGATAACAGATCCAATACTTTACCGAGTGAGCCACCCGCTTGTAATATGGGCCATAAAATAAACGTTATGACGACGACGGTAAAACGTGATGCTTATATAAGATACTTAACCCATCGCTCCCTAAAATTTGACACGAAAACGAAAGAGCAAAATTTCTACGTTTTCGACCCCAGTCGCCTTCGGGTTGCCCTAACTTCGAATTGCAGCACGTTAACGCAAATCTATAGAAAAACTTGACTAGCGTCTATGACACGGATTTGTACTACCCAAACTTCATTATTTTGGTGCAGTAAACTGAGAAACGTTATCACCTTGAGGCTTGGCGCCAGCTAACGCTGTTAACTCTTTTTCACGCTGTGCGAGTTCTTTGAAGTTCGAAGGTCGGTCTTGCGGCGCTGGCGATTTGCTGCCGAACAGTGCGATGAAGCCGGCAGCCACTTGTGTCGGATCTCCCCATGCTGAAGCGGTTACCAGTGACGTTTGCACATAACGATACACAAGCAGGTTTGTCACCTTCGGCGTCCCACAGCAAAACGTCTGTTACCGATTATTGCTGTATTACAATATGTGATACGGAGCTTCTACACCACACAGTGTTTCTTCTAATGCAAGACCTTTACTGGATGCGGTGACCCCAGCGCATGAGTCTCATTTTCAAGCTTGTTGTGCCCATCTATGTAATATGTGCCGATGTTTACGTGACATGGATGGTTGAGCCATAGTCTATGCCGTGTACATTTAGCGTTTCGCCCATTCTAATCGTTGCTGCCTCCTGCCGTCGTCAGCATCGCGGCTAGTGAATCGCAGTACGCGTCTTGCCGCTGTCGGCGATCGAGCATTTCCGCAGGTGGCTGGCTGGTAGCCTCCTCTAGAACAGCCAGCCAGACGACGTTATCTCAGTTCTGACGCTTGTCCTCTTCCGCAAATGCCTCAAAACTAACATGTTTTCTCACATACGCGCCATTTAACTGATAATACACCGCGATTCTGCCCGCCCAGTCGGCCTCGATCCCCTCGCCACCC
>Ga0126335_1000332_pt1 | contig 22268 bp, 11 predicted proteins | sample OlaspJWI45metaG_FD_108409 | JGI IMG/M metagenome (GOLD analysis project Ga0126335, IMG submission 108409) | Marine gutless worms symbiont microbial communities from Oahu, Hawaii - Olavius sp. 1 OAHU.JWI-45 metaG | ecosystem: Host-associated > Annelida > Digestive system > Unclassified | place... | reverse complement strand
TTACACAATATATTGTCCAACAAATTCCACTTCAGCAGAAACCTATTTATACGTTGACCAACAAGTTCACTTACTGTAGGAAAACCGAAATGCGACATACAGCTGTTAATTATACCGCTGTCAGCTAGCATTCCAGTGTCCAAAGAGCCAGCCGGTCTCAGTCGCATCAGACGGAAAACGTCCAGACGGCATGACACTCATTCCACGGCGGGCGGGCAAGCCAGCTGTCTGAGTGTCTGAGACCTAACGCCGTTAACGGTCGTCTGTACCAGTGCCGTCTCATACCTGCATTCTTCCGCTCGCGAGGCAGGTGCTGCAGCCAAATTTACAGCGAGCCGCAAAACGACCAAAATATGTCAGTCTGGCAGCAAGTCACTTATTTTTCCCGATTGCTGTCCACACCCATTGAACGAAGAGGCACGGCAGTTGACTATGTGACCTTGGTCGGCGGCTTGATATGTACAGTAAACACTTGGCAAACGTCAATGACTCCAAATTGTCCAAACGTTTGTCTGACATCTTCTGTCTTTTAAAAACCGTTTAGACAATTTTTGGTCTACTCAAGAGGTATAATATGCATGATAACAAAGCGGATCTTCATGGCATCGGAAACCGTAGTATTATAATGTAGCTATTCTGTGCGTTATACAGTCGTATTTTAGTGTTATTTCTCGGATACAGAGGCTCTTGGGGCCTGCTTCCGTTTTCTTCATGTGATGTGATGTTATATGTTATAGAGAGTCCGACCTAGTGTCAAGAGTCAGTGTCAAGACGGCGGCAAAACCGTATGAGTGAGCCAGCTGCAGCATCTAAGCCCACATTTAAGATGCTGGCATTTGCACTGGCTCGTTAGTGTAAGTGTGTAATCGGTATTCATTTACTGGACAGAAATCGTACTTGCCACTACTCGTTACTCGTCGGGATTCGTTACTTCCCTATCGAGCGCTATCGTTACCACACCTCTTCGAAATATTCTATGCTTGTCCTTGCCCGCGTTTGTTTATTTTTGTATTTATTTACAAAGTCTTAGAAAGATGTTGCATGAATTGCTGTTAGCATTAAGTGGTTTTCCTGGAAGTGTATTTGTCGAAGATGCCCGTACAGGGATTGTGAAGGTAGCAAAATACGGGTCGGGAGAATTTGTGGGGCAGGGCGGATCTGCGGGTGGATGATTAGGTCAAACTGCTGATCATTTTGCGGTTGAGAATGCGGGGCGGATCTGCAATGAGTAAGTAAGACTAGTTCTGTAGGGCCAATTTAACAATTGCAGATCTGCAACGGGGCTGGCTAAAAATTTGCGGTTCTCCATAACGGATTCATGAAATATACATCCCCGATCGCAACTAACATTGCAGTTTTGTATGGTCTCCGAGGTGGATCCGCCGGCTGAGATCTAGATGTAATCATTAATATTAACGTATGTACTGATCTGGACCTAGAAATTGTGGAGCTGACTAAAACGCGCGCGTCTGAACTTCTGAAGTCTCATTAGGCTTCATAAAAAAATAAAGCTGGTGATCGTCCCCGTCCGACACGCGAAAACGGCCCCGACCCCAATTTAAAAAAAAAATTTCAAGTTAAATTTCATCTAAATCCGTTAAAATTGCACTCAAATGACTCCAGGTGTAGTCTTGGGCTTGTGCAGAAATGCTTATTGTCGACGAAGTGGCTTCTAGTATTTAACCAGATTTTTTTATCATATAATAAATACTGGTACATGTATTTTCACCATTGACGTCACTTGTTGTTCACTTCATATTGCACCTGGACTAAAAGGACATGATTTCAAGGCATTTAGTTGTTCCATTGACTCATTCTTCATGCCAATTTGCCTGTAAAAAATTATTTTAAAAAAATAAACCCACCTCTTCCTCCTGTAAAGGACGATCACCAATTTTTTATTTTTATGTGGCCTTATAATTTATAATGATTGACACATGGCCTTCACACTTATGCTAATGAACAATTTCCTTAGCGGATTTACACTCACAAATTCCTGGGCTCCGTTTAATGTTGGATGACCCCATCACTTAGACTTGACTTAGGCCTAGAAGCTGCAAGTATGATCCACAAAGTACAAAGATCCATAACGGTAATTCAGAGTTTTTTTGCGATAAGAGCAGATCTGCCCTAATAGTTGAAACAGACCTCAGAAGTGAGCCATGATGGTTGACTACTGATGATGACTATACAAATACTGTGCTTGGCTTGCTTGCACCTCAAGCAAGGTGAATTTGTAGATCTAGGTCAGGTCATGCCTGACCAATCAGAGACCTGGAAGACCAGATCCGCTCTGCCCTGCAAATTCTCCCGACCCTCAAAACAACGCTTAGTGCTGAATGATTCTAGTCAAATCAACGGTGGACTTGATGGTCAAGGGAGCAATGCATTCAGTATGGGCACTTATCAGACACTGTTCTTTCACCCCATATAAAGACAGAGGTAACAATATAAAGGGAAAGAAGTTCATAGAGCCTTTATTATGCATTTTATATTAAAATTTAAATCATGGTCTATTTTGCTAGGCTGGACTGCAATTTCGGACCTTTTGCTATGGGAAGGTCCACTATTGCAGTACTGCATGCCTAAATGTACCCATAACCCAAACCCTAACCTTAACCCTGACTTTAATGCTACCTCTAACCCTAACCTAACCTAAACCCTAAACAGACCTAACGCTAAATGTGGTACATATCTGCTCAAGTCACGTACCTGTTCATAACGAAAACTGGGACAAATTCAAACAATTCTCGATTCAGCCTCGCTATTTTTTTTGACTCACCATTCGCTGATGATGAGCACAGGTCTGCCAGGACAAAAGGTGCCACACAGAACAATGAAAAGAAACTGACTATATAAGATGTATAGTGACAGTGACGAGTAATTTTTTTTCTTAAGAGAACACAATGCAAGACATAGGTGTATGCCTATAATATGCCCAGCTGCTTATTTTCCTCTTAAATAATAAACATACAGTCATCAGTTAACAGAAAGATTTTCCACCGCAACAATCTTGTAAACTGGGGGAATGTCCTAGGTTTTGCCACCTGTCACAGACAATGCCGCTTGTCATCACAGCCCTGTCTGTTGTCTGTCGTGGCACTGGCAGATCACTGTGTTACAACACTGTCGGGTGGGTAGGTTGGTCTGTATCTGTACCCTTCTCACCTCATCCATTGACGCACCTATGCCAGGCAACATATCTTGTGTGTGTCTCTGATTCTTTGGCAGGACGAAATCAGGGGAGCCGACAAGTGGCTTCATTCAGCACGTGCAGTCGTGCACTGAAGCATGACGTAACTAATTTATAGTAGGCCTACAATCGCCTGCTTCTCATACTGGCTACTTGTATTAACCGGGCATTATAAATGCACATAGTTCACCCTTGCATACGGTCCCAGTCCCATGTCACATGTTTAGCACTGACCGATATTTGACACCGCAATGGCATGTCAAAACATCGACCTATAAAATCCTGCCACCGTAACAACACTGGTGCATGGTGTTTGAATTGTAGGTTGTTGGTGATTTGCCATTCATTCATGTGTCGGAAACTGAGCTTCTGAACCGGCTTTGCCAGCTGGCAACTCACTACATTAAGTTTGAAAAGTTTCTACGACTACACAGCCATGTACCATTAGCAGGTTGGATTGTGTACTTGTCAGTATGCTGTCTCTATGTGTGTGTTTGTCACATTTAGATAAAATTTACTTACATGCTTTACTTACTTAATCACCAGTGTGACTACAAGTGTGGCTGCTGTTTTACCCAAGTCACTCACTGTTGCATAAATAAACCGATATGTTTTAAGGCTTCTTAATGATTTGCATTGTTATTTATAGTTCTGTCAGATATGACGTTTATTGCAATCAAGCAGTGTGATGTTTAGACTGTTTGCATGCTTTGATCTGTAACATTTTAGCGTCAAGATCGTTGGCTAAAACAATCAGGCCTCATTTGTATTTTTGAGCTTTACTTTGCAGTTGGCTACAAGGTTCTGTGGAGAACAGACTTGTAAACTTGTGCATGCTTTCTTAGCACATTAGTTTGTTACTAATGCATTTTTTATTTTTAGCTGTACCAGTAGTTTCCTGCCATACAATCAGTCACTCGATTGAAAACTTGTTTGTGGTATTGTGTGACCTACAGAGTGGGTCATACTGAACATTTTTGGTGAAAGACAATGTCATTTAATTCTTAACACGTCAGCATAATTTGTATTAATTAATTCTGCAAAATAAAGTGATGCCATCTAGTGAATGAAAAGCATGGTAATCAATAACAGTTGGCCATTGTCTTGGTTATGTTGAACAAAGCTTTAAAAAGTAAAAAAAAATCTCAGTTAATTGACAAATTGTCAGTTATTGTTGTTGCAAATAACAACAATGACTGACTTCACTGTGAAGTAATTAATTGCTACCATCATCAGTGACAAAAATTTGAGTAACGTTTCTTTTTTGCACATTTTAATACAGGCAGAGTATTTTTTCATTGTCACTTTCATTCGCTAGATGGAATGGCGCTGCTGCATTTTGTTGAATTAAAAGCCAAAAATGACAGATTTTGATTAAGAAAGAAATTATCTTCAAGTGTGCCAAGAATGGTTTAGACCTGATCAGTATTTTCAAAGTTACAAGCAATTGAAATAAGTGACCCTGTTTTTTGGCCAACCCGGTACGTTGAGCCAGGCAGTACATAAGTGAACAGTACACCATACTGTTAGTCTAGACAATGAATCTGTTCACCGCATTCCTAAGTATGTTACTGTATGTTAATAGTCTTAAATGTATAAATAGTGAGCACATAATGTACGTGAATTTTTCAGGTAACTCCCAGGAGACACCTGTTTGCGGTGCATACGTTAGGTCATTTGCACAAGGTTTGGATGATGTGCTGCAAGACTATCGGCAAGCACTTCTGGACATTGAATCCAGTTTACTTGCTGATCCACATCTCACTGCTGCCTCTGTACAGACAAGCTTAGAAGAGGTAAAGCATGTCTACATCAGATTTTTTTGCCAACACATGTTATCAACTGTGCAGTTAGTTCTAAAGCTGTGAGCTAGTGAAGTGTTCAGTTTTTGTTTATAAATGTTTTTCTTTTTTCATTTATGCCACTATATGCTATGCTGCCAAATGTAATGAAGTGACCGCTTCTTTCCACTGTATTCAGTATAGTATGAAACATACAGTTCACTAGTTTTGTCACGTAGAAAACCTTTATATAAGTTTAGTTATATGAGGGTCATTTTAACAAACATTGCTTAATATTTATTATTTATAGTGGTGCTAGTGCTATCATTTTCTAACCGATTATGATGTGAAATGTGCACAGTATCAGCTGCTATTTCCTGCATTGCTGAGTCTCATAGAGCAAATTTCTGATAACAAGGTGAATTTTCAGTTCTTCTTGCTGAGCATAGTATTAAGCCAGATGTGCAGTGTTACTACTGAAGTACAGAGTTGCTTTCACCAAAGATTTGTTGACTTTTGTATTTTCATTTTTGTGTGCAGTCAAGTACTGTATGTATGCTGTTGCTGTTGTGTTGACAGTGATGCCAGTTTATTGTTATATCACACATTTTAAATCAAACTGGTGTGAAGTTTTAATATTTTGATAAATACAAGTTTGTCATTGCAAGGTCTGGTGCATTTTGCAAAGTAGTATTGTTGTGTTTGAATCGAATTAAAAATTGTATTGAAAACTAAGTAATTTTGCTGTAAACTTGTATAACTATAACAGCTTCATTTTAACTGTGGTTCGATGGTTTGTCCACTTCTGTAGATTCATGGTTGCAGCCTGTTGGAGCTAGTTTACAAGGCAGCTTCCGAGGCAATACCAGTCATACAGGCAGCTCTTGAACGGTATTCACTTCACTATTCTTTTTATCGATGTGTGTCGCTGCATTGATTTAGATTATAGGTTGGAAATTTTTTGTGGCATACATGAGATGCATCATGCAGTCTTTGCGGTTCTTGATTTGGTCACTTCTGTCCCATACTACTGTTGGTTGTGTGCTTATATGTTACTTCAAACTCTTTTGCACGGATCTTATTTGACAACCACAAACTGAACACTTTTAGCTTCATATTTAAAATAAATGTTCGATTAACGGAATTATAACCCAGTTAGTTTAATTAGACCGGTTATAGCATTAGTTATTAGACGTGAGTGGAAGTCTGGGTGATGGTAGGTTTTTGCTGCTTGCTTTAATGTTTTTCTTACCCTTGCAAGTATGCAAATGATTCCATACATTTTCCATATATATTTCTCTTCATTGCTTCCATTTCTTGCATTTAGCATTCCTGTTGAAAGAGCTTGTTGTGTCTGTGTGTCAGCATTCTTACGGTTTGCCACACTGTCTTCTTCAAGCAACTGTCATGTTGGCTGCTTCATGGCTCACTGCAGGACAAGTACGAGGAATTCTTTATTACTCGTGTTTCACAGTCTACTGCGGCGTCATCTTCTACTGCCGCCGACGTTTCGTCAAGCAGTGAGGACCTTGATATTAGTGGAGTTATGGGCAGGCAGCTCAGTATGATAATGGCAAGCACTGTTCCACGTTACTTTGCTACTATTTTGTTAAGTACTCTTACATCATTGAGTTAAAAGTCTGCTGTGTCTTTAGGCATTCACAAATTTATACTCCTAGAATCTATCCAGCTTTTTATCTGCCAAACCAAATAAACCGCCATTATATATTAGTAATTGGTCAACTGCCTTTGTGCATCTACTGCAGGTTAGGCTGGGTTTATCAGGTTTATTTGAGGGAAAACCTTTCATATACGTCAGTTTAATGAACACAAGCAGACGATGTGAAGTGAAAGAATTAGTACATCCACTATTCATACTATATGTTTTAGCGAAATTCGTTAAAATGCAGTTATTTCACACTTATTTCGCACATGATGAGGTGGACATGATGTAGCTATAGACAAAAGACGTAGCAGCTTGGGTCGGGTTAATTTACTAATAGCTATCATACATTTCTGCACAATCTCGTTGCTGCATTATTTAACAACTTGCATCCCTGCACTTATCATGACGTCACTGTAAACAGTCAGTGTGTCAATAAAATCTCATTTTAGATTCACCTACATTCAATGCATACAGTTTTAATTCATACACACCGTGTAATATTTTGTTGTTCTTCATTGGCAGGTAATCTACAAATGCAAAACCTCACTGAAACTTTTTTTCATCAGACAACTTTCAGCATTCGCCACCTTGCAGTGCCATACCCTCTGCAGCTAAGTTTTGCAGCGATGCATTCACTGCGTGCATCGCTGCACTCAGCAATTGTGTTAAGTGAAAATTGCTCAATTGCTTCGCTGGCATTGCCAAACTTAACATGCGCCTGCTGAAATTAAAACCACGCAAATCTGTTGTTGGACGAATGTGGCGTCGCAAGTGCTTGCTTCCTGTTTGTTTATTTCGATATGTGATGTAAATGCTGACGAAAAAGTACAGCGACCTGCATTGTGAATTCGTATGGCGTCATATCAATGTCGTACAACCGGCGTATGTACGGCAACCTTTTGTGAATAGAGCCCCTGGCTGGCTTGAATAAAATGTTAAAATCCCTGCCGGTGACATGTAGGCCTAATCGACGGACATGTTCGTTCAGCCAGTAGGTCACGGGTTAAGCTCAGGTTCAGTTAAACTCGTTCATAAAGTCATGGTGCAGCCCAAATTCGTTGAACTCAAAACTGAACTCATTCTGGCAGTTGAACAATGGTGCACTCGGCCCTAAAACTGTTGAACCTGCTTGAGTAAACATGTTGTAAAATAAGTTTGAAATTCATTTTGTCTTAGTGAATTGTTTATGGCTGTTGTAAGTATGACTAATTTAGCAGTTTCTTGACTAACTGCAGAAGCTGTCAGAAGCTCAAGATGCAACTAGCAATGCTGGGTCATTCACAGTGTCTGGCCAACTGCTGCCATCATACATTATGCTGCCGACAGCCGAGAAGATATTGTTTGTCGGCGAAGCGGTTCACATGTTTAGTTCACATCGTCAGACAGACAACTCCTCAAGTGATGCTGGTTAGTGCATTGTTCATGCAGCCGGTTTTAAATCTAGAAATTGGAATCAGACCTTAGCTTTTAAGCCGAATCAAATGCATGAGATGCAGACTATTACGATCGATGATCCCGGCCGTCTGTCAGTCTGTTTGTCACACCGCTTCATGCAGGTTTGCTGTGCAAAAATGGCTGAACAGATCGAGGTCCTACTGGAGTGGAGACTTGGGGACTCGAGGAATGTTGTATTAGATGGATGTCATGATTCCCCCCTCCCCATGGATTTGATGCAGTCTTCACTTAATAACTTTGGCCACTTGTTGCATTTGGGTTTGGAATTCAGGCTGAATTCAAGTTTAATTTAATTTTTGCAGTAGAAGTTTTGTCTCATTTCAGTCATGCCTCAGCATTGAAGTCAGCCATACGGTTACCTGGATAGTATTTTAACTATTTTAACTCATAATCATAACAGGACAGATGAGCTGATTTGATTGCACCAAAAAGTGAAACCAAATTGCTGTTATTTTAAGTTGTTATGCTTACACGGTCCCCTGTGCGACAACTTGAGAGGAATCTGTCTGTGTTTGATCAGTGGTGTCTGTGGCGTATACTGTGCATTTCGTGGAGGGGCCACATTTCAAATGAGGAAGTCCACCGATGTACTGACCAGTCACTGCTCACACACATCATCTGTACCACTCGCCTTAAGTTCTTCGGCCACGTTGCACGTGCCGATCCATATCCATCTATGGACCACAGTTGGGTCTTCAGGGCCCGTGTGGTCCCAATGCCGAGGGACTGGAATCGCCGATCTGGCCGATCACGTCAGACCAGTCTAGCACTATACAACATTGGTCTTGCGACCACCTACTGTCAGTGCAGAATTGTCGAGCCAGGAGCATGCTTGTGGGAATAGTAATGTCCAGCACTGGACAAGCCACACTATGATGATAATGATGGTTATGCTTACAGTGTTTGGTGTTCTGATGGGTTTGAGTTTTGGCTTTTAACCATGGATTATGTTGGACATTGCCAACAACCTGGAATTTTGACTGCTGTGCATTTTTAGCAGAAATTGTTTTTTTGTATTGCTGAAATTAGGCTTTGAGAAGTTATATTTTTGTATGCATTTAGGGTCGCTGCTGAATGGCAGAGAAGACGAGTTTTCTCGCGACCTTTACAATTTGTCACAACGGCCAATCTTTGACGTCATTGCGTTTGAAGACCTTGTTGACAAAATACGATCCTGTGTTGCCGAGGTAATCGTATGTATTGTGTGCCATTTGCTAGAAATTTTATTAACATCTGCTACTACAGACTCCTTAGAATATTATTTGGGCGCTTTATTGGTCACAGCACCCAACAGATGCAGCTCTGACTGTTATGAACATAGAAACAGATGTATAGTGCTCAGCATGTTGAGAACAGGAGGATGCCTGTTATCACTCACTTCCTAGAGAGATGTTATGCCAACTTTTTGTTGTGTAGACACTCCTGTGGCAACATACCTTATGGACCCTGATAATAACACCATGAGTGAGGTGAAACTTGCAACACCTCTGTGGTACACACAAGAGCCTCCAAGAGGTATTTGGTTGACATCGTGGTGTAGTGGTTAACAACATTAATCAACATCAGACCCATGGAGTACTTGGATGAGTGACTGCCTTCGGACGAGGCCATACTCAGCCTTCTGTCCTCCGTGGGTTGGTAAAATGAGTACCAGCCTTTTGGCTAAGTAATAATAAATAGCGATGGTGAGTGGCAGCCTACAGGCGGACTCACGACTCGAGGTGGAAATGTTTTCCATTTATGAATAACTGTTTGCAGCAACTATGGTCGCTAGTTGTCGAGAACGCTGACTTTCTGTCCCAGCTGCGAATTGTGAAAGATTTCTATCTGCTCGGTCGCGGAGAACTCTTCCTTGCTTTCATTGACCAAGCAAACTCTATGCTGTGTGTGCCGATCTCACAAACTACTGAGCGCGGTGTGTTCTGTACTACCTCGGTGAAAAATTAATAACAATTTTGTACCAGAGTGATTATAACTAGTGTCAGTTGTTGGGCTGCATTGAATGCACGATATGCAGACTATTGTTACCGATGATCGTGTGTCAGTCTGTTAGTTTGTCAGTCTGTCACATGGCTCAACTTGGCAGCCTGTGCAGGGTGTGCAGTGCATTCGCTGCAGCCTTTGCCAAATTACTTTGGCCTCTTGTTTATTTGTGACATGCATCATATCCTTATCTTGCTGATATTTGCATAGTAGTCAATAATTATTGTTTATATTATTTGCATTCCAATGAATTCCTGATGTGGTACTGAACTTGCACCACCAAAATGAGCATGTGAAGGCAGTTGGGTGTAATTACGAACCGATCTATTATTTCGTCATTTAATATCACATTTTGTTGATTCCAGAATGCATCAAACGAGTCGAAACAACCGAGAATAACCAACGTGTTTCAGTTTAATGGGGCACTTCGGCACTTGGTGACTGTTTTAGGTGCAAACCACACCCCCTAAATAACATAGAATACTTAATAATGCCCAATTGTTTATATTTCTGTGGACCAAAGTTTAGAATAAGAGATGTCATAATTCGCTTAATTTGTTAAACGTTCAAATGAAAATGACAGCCTGAGAGCCAATTGTTGTTGTTTACACCAAGCAACTTCGACGATGATCTGTGTGCTGTAACATGGTGCCGAATGAAAGATCCCCATTCGCTATTTAAAGTGCAGTTTCATACACTGTAGAGTTGCACTCATGGGTGAAGGGTTAAACGGATGATGTGGTACGTGACTGTATGGTGTGTGTTCGCAACATGACTTATTGTGACATTGGCATGAACATTTTAAAGATAAATAGGTTGTTGGTTTCAGATGTAAATGCAGCATTCCAGCAGGCAGCTCGTAACATTCTGCTTGAAAATGATTCTCTGCTGCAACACTTCACACTTGAGCTGAAGACGTCACATGATGCAGGTTAGTGCAGACACTGGATATAACGGTGGCTGTGTATTGTGCTGTTTTCAGCTTTGTTTAATTGGCTGCTTTCATGGAACAGCAACGCCTTAGTCACATGATTGTGCGAGGAAAAATTATTGGAACTCTTCTGAACTGTATGGATGATATCATGTTTTTATGTGCTCAGTCATTAGCACACTCATTGCCACTTGTATGGGTTTAGGCTATACTGCCTAAGTCCAGCACATTTTCTATCAGTTTTTCTGTTGGCCACTGTACCAAGACTGTTGCTGTGTTGACAATGAATTCGTGTCATGATGCGAACGTTTGGCACATGAGCGCAAGCTAGCAAATGCATTCAAATCATTTATGTTTTCTAGTTGGTGCTTAAAATTCAAATCCTGAGTGGTGTTGACCAATCGCTAGAAATGGCATTGTTGTTGATGTGGGTCAGCAGAGAGATTACGACAGAGGTCATCAGTTGGAGTAAAGGAGAATGGTTGGGATTGTCTGAGGTTGAAATACTTAGCTGACTGGCCTCTGCATGTACTTTTCACCACTTCTGTACTGGACAGGTAGGCGACTTTTAGGTGATGTATTTTGCACATACTTTTCTTAATTAAAAAGGCAGTTAATATAAACAGTTGTTACTGACACCAGCACTAGTAATAGCAAAGTAAGTCAGTCGCTATAATAATTCTCGCTAGTTGTTGTCACTATTGTCATTTAGTATTATGTATACATTAACTGTGCTACAGTAGCTTGTGTTGAGATTTCAGTTTGCAAATTAGTCCAAAAATGGTTATCTGTGATTGTTGTGTAATAGGACAGCTGTGATTTGGTTTTACCTGGAGTATAATATGTACCAAAAGATGAAAGTGATTCAGTATGGTTTTTTGGTTTGGAATAATAGTTTGCACTCTTTAGGTGAAATTATATTTTTTAGGCCATGTCGAATGCATGAGATGCAGACAATTGCAATCCATGATCTCAGGCATCTGTCAGTCTGTCACATGGCTTCGCTGTGCAAACGCTTCTGAACAGATCGAGGTCCTGCTTGGGGTGGAAACTCTTGGGGGCCGAAGGAACACTGTGTTAGATGGAAGTCTCGTTTCCCCCACGGATTCGATGTGGCCTTCGCCGAATTACTTTGGGACACTTGTTAGATGTTGTCACAAGTATATATACTTGTGTACATTATATATACTTATATATAATGTATAAACTCCTATCAATACTTTCTGCACAGCTTGGTGAACTGGTTTGAGACGTATATGGAATATACCTAGTGCTACTGGTTCATGTGTTGAGTGATGATTTCCCAATTTATGACTAGTTGTTTCAGCGTTCTCTGTTGTTTATTTCTACTCTACCAGTACTTCCTGTACATTGTCATGCTCTCTGTTCGTCGCAGGTACAACTCACTTTTTACATTTCTGCTGCATGTCCGTCGTGTGCAACTGCGCCTGCAGCAGTGCTGGGCGCTTGCCATGAACCGTCGACATCTGTGTTGTGCGACCGACAGACCCAGCAGTACAAAGTGGTGGCTAAGAAACCACATGGCTTTCGTCATTGACAACCTTCAGTACTACCTACAGGTATAGTCTGTGCTGCTGTTGATTATGCACTATACAGACTTACATGAACAGGCCTGGGGGCATGTCCCCCAATAATTTCCTTGTGACCGGTTTTGTCACAATTAATGCAAGACACTCCATTTTAAGGAAAATTTCACCGGTAGCAGTCAAATAATTGTACTTTTCCATTCAAAAATTCAAAAAAAAAATTCTGGGGAGAGGGCTCAGGCAAATCCTACTCCATTTGTAGCCCCTAGTATTTAGACCCAGTCTAATGCCTAAGAAAAGTGGTAAGTTCTGCACTACAATAGACCCTGTGGTCAGGACAGCTAGCTTACTTAGTCAGTTAAAGTCACTAGCTGTTAACTTGAGCCTGCCATCCGGCCGATATTGGGCTGTATGCTAGCTTGATTGAACTTTGTCCTCGCTGGCTCAAAGTGCCAGTGGGACGAGCTCCATGCAAAGGAATTCAGGTCTGTGTGAAATCTTATTTTTCTTCTTTATATGTTGAGACATATTGTGTGACACTTTACAGGTTGACGTGATCGAGTCACAGTTCAGCGTGATGATAGTTAAGATGCAGGCAACACGCGACTTTGAGGCAATCCGTCTTGCACACGACCAGTTTCTCTCTGCACTCGGCAGCCACTGCTTCTTTCACCTCAAGCCGGTACTTTGTTGCTCTGCAGCTCTAGATTTATGAAAACTAAAATGCATTAAAACTGAGTTTCTGCCTCTGCCAGGCTGTGTCCACTTGCCACGAGTTTTCACCACATTGCAGTCAAATGTTGCGTCGGCAAGTTTACAGCATGGTACAGCTACGTCTTGTCAGTACTACCGCACACAACACATGTCATTTCCTACATCAACTTTTGCCACAATAGACAGTACTCGTTCTGGCAACGAACATGACTCTAGTCTTCCTGATTGCACGTCTGAACCAGAAGACAAAAACTTATTAGTGAGAATGTTGTAAAAAAGATGCGCATGGCTGTTGTTAACATTAACTTAGCCTACTCCGATTCTTATTGTTTTTTACTGCAGTCATATGATTGTTGTTCTTTTAGCCTATCTACAGTGTAACCAAATTTATTGTATTTTTTCCTAATTTTCTATATGCTTGCAGTTTGACGACCTGTTAATAAAATATCAATGATAATGATGATGCATTTTCACAACACTGCGGCAGAAGGTTGGACAGAGTCACAGAAAGACATCACACCCAATGCATAATGCCTCCAGTTCCTACGTAGGTGGCAGAGGCATAAAGAGATCTATGGCGGTGAAAATTCTCAGTAAGTTAAGTCAGAACGTAATGGGTTTTAGGTGTCTCACTGTCTTGGCGAGATCTTAGACCTATGTCAATCATTCTGTGGTCTTATCAGTCACTCGGAAACTGTGCTGTCAGCGCAGGAGTCTGCTCGACTTGAGGACATTGCAACGGTTTGTACTCGTTTATTTCTATTTCACTTTTTACCAATTTATTAACAGTTGCTGTTTGTTACAGTGGATAGTGATGAACTGTATGTAAAGATGTAACAAGTAAACTTGTTATGTGTTGAGTGGCACGTAAAACTACTGATTCATGCATTCGATATTAAAATATTTAGGTTTCCTACGACTAGCAGATTTATTGCAGTGTCTACCCTCATCATATCACGTTGGTTTTGTTTTTTTTTTTTAAAAAGATCTTGCTCTGTTTTATGTGAAGTGCAGTAGCATTTGTCTTCTGTGAATATTTACATTTGTCATTTGTTAGAATAATAACAAAGTTACTTTAATGAACTGCGATTTCTTTCTGTTGAGCACACACAAGACTGTGTGTTGCTAGCATAACCTGTTGATTGCCGTGTACAGAGCTTTCAGCGTCAGTCCAGCTTACTGTTTGAGGTTTTATCAAATGTGCGAAGTCATCACTCAAGCCCTGAGCTTGCACAACTCTTGCTTCGCATCGACTACAACCGGTTCTTCTCGGTGACCTATGGCCGGTCATACAGCAGGAGTTTAATGCAGGTCCATCGGACATAGAACTACAAGCAACAAACTCCATTTCTGTGCATTGGCAGACAAACACGATGCAGTTGACTTGATTTTTTTTCTGTCACACAGTGTGATCTGTTAATTAAGATAAAGTGTCTAAAATTGACGGTGTAATAAAATTGATATTGTGACTAAAAAGCGCAAGCTGGTTGTTAGCTTGGTAAAATTTTTGTTGCTACTGTTCCGTAACGTAAAAAAGTTATAACAAAACGTGGATCGGGTCCCAGTTACATGAAAGACAATATATACCCAAAGAGTGAAAGCAGGAAACAACCTGTCACCCTGGTAATTTTTTGTCCACGGCACGATGTACATGTTTGTCAGATGGTCAAGTGCTTAACAGCAGCGACATAACTGAGTCGACAATCTCGCTGACTGTTCTGTCGCCATCAACTATCAGATCAAACTCGCTTTCCAGCGGTTCCTGGAATGTATCTAGCTGAGACTGGAGAAGAGATGTGTTGAAGAAATGTCCCTCGCGCAGCTGCAGACGCTCGGCGAGAACTTCTAGTGAACATCTCAGAAGAACAAAGACAAACTTTGCTGAACAGTTGTCTAGTAACAAAACACAACAACTGGCCAAAGTGATTTGAAGGCGGTTTACGGTGAACTTGCCCCCAAAGGTAACTTAATCCTGACCCTGACCCTAAACTTTATCCTAATCCTTACTCTAGCCCTTGCCTTAATTCTAACCCGAGCCCTAACCTAAACTCTAATGAGTTGAGTTGGAGACGAGTTGACTTGGAAACTACTTTATAACTTTGGGACGAGTTGGCAGGGGATGAGTTCACTTGCGTACGAGTTGACTGCCACCCTTGAAGGATGCATCAACCCCCGATTCATTCATTCATTCGATATTAAAATATTTAAGTTTCCTACGACTAGAAGATTTATTGCAGTGTCTACGTGGATTCCATCTAATACAGTGTTTCTTGAGTCCCAGGAGTCTCCACCCCAAACAAGAGCTTGATCTGCATGGTGGAGGCGTGTGACGGACAGAATGGCACACACCACACTGTAGGGTCATCAGTCACAATAGTCCGCATCTTGTGCATTTGATGCAGCCCATCACTCTGTTGACTGAATGACAATCTCAATTATCTGTCTCAGGACTCGGTCGCAACAGTTCTTGCTGGAGATGGATTAACTGGCTGATGATGATCCAGGTTCAACTACTGCTCTGTGCGAGTGCTTGTTTAAGTTTGGTTAACATGCTGTCAGATTACATTCTCACACGGGTACAGAGGGCCCACCTGTGTCTCCTTTAAATGTGAGGTTATTGCTTGAGTTGCAAGAATACAGATGTGGACAGCCAAATTGTGTATGTGTCAAAGTCAATTTAGCTATAGGTGCACACCCAGCAGTAGGAAACATGCAGTCTTAGTGCTGCATATCATGAATGGATGAAGTTATGCAATATGGGCATGTCCCAGAGAAACCCGCAGCTCAAGATGTGCACTGTGCACCTTAAATACAAGGCCTTTTCCATTACCCTTACATATGCTGTCATGGTAGCCACAAAACACACACATCCATGTATCCATACATTCACATACATGTATCTTATTACCCTCGCATACACTAGCTGTGCATTGGTTCTAGCCTTACAGCTGACCTAAGCACTAATACCCCTAGCTGATGCCATGGCCATTCAGACGGCTGAATAGAACACCATACATGAGGCTGATGAAGAACCATTTGTGGTGGTTGCAAGAATTTCGGTCTTTATGTCGCACTTTCCTTGTCTCAGTATTTGCCGATAGGCATGCTTGAGGGCTGAGCATGCCACAACACCATTTATACCTTGTGCTATCCACCTAACAGAAATCAAAACAAGAAGCCTGTAAAGCAAAGTGCAATTGAGTAGCCATGGCTACAAAAGAAAGCTCTGCAGATTACAGATTACTACTGCATATTCTGCAGTTTGCAGTACTTGATCATTTTTTAAAAACTTGCGCAAATGTGAAGCAACCACATTCTAAATGGTAACGTAATATCAGTGTGCACATTGGTGTCAGTTGATGACTGAAATGACGGGTGTAAAGACAGTTTGCTTTGATCGCTGTAATTTTAAGAAAACAATTAAGGATAGTTGAAGTAAGGTAATTTAATTATCTTGGTTGACTATGCAAACTGATGGCACATAATAAGTGTCACTTCAGCTACTATGCAGTCTTCCTATAGACAGCAGTGATATGCAGTTATGCGCTGTCACATGACAGTTTCACTAATTATTTCTCTAGTGCAATTAATTTTTGCTACTTTCCTCTGCTGTTTGGTTGCTAAGCTTCTCATATCTAATAATCTAAGTAATGAAACTGAGTTGGTATTACAGTAAATGCAACCGCAAGATGAGAAGCAATTTACTGTCTTGATAAAGGGAAACAGCTCAAAGTGCAAATTAACACTAAATTTGGGGGTCGTGGGTAGAGGGCCAGAAAATTTACCCCCCTTTTGGGGATGGAGGGTTAAGGGGGTGTGTGGAGAGTGTGTGGCGGGGGGCCCTACTGGGCGGGGAGAATCACTAGTTTAAAATACAACAATATGTACTAACTGCCAGATGTGTTCATGCAAACTCAACAACCAAGGTATTCGGTCCTGCATTAACAACAGCAAAATGTTGACAATACTGTAAGTACAATGACAGTGACAATAAAATCATTTGCATTTTTTGTAGCATTCTCTTTTAAATGATTTATTAATAACAACCACCTAATACTGAGCTTGCTGAATGCATAACAAGGAGCAGAAAAAATTGTCGTCATTGATAGTAAAAATATAATAACCATAGGCCAAAGTAATATGGCAAAGGCTGCATATGCACTGCAAGTGTAGGACTCCATAGCTTTAGCAGTTCGTCAGATACATACCGCGTGCAGAAGTTAAAACTAGGTCACGTGACCCCGCCTCCGATCCCCTATGACCTACTTTTGCATAGGTTTCTATATGCATACAAAATTTCAAATCTCTAGCTTCAGACGTTCCTCAGATATGTAGTAGGTACACAATTGTCGGAATTTTTTTTCTCAACTCCCCCCCTCTCTGTAGGGGAGCAGGACCCCTGTGTAACACAATGTTCCATCGGCCCCAAGAGTGTTCACCCCAAGCAGCATCTTGATCCGTTCAGCCGTTTTTGCACAGTGAAGCTGAGTTGAGTTGCATGACGAGACTGATGGACAGACACCACTATCATCGGTAACAATAGTCTGCATGTCATGCATTCGATGCAGCCTAATGATTATACTGCAATACAAAGGATAAGAGATTAGTGCAGCATGAATTTTGCCTTTGCCTTGATCTTCAAGGTTAAAGTTACATGCTTTTGGTCTTGCAAGATGAACCCTTGGCTTGGTGCAAAAAATGACAAAATCATTTTCCCCTCAAGATACTAAGTTAATAAATTTTCCTTAACTGATGCAAACGTTAGTTTTCATTATTCTGCCTTCACTTTTTTTGCTGACAAAAGGAAATACAATGTGCGTTTAAATCATTTTAGTCTCAAATATTGTCCCCCAAACTGCTCCTTGGTCTTGGACACATGACCTTTCAAACATCACTAGTGAAGTAACAATACTTGCATCATCTGTAAGTGGTATGCCCTGAGTCATTTTCTGCTTATTTGCCAGAGGATGGTAGTCATCTCCATCTGCAAATGGCCATCCCAGCTGCATCAGATACACCACACAATATCTGACAAATAGGCAATATTAAATATTCGACCTAATTAGACCACAGACAGCAAAAACGCAAATTGATTATAATGAATTAAATGTCTGATATCTAGGAAGAACTTTATTCAAACTGTGGTCTGCTAACATGAAAATTGCCATCAATTTATGGTTTATGGTTTGAAGTCTAAATCTGCAGTCGACGTTAAATGAATATCATCATTACTCACCTTCTGTGATAGTGCTTGTCCAACTGTTGTTCTATAATACAAACCAAGGTCAACATATTATTGGCATGAATTCAGAATTAAAATGAATAAAACTATCTGTTATTGATGTGATTGGTAAAAATGGACCTATAATGTGTACTATATTATGTAAATGTGATTTGTTTTTATTATTTCCATAATTCTACACCATGTACCAAAAAAGTCCACATGTTTTCGTTATTGTAGTTGCTAGAAATGTGACCAATCTCAATAATATTTGGCATTCAGTATACTGAAGAAATTTGCAACACAACGGTTGATTATTGATATGTCCACCACACCTGTATACTGCTGCTACCTTGAGAAAAATTAATTTCTGGTTTAAGGACATTCTGTCTTGATTTGATCCATCAACACGATTTATAAACTTGGAAGATGAAGTACAATACTTCTGGTCTGTGTGGTTGGAAGAGGAGGCTATTGTGAATGCCTGCTGTAATACTTAGGCTCAGCTGCACAATGATAATGAAACTGCACATTTTTGGTTTGCATAATGGTAATGTGTAACTTTGGTTGACAGAGTTATTGTTGAAAAATTCAAACTTTCTCAAGGTAGTGTGACAGCATTGTGTAAATGAGGGGGGCACAGCAGTAATTGTTGTGTTGCAGATTATCTCAGTATACTGAGATAAAACACCTGCGATGGGATAACATACAAATTACATTACATCCAAGGCAAACTCGACCCTTAGCAGCTTTCTGCATCGGAATATTAACATTAGCAAAGCTATACAACTCGTGCGCCCAATTCTAGAATATAGTCAGACAGTCTGGAACCCATATACTACTGGTGCAGTCGATAGAGTCGAGTCAGTGCAGCATAGAGCAGCCCCGTTCACTTTGAGCAGATACAGATGAACATCCAGTGTGACCGCTATGTTAGCAGAGCTGAATTGGCAGCCACTGGCTGAAAGTCGCAGAGTTGCAAGACTTACTGTGTTCTATAAGATACATTACAATTTAGTTGCAGTTAATATGCCACTGATATTGAAGTCAAGATGCTTTCCTGTCCTACACGTACTGAAGACACAATGGCATATAATATTGCATCATCCAGATGCGACTACCACCTTTATTCATTTTCCCTAGAACAGTCCAAGACTGGAATATTCTACCAGAACACATCGTTCACCTTGGTACTGCGGAAGCTTTCTAACATGCCATTCTTGCTGTTTGAAATCGAACACTAGGTACTCCACTGTAATATACAGTGTAGGAAGTTGCACCCCTACCCAGAGGAGCTGGACAATAACTGTTTTTAACTTGCATCTGCACCTGCTGTGCTATTTCATCAAGCTATATCTGCACCTACTTCCAGTAAGCCGACTGTCATTGCAAGCTGTGTCTGCCATCATTCATGCTCAGGAGTCTTCATCCTATTGAAGTTATGGGCATTACTACAAAGAAGAAGACTGTGTACCAAATCATGTAGAAATGGGTCAGTTTATAGAAACTGCAGAAAAATATAAAAAATGTGGGTATTTTTTATTAGAAACAAGTTAGTATTATTACACATCGACCTATTCACCTACTACTGTGGTGTATTCATAAAGTGTTAAAATTTCCTAACAATGAAATAAATTATGTCAAGTATATGCCGGCTGCCGACAGCAGAATATTGCCAAATTAAAATCCCCGCATTTCTTACCGTAACTCCAAATCCAAACCTAACACTAATCCTAATCCACGGCCTACATCTAACCCCATCCCTAACCCAAAACTACACGCCTTACCGCAATTCTTAAGCTAATGCTAACAAATACGCCAAAACTACACACCTACGTGTGCAGTGTGCACAATAACACAATGTAAACAACTGAAAATGTCACGTGGTTACAGACGTAGGCCAATGACAAGGGCAAACAAACTACAGGGATTATATGTGGCGATCTTCCTCTACTGGCAGCTGGGATAGTATGTACAAATCACAGTAAATAAATTAAAGCAGTGTAATCAGAGTATAATCAGACCCAAAAGACACAAGTTGCCAATCTCAGAACTCCCAAAGATCAAGTTCAAGATTAAGTAAATATAATCAGTAACAACCGCGACTTAGACCCTATGCTGATGACAGGAAAGTGTCGAGAGAATAGACTATCAGTTTCAGAAACTATCTTGAAGATACTAGCAGTGTCTATCTTCCGGTGTTGCACATCACTTGTGACAAAGTATTGTCATCAATTTCTACAGCATCACGGTAAATGACAACTTTCCTAGTTAAAATGTTACGATTCGTAACTTATCGAGTGACACTTTCACGCCTAGAGAGATGCTTAATCGTAACCGGAACTAACTTGCCGCTGGCACAAACGCCTATCAAAACTACAACGGTTACCATAACTATTTTTGTTTACCATCCGCTTAAACGTACCCAACTTGTACGTTATTCGTTAATAGAGGTGGGCGAATCGAGCTTTTTTTCCCACTTCAGTACTCTTTGTCGACTATGAGTCTATGACAGATTTTGATTCCTGTTTTCATCTTTTACCAGTAAAATACACGTACAAGTACAATGGTGCAAGTGAAAATTAAAACACTATTCACAAATTACTCCAGTCGCTTGACATGATATGAATTAAAAAATGTTGTATGCCTCAAGACATTTGTCTTCTCTCAACTCGAGGCAGAAATTTATCCTGCTTCGGCCTCTCTCGGCATATGTCAGTCTAGGCTCGATCTTGCCTCGGCATCAACATTGCTGCATTGAGCTCGGACTTTGCTCACAAATTTTGCCTCAAACTTGTCCTAGTACTGTCGACATTTATTTAAGTAATGTTACCGCTGACATATCGGCGTCAAGTATATTATCATAGTTATGTCATGTACCAATAAAGATGTTCAGTTCTTAATGGATGTACATTAGTCGATGCTAAGCCAGTGTGAAATGACCAAAGAAGACAGCCTCAACTTGTGGGTGCAGAGTAGAGGCTTAACACACACCCCACTTGATACAGCAAAGTTTATTTTGGAAATAGTTTTTAGAAGCTGAATGACCCAACCAACAGTTGATTTAGTATACATTCACATTTTCAACAAAATTTGTGTAAAATAATCAGTAAAGTAATTATAATTAGGGAATGCATTCCCGGGCCTGTTTTTTCATTCCCGGGAATCGGGAATGTGCAAACGTCATTCCCAGGATTCCCGGGCGCCCGGGAATAACGAAATGCATGGCGGGACGCCAGTGCTTCCAAATGGGCAATGCGCGCGGCGCGCCATAGCTTATATATAGATTCGTTACCGGCAGCGGTAGGCCTAAGTTCCCCCTAACTGATGATGGATACAATGGCTGCTGTGTAACGACTAACGACTGTACTGATTAAAGCAATTAACTATACAAAGAACAAACTCAGTACCCAGGAAGCGTTATCGTATCAGTCCAAACGTGATCAGCGTCAACGTCAATTCAATCGTTAGCAAATACACTATATAGCGTGCGTTAAACTCAGAGTACTGCCACTACTGCGAGATGGTGGTCTTCGAAAGTAGTCTTCAGCAAGCGTACAAGTACCTTCTCGTACACACTCACATGTTGCCATAGTATGCACGAAGAAAGCAGAGTGTGTCTTTAAGAGTTTTGTCATGGAGACGGTTACGATTTTTCGTGCCACCTTTCTCTCTAAGAAAATGCTGCCAGACACCCTCGTTTTTATACTCAACAAAGTCCGCCATCGTTAGACAACAGATACTTAGAAACAGTAACTACGATGCACTCAACGGGCT
>Ga0126335_1000331_pt1 | contig 22300 bp, 19 predicted proteins | sample OlaspJWI45metaG_FD_108409 | JGI IMG/M metagenome (GOLD analysis project Ga0126335, IMG submission 108409) | Marine gutless worms symbiont microbial communities from Oahu, Hawaii - Olavius sp. 1 OAHU.JWI-45 metaG | ecosystem: Host-associated > Annelida > Digestive system > Unclassified | place... | reverse complement strand
TGTGTTCCTATAGGTTGTCTATTGTAACAATATCCCTATCTCTTATGGCCGCAATTTGTAATGCAAATTCGAGGGCCCAAACCCCATTCGGGAGAAAGGGGAGGGCGTAGGGTGTCAGCGATAATGTTATTCGATAAGCAATGGTAGGTTCGTGCGGAAAAACCGAAACCGATATCGCGATATTTTGAAAAACCGATACCGACCCAGCTCTAGCGCAGGGTCGGGCAAGCCGAGTTAGTATGGCCGAGTTAGCAGTGGTGCCTAAGTGTGAATTACGGTTTTGCTTGATGTTTTGACTTTTAAGTTTCGAATAGTGTTAGTAGGCCCATTTGCAGTCAGTTGTCACTGTCAGACAGTGTCAGGCTGTACAGCAGTGTCATACTTATTTACTTACTACACGACGGGTACCCGATAAGCTACCCGGTCGGGTACCCGGGTAACCTATTACCCGATAACGGCAGCCCTACTTAAAGCCATAACAGTGTTGATTCAACTTGACCCAATTTATAAATTGACCCAGTTTCAGAGGTCATGACTCGTTAAGTGCCTTGTCGGTAATGTAAACAAAAGTAGTAAAACGAAGGTAGTATAGGATAGCTGGAGGATTTGCAGGTGAGGCAGTGAAAATGCAAGAGCGCCACTATTCATGGGTGAATGAATAGTTTTGTGGAAATAAAAACTGTTATCATCACTGTAACAAATTCGGAAACCCGACACATGAAACCGAAACTACAAAAATCGGTACACATAATTATAGTGTGGCAGCAGAGCAGTAGGCTTCTTTCTTCCAGATAGGTACCAACGAAGGTTGAGTAAGGTAAAGGTTTCCAGTAGATCCGGTGCTGGAAACTACCATATTCGCGACTTACAAACGATAGCAAACAATGTTAGAAAAGCAGAAAAGGCTTAATTTTCTACCGGATGTGCAATCCAAACTCATATTAACTGCGGTAACTCTAGCGGGACCGAGTATAAAACATGGGGTTTTGGGTGGGTACATTCTTAAAAAGTAACGAAACGCACAGAAATTTGTCCAGAAAAACTATAAGCAGCATATGTAACGGTGGCACCACCTGGCGAATTGATGAGAACTATTTAAGCGAAAAATTTGCAATCAGACGATGTTGAAGAATGAGGAAAATTTGAAGGAAAAAAACGCACATAAATGCGTCTATAAGCTGAATAAGCAGCAAACAGAACGATGGTGCCACCTAGCGAATTTATCTGAACTAGTTTTTTTTACAGAAATACAGCTTTGAAATAAACTTTTGATGGAGACAGTGTTAAAGAAAGTCAAAAATTTCCAGGAAAAACGCACCAAAATTTGTCTATTAACTGTGTAAGCAGCAAATAGAATTTTGGTAAAATATATGAATAAGCTGCATGCAGTATTAATGACCCATACAGAATGGCTGTAGAGAATCAGTTGTTGCACTAAGTAGAGTACAGTAATTAACAGTAAGAGACTGCATTTCCAGTAGAAAATTAAGCCTTTTCTGCCTTTCTGACGTCGTTTAGTATCATACATAAGTCGCAAAATAACATAAAAGGTACATAAAAATTCTACAAAGAAAATGCAAGCACTTACCGGTAACCACGTGCGATGCAGTCTAGACAATGCGCTGTCCAGACGCCCACACACGTTATCACATCAAGTCTGCATTGCAGTCATAGGATGAAAATTTCTTGCAAAAATGACCACAGTACAGTGTACAGTATACTAAAACAGTAAGCTGACACGAAGTCTTTATGTATCACAGTGTCACCTGGGTGTCCCAAGTCTCGAGAATTTGACTAACTTTCTGAATTACACAGTAATTACATGACTTACGGTGATTCATTTTTGAAACCGACAGTAGGAATGCTTTCAGCTTAAATCATGTCAGTACATGTAAGTAGGTAGTGCAGTGACTTTTCTGTTTTGCGTTACACCTGGCTGCTGTTGATGACTACCCAGAGTGTTCTCTGCATAAATGTCTTCTGTTTACCACGCCAGAAAACACAATAGGCCTAAAGTTTCGATTTGCAGAGCTTTAAATTCCACATATCGGCCTAGTCAAATACGGGATATTTGGTTTCCCGGGTGGCTTCCTTCCGGGAGGCGGGAAACGGGGGTTAAAATACGGTATCTCTTGTAAAATATGGGACATCTGGCAACCCTATTAATAGGAAAAATGCTAAAATCTGTAGACGACACAGTAATACGATATAACCAGAGATTGATGCTATTTGAGGCTTATCTTATGTTTTTAATGAAGTGATGATGGTGCTATGCACTTGTCATTGACTGTAGGTTTATAACTGATTTAAATTTAGAAAGTCTCTTGCATACTTGGCTTCAAGGCAAACCTAAACTTGACACTAACCCTACCCTTAAACCTAACCCTTGGGAATGAGTTAAGGTGGGGCTGAGTTCAGTGGCATCAATGCTAACAACTATTGGGGGGATGAGGCAGGGATGATTGAGGTCCAGATGCCCCGAGCGAGGCGTGGGAGGTGCACAATGCCAGAGCACTGAAGGGGTGGGGTTTGGGGATGGGTGCTGTAGCATGCATTTTGATTCGTCATTGCGTCAACCATTATGCCAAATTATCTGCACAGTTAGCATGCTATTTTAACCAATTTATTGTTCTGGACACTACATTACAGCTTGTCGGCTATAGTCATACAAAGAAAATGGGTCGCCAGTCCATCAATTATTTGGGATGCATGCACTTCCATCAGATAATGTTATTGGGAGGGGAGTGGAGTGTGGCGGTACAGGTCTGGTGAATAGTATGTTTTAAGAATTTTAGCAATGAAAATACAAAAGTGTTGTGCATGTTCACACAATTAAAAAGAATAATAATGCAACAGCATGTGCTGCAGGTTGTTGTGTTGAATGCTTATTTAGTGGAGTGGTTTTTAAAAATATACTTTACACCATAAGTAACTTTCACAGTATGTAATAACTGCATAATTTGAGAGTGGTTGATTGGTGCGAAAGTGCATCACAGTACTAGCACGATGCAAATAACGCTGACACTGCAGTGATGGCTGTGGCAACCACAAGTGGCTGTGTGTCATGGTTGCTGTTCTGCAGCAACAGTAGGGCTTAGGGAAGAAAAGTACATTGTGAAGTTACACTTGGTGTAAGGTTCAGTTTTTGGTAATGTCGTAGTTCTACATTTATTATGAGGATACAGCACCATGATAGGATGGCAGGAATGAAGTTAATGAATACCATGTAGAGTGAAAACGTTTAGGAAAATGTTTAATTAGTTTTACATGGTTTGCAGTTTTGGCAGACTACACATTGCGAAAACATCTTTGCGTGGTCTAAATATTACACCAGTTGTGTTTGGAGCTTAACTCTGTAGGCATCAGTAACTAGTTTGTGGCTCTGGAGGGTAGAAATTTGTGACGTGATTTTAGAAGGACTGTTTAGGGTGGGGCAGTGAATTTTACCTCAAAAGCATACGATGTCATTTATGGACATTGCCTTTAGGTATCTGTATACAAGGTCATATGTATGTATCAGCCGTGGTAATATATATATTTGTGCTTAATCTGTTTTAATGTGTTGGAGGTTTGAAGGGCATGATGGATAGTGTAAATGGCAATACTGGTGTGCATGAGATTTGTGATAACTGCAATGCAGTATTAGAGCCAGTTATCAACAGTGCCTTACCACAAAGAACAGTGACTATCATACACTTTAATGATGTCTACAACTTGGAGAGCCGCAGTCAGGAGCCTGTTGGTGGCGCTGCTCGGTTTGTGTCTGCTGTCGCTCAGCTAGCCAACTGTAATCCACTCGTGTTGTTCAGTGGAGATGCATTCAGTCCATCTGTCAGTACGTAATTTTAATCATTGGTTTAGAATATGCGTTTCTGTATATTTTAGAACAGCGCCTCAGATTCATTTTTTTCGACTATGTGTGTTATAAGTTCTTGAATTATTATTATTATTACATTCAGTGTTTTTGTTATTGTAATTGTTAATTGTGCTACTATTATTATAACTTATTGTTAGTAGTTACATGACGGTCCAGTTGTGTTTATCATGGTAGTAGAGAAATTATCTAAGATAATACAACTAAGCTGCATGAAAATTTAATTATTTCAGAAAGTTTAGCCTGGCCATCTAATGAAAGCTGACTTAACAGCCTTAAATTAAGATATTACAAAATAACAATAAACAAAGTAAAACCATTGTGATTATTTGCTCAAAATGTCATTAATCGATCTACAATCACTGTACACTTTGTCTCAAGATAGAATGTTATTTTTGCTATTATAATGTCCACATCCACCACGCTTGAGATTGTTATTTTATTATCATTTTTTTGAATCCACTTTTGTCAAAATGCATTTTCGAATTTTGGATTTCAGATTTGGAAAAAAGTGACAGAATCCATTGGATTTGGATGCAGATTTGGATTCCATCACATGCCTGTTTTTCATTGAAGTTAATTTTCTTATTAGTACTGATTGATAAATATTGTATATTTATGCTCTTACGTTTGTGTGTTTTAATTGTAGTCAGTACATACACAAAAGGATCCCACATGGTACCAGTCTTGAATGCTCTGAACGTGCAGTGTGCTGTTTATGGAAATCACGACTTTGGTATGTAATGTAGTTTTCTTTGTGCAGTGTTTGTTTTTCTTTAGACATTAGGCCTGTCTTTTTGGTATACACTGTACACAGTGTCTGTCTGCAATTTTTTCCATCATACTGTCCTCAGAGCATGTGAGCAGAGTGGAAAACGGAGCAGAGCGGGTCAAAAATCCATGGAGTGGGAGCAGAGCGGTGAGCGGGTGTGGAAAAATTTGCCAGAGCGTGGAGCGGAAGGTCGTGGAGCAGGAACGGAGTGGTGAGCGAGCTAAATTGGCCGCTCACATTCCACTCCAATGTAATAGTTCTCAAATTTCTTGACGTTATCAACTACAGAGTTTATTTGATCCAGTAATCATACGATTACTAATCTGAAATTCCGAGTTTTAATTCGAGTATTTCATTGCCGTTAAAATTTTGATACAAAGTTGAAAATTGCTTAATTATGTTTACTCAGCAACTTATGAATACAATTCAAGTTTGCACTGAAATATGGGGACTAACTTTTAACTTTTGTAGTGATATTGCCACACAGCATCAGTGTTTGACAGGCAGGTGGGCACTGGTAGGTGGAAGAAAACAGATAAACAGGCCTACTTCCAGATAGAGTAAGAAAATACAGTTCATATGATGCCAGCTTTTCACAGGGTAACTAATATACCAACAATCAGCTCGATCAGTTCAACTGTTTCATCACAGATCACACTTGTTACAGACGCACTCATGGGTGGATTAGATATGGCATTGGCCTTATATACGGTCGGCCAAATATCAGTTTACTTTTTGAGACACACCCTGGTTTGCTTCTTTAAATATTGGAGTGGGAATCGGAGCGGAGCAGGCCGAAAACTGCGGGAGTGGAGCAATGAGCGGATGTACAAATAGTCACTGGAGCGGGAGGTCGCGGTGCGGGGAATGGAGTGGAGAGCGGGAGTCACAGAAATAGGTTTGAGCGGGGAGCGGAAAATATGCCGCTCCCGTTCCGCTCACATGCTCTGACTGTCCTTCTGTCTGTTGCATTGTCATGTATCTGCAGCGAGGTTGATGACATATTCATATCATGGAACTATAATGTGTTGTAAACTTGTGGCAAGTGTGCACAGGTCCAGAGGCGGTGACAAAACTGCATTAGCATTGGAATTTGTGTTTGTTTTGCAACACGTGTATGTAAGATTAATATGTCGGAAAATGTTTCAGTTAACATTTGGTTGCACATGTTGATTATAGATTTTGGTGTTGATACGCTTGTAAAGCTTGCTCGGGAAACTCATTTTCCGTGGTTGCTTAGCAATGTTCATGATGTGACAACAGAACAGCCATTGGCAGAAGGCTTAGTAAGCCATGTCGTTACCTGCCAAGGAAGAAAGGTCAGTTTAACTTTTGTAGACCTATGGGCAACATGGCCAAACTTATTCTTATTTCAACTGAAGTTGAGCTAGTCAATGGTGTGTCATAGTGAGTGCATAGTGTGCTATCTTGCTATCAATGATCATAGTGAATTCTGGTTATTGAAAATAGGCTTTTCAGTGGTTTACTAAAAAGAGTCATAATAAAGTAACAATCACTGCATTGAAGTTCAGCATCAACAATTCAATAAAGGCAGTCAAAACTTAGAAAGCAAAAGTATGTTGCATACACACCACTGAATAATGAGCAACCAAGCATAGTGGCACGATCGTGCATGAAAGATGTAGTGCTATCTGTGTGCATCTGTCTGATGATTGTTGATTAGTCCCATTTCACAGATTACACTTTTATCGATCAGTTGCCAGTTATATATGTTTACAAAATTTTTTTAAAATTTTTTAATTTATACAGTTTGACTTGACATCACTAGAACTTTTTTTATGTTTGGTTTGTTTCCAGATCAGTATTTGTGGTTCCAGTTGCAGTTTATGGGTGTTAACTTTTATGATTCTGTACCTGAGCATGTGTTTTCATATTTGTCTGTTTGTGGGTATTTTGTTTTCTGATTATATTTTAGCATGGGATATTTGGTAATTTATTGAGAGTTGTTGAACTTTTACAGTATTGGAGAGTCAAGTATTGTTATGGACTGTGTGTTAAGATTGGTCTAATTGGTCTCGTTGAAGAAGAATGGATTGTCACGTTGTCTACACTCGACCCACATGATGTCAGGTATTTGGATTTAGTAGAAGAAGGTCGACGTCTGGCACAACAGCTTAAGTGGCAGGTAATTAGATTTTCATTTGCTACATCAGTGCGGAAGCTATTGTTGACCATTGTTATGTGTCAGCTGTGAACACACAGTGGAATATGATTTATAAAAAGAATTTTGTTGCTTATGTTTCTGAGAAGCTCTTTGTTTGTGTTTATAGATGATGTTGTTTTTAGCTTTTCATTTTCTGTAATGATACTTATTCTTTACTATTTATTTATTCATATGACCCCATTTGTCTGGAGCAGTTATGCCTCCATACTTAAGGTTATCGGCTCTCACTCATGCTGTTTTCACTAAGATTTTTTGTCAGTTATGGCATGTATCAAAATTCCATGTGTGTTAGCAGATTTGAAATATTTTTATATAACATTGTTCATCAGTAATTTACTGCAAATTTAAATTATGGAAATATTTATGCAGTGCAAGTACTGTAACTTAATATATTCAAGTTTTACTCTTGTGTTTGCAGGGTGTGGACTGTGTGATTGCACTGACTCACATGCGGTGGCCAAATGACATTCATTTGGCTAAATCTGTTTCTGAGATTGATCTTATTCTTGGTGGACACGATCATGACTTCGCTGTTAAAAAAGTACGTGTGGCTTGCTCTTATTGTGCATGTGTGATCCAGCATACGTGCTGCAATACAAATAAAACCATTATTATAACCCATTAGGAAACCTAAACTCTGGGCGCTCGCCCGGAGAGCGGGGCTCATTGGAAGCAATGTAGAGATGAGCCGTTGCTTCCGTTGGTGCTAAGCGCCCGTCTTTGGTATCATTATTACAAATTTCACATTATCGAACAATACATTCAATTTGTTTACTATTTACCTTTCGATTCTGCAGTGCACTACTTACTCTTGTGATACGACATTAAGCCACGCCCAGTTATTCCTTCGTGGCGATGGAAGCGAGCGTAGGCCGTTCGCATAATCTATTTTTAGCTTGACCAATCACATCGCTATAGTGTTTCCGCCGTTGCTCCCTTTTAGATACACACAACCGTCTGTTTCGCCGACCTTCGGCAGTATATAACTCTGTCAATCCTGGCTCATTTTCAAAACGGAGACCAGCAAAAGACGTCAAATACCGATGACGAACGCATGTCCAAATTTCAGTTTCAGAGGCCTTCGCAAAAAAAATTTCGTTACGCTTTTTCGTGATGTACTTCCGTCATTCTTACAAACTACGCACTAGTCATCGGCAACCCAGTACGCGCACACATGGGCAAGTTTACTATGGCTGCAGTTGGCTGGGCCTCCAGCCCTGCTGGGCTGCGCCCGGAATTATGGAGGTAGACCTTTATGAAATTCTGTAATACTGTGAAGTTGTGATGCAATTTATTTGTAGTTAGACAGATCACCATCCTGTGGGAACCATTATGGTTTAAACTGCTGTGAAGTGATGACCACTTCAAATGACCCTACTTGCGTGGAAGCTGCGTCGGTAATTAATTGGGTCCGAAGTTTTGTATGGCCAGATTGGCCGCTATGAAATGTTTCACACATTTTGTGTCCGTTCGAGTATCAGTATCAATCAGTATCAGTCAGCTTCTAGTATTGTCATCATTGTTGGTATTGTGGGAACCATAACTATAGTTATTACAAATGTCTCAGCTGTGGCTGATATGCCGCCGAAATGCTTGTACGAACATATTCGCCAGAGGCCACCATACAACTGTGAGAATAACATATCCGCAACATTTGACGCCCTCTATGAGGAGGATCCCTTCAAGCTATCTGGTTCATATTTTATGGCAAAACTAGAATGGCTGGGGTCTACAATCTGGTGAAGATCGCATGCCTCAGTTGTTTGGGCACAATACGTCAATGTGACAGACAACAGACAGCCACGTCGCCTCAGCAATAGCTGCCCTAATGCACTGCATTTGGGTGGCAAAAATGACTGGTTCTTTAATTATTTTATGTTGTATTACTCACAGTAGTTATCATTATGCCAAAAAATGACAACACTTTAAAAAGTTAAAAATAAGTTTTGTTTGTTTGGCATTTTTTGAACTAACTCAATAAGCCATAAAAAGTGTTTTCAAATAATTAAAATATGCTAAACCGACATAATTGCTGACAAATTAACATGTTGAGTAAACATTGTCCTCTTTTTGGTTTAGTAGTAGTTTCACTCAGTATATTTGAACAACTTTTAACATTATTTATGATATTTGTTGAGTGCAATATTTGTGCATGTCACAGGTGAATGGAAAATGCATTGTGAAGAGTGGTACTGACTTTAGAAGTTTTGGAAAAATTACAATTACATTTGATGAGTGTGGAAAATTTGCCGTTGGTGTGGAAAAAGTCGACATTGTTTCAAGTCTAGAAGAAGATCATTATATCAAAGATGTTGTCTCTAAATATATGGGTAACATCAGTATATTTTACTTTGTTGTATATATGTTGCAGTTTCTATAAACCCTGACTTTCACATTTTTGATTGATAGTTGATAGTTATGTATTTGTTAGGGATCCGGTTCCGGCCGGATATCAAGCCACTTTTTACTATCTGGTTCTGGTCTGGCTCTTGGTAGTCAAAAACTGGATGATGAAACCAGATAATTTTACTTACTTATTAGAGTCAGTTGACTCCTTTGCTGCACCTTGGATTCGAACCAGGACATCACAAGCTCAAACATGCAACTTCTGACTACACCCATGCAGCAGTAGTCAGGGTGTCCAGGTCAAACTAGTACTGTCCCTGAACTACTGAGTGCTCACTCAGATGGTGTAGAACTGTAGTCGAGTAAGTCAACTCCACTCAGTTGTCGGTATGCTTTATGGTCCTTACATCATTATCCGGTATTATCTGGTTCTGGTTGGATAATGAAAATTCCTGTTCTTTACGTCCCTAATATTTGTCGGTATCGGTTTTTAGATTGCAAATGCCACAAGTTCCATCTGTAAGATGATGATTTGCGGTGTTACACATGTTTGTGTGTATGTGGCACAAAGATGTGACACATTTATATTCATTGATATGCATTTATTCTGCCTCTTTATTTTATAATGGTTTAGCACACAGTCATCAGCAGTACGATGTCAACTGTGCATTTGGCAGATGTCGTGGACACAGAAAAGGAGACTGTTTTGGGTGAAATCGAAGTGGAATTAGATGGACGATTTTCTACAATTCGCAACACAGAGACAAACCTTGGTATAGATTTTTTTGTTTGGAGTATCAATCTATGATGTCTCTCTGTATGCTTGACCGTTGATGGGTTGTAGTGCACTCTGAGTTGACTGGTCCATTGCAGCACTATAAGCATCAAGAGAGAGCCTTACCTAGCATTTTCATGAATGGCCTGGTTGTCTTCTGAATGTGCCAAACTGTCCTGAGCCCTGTCATATCATGACTGAGAGATGTATAGCTTGATGTGCAGGAGCAGCGTAGTCCATACTCCTGATGCAGCAAAATGATGTGGCCAAACATAGAATGTCTCCTCCCACTTGTAAGGTCCTTAATGGGCAGCAACTGTGAGAGAGTGATGACTTCCTCGTTTATTACAAGTTCACACCAGAGGATCCCGAGTATATGCCTTTGGTTTGTAATATGAAAGGCCTCCAATTTTACAGCCTCAGCTTTCCATAATGTCCATGTCTCAGAAGCATATAGCAGTGATGACAGGACACACAAATTGTAGATGCAAAACTCAGTAGTGTTACTCAAGTGATAAAAAATCACTGAAATCTGTTAAGTTTAGCCAGGGCTATAGTCATATATAAACTGCCACCTTTTTTCTTAATCACAGAGTATGTGCATATCTTTGCAATTCCAAACTTCAAAATGCGGGGATTAAAATGAAGTACCATTAATTGTTTTACCAGTTGCGACAGACAGTTAACTTGTTATACATAGATAGGTACGCCTCATAATATTGTCGTTATGTGTGGTGGACAGGTAACTTTGTGGCGGACATAATGTTGGAAGCAGTGGATGCTGATGTTGCACTGCTAAATGGCGGAACCTTTCGGTCAGATGCTTTGCATCCTGTTGGTTCTTTCAGGCTGAAAGATCTAATGGCCATCTTGCCGATGATTGATTTTATAACTGTGCTTATGATTTCTGGTAAAATATTATGCTTGTTTGGCTGTTGTAAAAGTTACATAATTTTTCATGCTTAAAGGCTGACATTATAACCGTTGAGCTGTTGAAATTTGCATAACTAGCACCCGGCAGATAACATACAATGCAATAAGTAGGCAACAACAAATAGTAACTTGTAATGAAATGTGGCCAAAGTAATTTGACGAAGACTACATTGAATCCATGGGTGAAGTCGGGACTCGCACTTAATACAATGATCCTTGGGTCCCCAAGAGACTCCACCCCAAGCAGGACCAAAGCAGCATAATGACAGATCGACAGACGCCCAGGATCATCGATTGCAATAGTTTGCATCTCATGCATTCGATATGGCCCAAAAATACATTGAATTAATAATGCAGCACATTTCACCATCCATGCAGTGGTGTGGTAATCCGTTATGTTGTGTATGTCTGTTCTAGTTCTAACTTTTGATGCTTTGACCTAGAAACTTCACGTTTGGTATCTAGGTGAAGTTTTGAGTGTCATAGTCATGAATCTATGCAGCAAAAAGAATGTGGGTTGTCTTGCTTTTGATTGAAGTGCATTCTTGTTAGAATTATTTGTTTGACAATAGGTGTAAAGTATTTCTATCTTACTGAATATTTTTTCCAGAAAGTGTTGGATTTTTAGTAAGTTATAACTGTGTCTATAGAATCAGATGGATTTTCATCTGAAAGTGACAGTTGTTGATAGGCAAGAAATTGCAGTATTGTCGTGATAATGGTTTGGACACAAGGCACAGCAGTTATGAATATGATGGTTGGTTGTATTGTTGTAGGCCAGCAAATTATTGACGCTTTGGAGAATGGTGTGTCCAAATATCCGATGCTAGAAGGGCGATTTCCACAGGTCGCTGGTATCTCGTTTGGGTTTAACCCTAGAAAGCTGCCAGGTCAACGAATTGATCCAAGACGTGTGAAAGTTCAAGGGTCTTACATCGAATTAGATAAGGTAGTATCTGTATTTTATTTGGCTTACAAAATCTTGAATGCTGTTCTCTATTATATCTGCAAATTCTGTCTGATCATACATTACTTAACAGGAGTGAAAGTAACTTTTTACAATGGTGTTTGCAGCACTACAGACTCTGTACGAAAAGCTATTTGGCTGAGGGCAAGGATGGATATGACGTTTTCAGATCTTGTAAACAGCTGGTAAGAGGATATTACATTTAATTAGGCTGCATTGAAAGCACGAGATGCTGACTGTTCTTACCGATGTTTGCGGTGTCTGCCGCATGCCGTGTGTGCGGGTCATTCATTGCAGCCTTTGCCAAATGCCTTTGGCCTCTTATTTGTCACTGATCAGTTTTACGTTGTTTGGTTAACTTACAATTGCAGTATGTTACTGATGTTTGGCTTTTTTGATGGCAACTTATAAAGTGAATTCGTTATTGAAAATGTATATTTCTTAGCTTAGCTTTATGATGCTGACACTTGGTAAATCATTTGAATGTAACTCCTATGTTGTCCTTGATTGAATTTGTACATTTTTGCACTTTTGCAGATGGCTGGTGACAACAGTCCAGTATTAACGACATTAATACAGAACTATTTTAAGGATGTCGGAGTTTGTCGTGGCCAAAAGAAATCTTGTTGTCATCAACGAAATATCTCTGTTAACAGGTGAATTTTCTGTTGTTTATAGTCACATTTCTATAAGGCCATATAGAACAATGACTCACAATTTGGAGGCTCTGGGCAACTTGCGGTAAGTGCTTTTACGTAAACAATTAAACGTAGAATATAAATGATTGATAACTAAAGCAGCAAAGTCTCCTTTGAATTCACAGCATCATGCCACATGGATTGTTCTTAGAAGTTTGCCCTTGCTAGTTAGCTGTACCCATGTAGACTTGGCACATGTTCATAGTGTGCAATGTTTGAACATTGGCATTGTAATTAGTATTCTAGCTACACGTACATTTCTTGCAGCTGTCTGTGTTGCTGAAAGCTATTTCTAGCTAGCTTTAATCCTATTGCAGGTGTCAGTTTAAGTGGATACATAATTCATTGGTTCTGTACCATCGCTGTGTGTAATCCTGTGAGCAGCCAATTGGAAATTTGTAATTGAGATGTTATTTTTGCATTGTACTCAAGATGCATGGGCACTTTGGCATGTTTTAGGCAGAAATGCACTCCAAACATTGAAGGGCGGATATTTGTCATTTCTGCAGAGGTACTGCTTCACTAAACCTGACTGACTATGTTGGTACTTTTGATGCAAAGCATAGTACTTGGACATTTTTTTTGCCTCGTGCTTACTGAAATACCCAGACATCAAGCGATTTAGTAGATCCTTAAAAATACTAACTACTACAAAATAGATTCTCAGTCTGTCAGGCCAACAGAGAGGATATCAAACAGGCAGGATATTAGACATTCTTATTAGCAAAACAAATTTTTGTATGCTCCATGTGTGTAGTAAAATTTATGATAAGGCCTGTGGTAAAAGTAGAATTTAAGAGGTGACGGAACTCTAAAATATGGCGAGCGTGAGGCTATAATGGGGGTCTGGGGCACCAGGGTCCCGCGGCAGAGCCCCTGGTCAGGGGTCCAAGCCCCCTTGAAGCTGAAAGCTATTTAGCCCTTGGTCGTCCAAAAGGAGGCAGTCTGCTAGACATTATTCACATAGAAAAAATTATTCTAAATTTAATATTTTATTAACCCAAAGAAAAACAGTGCACGTGATGATGAAATGACATCACTAAACAAAATTTCCGGTCCATGCAATAAGTAAGTAAGCCAATGATAAATTATGCATTCAATTCCAGCAATTTGGCCCGTTTATAGTAGATTATTCTTGTCTCTCTGACATCGGTAAGTTCTGGAAATCCGGCAATTTTAACTGGTTATCCTACTGTATAACAGTTTCTTTGAGTAAACCTTTAAAAATATTTCATATGCAGCAATGGCAGAACGGCGTTTTGGCCAATTAAAGGTGCCAGAACTTGATTCAATGTGAATGATAGGTGCCGGAACTCAGACCCGTCTTACTTTGACCACTGGTTAAGGCATCTTTATCAACCACAATGTGAACGTGTCCGGATTATGAAGTCATCTTCATGTAATCATTGTAGAAATCACATTTGCACCCCAGGGTCATTGTGTCTTTTTCGAGCTTTGATTTTTCATGAGGTTAACATACGGTTGGACCATTGTAGCTAATGGCAAAACCAATAATAGTGGTATTTTAGTTACAGTTCAGTGGTAGTCTTTTGGTGAATGTGAAGTCATGCTTAATTTTATTTGGTTCATTCACATCAGTCAAATTGATGCATTTTTGCTCTAGAACGATAAAGATCTTGATGACAGGCAGCTGATGGTTTGCACGCAGAAGTCGGTAATATCTGATGATGCTTCCAGTTACAAAGTTGCTCACGATCGACTTTCGTGAGTTCTGCTTCAGCCAAGAATTTGATCTCATTTACACTAGGTGTTCGAATCTGTGATAATTGTTACGAGTATGTAATAATTTGGTGGGTAGTTGCTGCTCGCTGGTGTGCCATTTATATCATATTTGTTGTTTGACTGTGGCAATGTCATTTACACTTTTACAGTATAGGATTGTGCTCTGATCTATTTTATATTTACTGTGTTATTGAACTAGGCTGTCAGGTGTGTGGACATTCAGTGACCGTTACATATGTTTGTTATGCCTCTCAACGAAATTTCAGTGTTGTGTGTGCTGTAACAGTTGTGATACCAGCAAGTCACTCAGGCTTGGAAATGTTTAGGTTTTTATTGCCGAAGTACCCAAAAGCTAGTTTGTGAATTTGTCATGTCACATATCACAGTACACAAGAACTTAGTAACTCAGCGCCTGGTCTTACAGCTGCTGTCTGGCCGAAGGCCAACGAATTACAGATCAGTGAAACTTTTATGTAAAATTGTGAACACCCTACAGGTTTTACGCCTCCACCTGTCTATATAGGTGAAGGAGGCAATATGTGATATCCTTGTATTTCTGGAACGGCTGAAGCTAGAGACTTCAAATTTTATATGCATACAGGACAACCCCCCATCAGTCGGGTAACCACACAAATAATTTTAGTTTTTTATCCCCATGCTGGACGCAACACAAAACACTTCCTTTCCCCGGATAACAATGGACTGTGTGCATAAGGCGGAGGCAAGGTTCAATGTATAATGCTAAGACAATGTAAACCAGAGTGATATTACTTTTCTACTGATTCTACTGCTGAACAATTCACACTAATGTAAATTATCGACATCTGACTAAAAATAGCACAAGTGGCTAAGAAATAGCAAAATCTCATATGCAATGTACTGTACTTTAGGGCATCTTATAGCTATTGTATTGTAGATGTGCACTTATGTAAAAAAAATTTTCGGATAGCTCTTCGCATACGGACACGCCACCATATCAAATTTGTGCTTGTAGTGCTAAAAATGGGTCGAAATTGCTAAGTTTGTGCACACCAAAACCAGTATATAGCAAACATGAAAACATCTAACCTATAAGGACACATACAGGTAATATAACACTGAAGAAACGAGTGGCCTAACAAAGCCTACTGCTAGACCAGTTAACACACTGCTGTCTTCCCATGCTCCATCAAATAACATATATCACTTTTTAGACTCCTCTGTTTTTCCTTCTTCAAGCTTTGCCTGTGTTTCAAGTCTCTGTGCAGGATCAGTGGCAGATTCAGACTGATATGCAGGAAACTGTTGCCAGGGGTTGCCGAGGTCAAACTTCCTCCATTCTTGTATCAACTCGACTGGTTCCGAGACAACCCGCTTCTCTTCATCATCATAGCGAATCTGAAAAACCACACCACTACTGGTTAATGTAAAACATCATTGTTATGAAAAATAAAACAAGTACCCATGGGCAGTGACTGCTTAGCTAGCTCAAGTAGGTCACACTATATTCTGTATACATCTATCCAAACAGATCAATGTGAGCTAGTTTTTTTGGTTTATAATCAGGGTTGGTCAGTCTCTGTGTGCAAGATTACAAGTTTCTATGTCCAGCAGTTACGATTTGTGACGCTCTGGTTAACACACAGATGCCATTCAAACAGCTTCTGTATGATTAGCTGAGCTATGCCATAGAGCAAGACACATCAAATTTCACACTGAACGTTTTGTATTTCTAATACTGTACCAGTCTTATCATGCATTATGTCAAACTGATGAAATGCACTCAGTATTCAGCTGGAAACGTACCTCTGTATAGCCAACAAGTGGAAAATCCTTTCGAAATGGGTGACCCTCAAATCCGTAGTCGGTAAGAATACGCCGCAGGTCTGGGTGATCGGCAAAGTAGACGCCATACATATCCCACACCTACCACAATAACATTGCAGCAACATTCACAATATAATTTATAACCAGAGCTCAATTTGACACCAAGGTTACTGGAATCTAACAGCAGCTTAACAAATCTACGACAGGTGTCACAAGACTTCAGCAATATGAAATGGCTGTCAAAAGATATTAACAGCAACACCGCAATATGTTGAGCCTTACAACTGTCATCTCTAGAATTGTTTGTTACTCAATCACTCCATTATCACATACTGAATATGCATGCAGTTCTCAGGGAATGACTACAAGATACAAGATTTTATTATATCATTCTTGCAGCCATGTAGCTGAATACATCAGACAGAAATGATAAAAATACAGACACAATAGAATTAAAACATCTGAACAACAAAAAAATGTAAACTACTGCACTGTGTCTCAAAGAAGTCCTGCATGTTTTGGGCTAACCACACATTGATTATTTCACTGCACTACCTCCGGAAGTCAAAAGTCCAAATTTGTTACAAAGTACAAAAGATAAAACTTAAAAATCGTACAGTATGTGATAAAAATGAGACATTACATGTCATATGTCTCATCAGTTGCTCATGTGTCCATAATTTGCCAGTACGCATGATCAAAGATGACTTTGCCACTTGTCAACTGTACAGTCAGTAATGCTGTAGTCAACACCACGTTAAGCATTCAGGAAGCGCTAACTGAGTTTGTTAACATTAAAAGACAAACTTGCTGCTGGATGATGCCCCATATCTTGCAATAGACTAGAATGAGGTCGGGGCTGCTCGACAGCCACAGATCTGCTCCAGTGGAAGAGGTGTTGCCTAGTCGAAAAGTCATACAGTTTTGCATGCCCAGTGTGCAGGGCGCTGTTAATATTAGGCTTGTTTGCATAAAGCAGTATGTTTTTCAAAGAATATTTAAACAGAAACCAGAAACTGAAGTAATAGGTAAGTAAGTAATAAGTAAGATACATTACATAGCTGCATGTAAAAATTAATGCATTTTTCTCCTGATTTGCAGCAAATCTGAACTTTTAACTTCTCAAGATAGTGCAGCAATACACTTAAGGTGTGGTAAGAGATATTTACATATTTTTGTAGTAAATTTCATAGGCTTTATAGCAGTGCAAAAAAATTGAAAATTGGTTGAGATTTTACAAAGTTATAGCCGACAACATGCAGGACGTTTTTTGAGACACAGTGTACATACTGTATACACCTACATGTATCTAAATTAATCAATGTGTAAAACTGCAGAAACAGATGAGGAGAAAAATGTAGGCAACAGGAGATCTGGATTCTAGAGCCAACAATAGAGAAGTGGTATAGATGGTAGTAAGACGGTTCTGTTATGGATTTGGGGATGTACGAAAGACTCTAGTAGTGACGCAACTCACCTCACGTTCATACCAGTTTGCTCCAGTAAACAACGGTGTGCATGATGGAAGTGGTGTCAGTTCATCGGTGTATGTCTTGACACGAATTCGCTGGTTGTATGTCAATGAAAGCAAATTGTATACAACCTAAGACAAGCACAGACATGACACATTTTATTAAACCATTCTCATCAATGTGAAATTATACACAGTAAGCAAGTAAGAAGACTTCAAAGGCAATTACATATCAAAACAGTCACAGAACGCTGTGCTCTCAGTTTCTGAACAAGAATGTTTTGTCATAGCTGAGGTGGTATCATACAGAGGAGCAGCAGTAAGTTAGAACTAAGAAAACTGCCGATATAGCAGTTTATAGCCTAACACTCACATGACCATTATAATGACCACTTTCCAGCTTCAATGGGTTGGATGCCCTACGAATAATCCACTAACTTTATATCCTACAAGTAATAGTGACTCACTTATTTTAACAAAAGTGCAATAACAAGCAAGACAATAAACCAACACAAAAGTCAGAAAATCAAAAAGCGGCAGCAAAGCAGAGACGAGTGTGTACCTCAAATCGATACTGGCGTGTTGGCACGTCCAACCCACAGATATCCGCAATACTTGCAAACTGTGCATTCGTGTGATTCTTGAGAAATGACAGCACCGGAAGCACACCGTCTGGGTGTATCAGTACCTCTAGTTCATTCCCGTGTGTTACCTGGACGTGCTGCACGTATTTCGGCATGCACTGAGCAACATACTCACCAAAATCTCCAAGAGTCTTCTTCATAACGAGATTTTCTGATCTGACCATTGCTGAAAATACATATGGCTCACAGTAAATGCATTAAGGATATTAACTGGTTGGCGCCATTGCTGCCAGTTGTTTTATGTAGTCAGCAGTCAGTTGTTTCCATGTGTCCTAGATGCTGCTGCCAGCAATGCTTTGGTTCAGCCAAGTCACTCAAATTAAAGTATGTCATATTCACATATGTGACTAGCACAGTGCAATGACTGCTAACAGACATACAGCATTTATCAAATTATTCAGTTTTTCAACATTTGACTTACGGTGACTCTCCCAACATACATTGGGTGACTTTATCTTTTGCTAAAACTAAAGTTTTAAACTAAGTTTAGGTCTACAAGTAATGTGACTGTAGTCACAGGGTCCTCAGTGCTCCGCACTGTCTGAGGTAGCGTGTTGAGAATCCACTCGCACAGCAGCGTCACATATACGCTGTTTCTGTATATATGTGGTGCTACAGTGTGAGTGTTTTTGTAAACTGGCATTTTGGGCCTATTTTTGTCAGTTTTTTTCGGCAAATTTTGCCACAATTAAGAACTTTTTCCAGAAATCTAAGTTTGCACATCATCCTTGTACTACACCACCTTTGTACCAAATTTGATGTTCTCAGTCCTGAGATATCGTTTGGAGAAAAAACAGTCACTCAGTCACCCAGCTTACTTCAGCGTCCGTGAACCTCAGTGCACTCAGGAAAACATTATAACCCAGGACACTGGACAGTCTATTTCGCCGACCTTCGGCAGCATCTAACTCTGTCAAATCCTGGCTCATTTTCAAAATGGAGACCAGCAAAAGACGTCAAATACAAACGATGAACGCGTGTCCAAATTTCAGCTTCACAGGCCTTCACAAACTCGCGCAACATCGATTTTTGTGGTAATTTCGTTACGCTTTTTCATGACGCATTTTCGTGACACACATTTTCGTGACACACATCCGTCACTTTTATAAATTGCCCACTACTCAGCGGAAACCCAGTACGCGCACACACAGGCGAGTTTACTATGGTCGCAGTTGGCTGGGCCTCCAGCCCAGCCCGGGCTGCACCCGGTATTAGCATAAGAAATTGAAGAAAGATATACCCAGAAAGTGTATAAATAAGCATCAGTGAAACTGGAAATCAAAATCAATTCACAATAACAATACGTTTCAATGCTGCCTATGAAACATACAATGCTCTATACATATTCTATGTCAATTCAATAATAATATGTACATATAAACTATTACTTACGGCTAGTGACTGCATCTTTCTTTACATCTGTACTTTCATATCGGCAACCCACTTTAGCTGCACATGTCTGCCGCAATATGCTTCCTACAAAACAAAACAAGTTAAGCTACATTATACACTGACCAACTAAAGTTTACTGAACAAAAATATTACACCGTAGAAAATGTTGGCGTTCCAGAAGATCCACTACCTCACCTGGAAAGTAGCTACTTACCACACCCTAACCCTAAACTCTAAAGCCTGAAACTGACCTTAACCCTAACCCTAACAGCTAACCCCAACCATGACTTTTTCGTCCATCTTTAACACTGTCTCCATCCAAATTTTCTCGCTAAAAATAGTTCTGATGAATTCGCTAGGTGGTGCCACTGTTCTATTTGCTGCTTATACAGCTTTTTTGACAAATGTCTATGCATTTCGTCGTTTTTTAAAAGAATGCATTTTTGTACTCGGTCAAGCTAGAGTTGTTGCAGTAGTAGTAGTGACTTAAAAAAGAGTGGGGGAGGGGTCTAGGTAGGGGGCTTGCCCAGTGTTCATGCTGATGTAGCCGGCTGCCGATACGATTGATGTACCAACAACGTTGTTTCGGCTTCGTTCTTTCGTCTGATAAGGAAATTGAATCAAATCTAGCACCGGACCTATTCCAAACCTTTACTAGTTACTGTTACAGGGTTCACTGCATGAGTGAGTGAATAGGTCCAGTTTTATGTTAACAGCTGACAGATATTGTGTGCAGGTCATTGACTCAGGGGGCGTGGTCATAACGCACCATCGGTGCATCATAGGTTATACAGCCTAGTACAACACAGGAGTACCTTAAGTACAGTAGCTGATTACAAAATTACGTTTTAACGAACTCCAAACAAATGACAAAGTACCGCTCACTTACCCCCTCTTCGCCAAAACAAAACTGCGCCCGGACGCAAGACATTACTAACAACCGACGCCATTTTTCCAAGTTAGAGTTTGCCTGCCACTCGCTAGACGGCACCTATCAAACAAGATAATAATTTACGGGCTGAGGCTTTGCGCATTGCACACAGGAATCACCAAAATGTAACTAAGTAATAAATCAATCATTTGAAAAACTACTACATTCGTTACTTTTGTGTATTTACTACTACACTTTGTTATGTAGTAGAAGTACCTTTGGACTGTTACGATTTTGTTTGTAATTAGAAGTGAATAAATGCACACATTTTGACCATAGTGTGAGTGTGCGGAGGCTTAACGTCCCACTTTACACTTTATAGGTCATTTCTGGGACGATTTTACAGGCCAGATGACCCAAGCAACAGAGTCAAAGCACTGAAGGAAGCTAGTTGATCACCGAGATAAGATTGAATCCCACCAGAACCACTCAACCGTGTAACTGCAGACAACCGCTTCTTGGCTAATCACAGCATAAGGGTACCAGTGTGACAAAAGTAAAATATGCTGCCTAGAACATCGTGCAACAAGAGTGTTGCACAGAGTACTATAGTAACTAGAGCAGCTGTGTTAATCTTTTACTCCAGTCCGCCATCAGTAATCAGACGACGCCACAGAGGTAGAGGAGTGCCTGGCTTCATCATCGTTTACTGGGTTCTTGCTGCAAAAAAGGATTAGCAGTACAATATAAAACAAGTAACAATTATATAGGCCTACAAAGTTACAAATAGAGTTACTGATAAGTTGAAAGTCCAAAGCAAATACAAAGAATTTTTGAATTTAGGTTTAGTCGCCTTTTATGACATCCAAACAGGAGACAAAGTGGGTCCATTCTAGGCTCCGGAACCCACATGGGGGGACATAACCATATATCATGATGTCCAGGTCATGACTATATCACTGTAATCACGTAGGCCCTATAGTCCGACTATTCTGGCTACACACATAACAGTTAGCACAAGTTACGTTCAGCTTCAAGAAAGCCTGCATTTCTAAGGATTTGCAGGTGTGGTTGTGCCGCCCTGTTGTCAGCAGGCCACACAGAGAGGATTTGCTCCACGAAGATCTGAGAGGCATGGGCATTCAGAAAGATTTTCCACAAGTGGTGCTAGCTGTTCGTAAAAAGACCTTCTGGCTGCCCAGAAAGCAAATTCATCATCTGCAGCTGATTGGATCCAGTAGAGGCACTTGCTGGAAGTGGATTAAAGGTGTCACTGTCGGGATCAAGCATGTTCTTCATGTGATTCCGAAGGTCTTTCAGCATATTGCTGGTAAGGGATTTAGCAGAAGGAAACTGCTGAAAGTGGCATTCCAGGTCAAGCAGAGGCGGGAGAATGCTTGACAGTGATTGGGCATCAGCACTGTGGAAACACAGGTTTACAGTAGTGCAAAAAATAACTAATAGGCCTACGTTATAATTTACGTTCTGAAAAAAAATTATATTTTTATTTTCAATTTCGTTTGTGCATAACATTTTCTATTTCTAATCAATTTTCATTCTCAAAATAATCTCTACTTTTCATTCCTACTTCACTGAACTAAATTAAACAATTTCCATTCAAATGTGTATGTCCATTAATGCAGGGCCTATTCTAAGGAATTTTTCAGGGTGCACAATTTTTCGCCTCCCCTCCCCTTCCGTTAGGAGTAGGAGCCTTAGGAGTAGGGCCCCTTGAATCCAGCTAGGGGGTCTGGGGGAGCGCTGTAAGCTCCCCCAGTGGGGTCTGGGGCAAAGCCCCAGCGGACAACGATTTTGGTGCTATT
>Ga0126335_1000330_pt1 | contig 22312 bp, 10 predicted proteins | sample OlaspJWI45metaG_FD_108409 | JGI IMG/M metagenome (GOLD analysis project Ga0126335, IMG submission 108409) | Marine gutless worms symbiont microbial communities from Oahu, Hawaii - Olavius sp. 1 OAHU.JWI-45 metaG | ecosystem: Host-associated > Annelida > Digestive system > Unclassified | place... | reverse complement strand
GTGTCACGAAATGTCAGACTATTAGTTCGCGCCTTGCCACCTACGTGTGTCCATTGCTCGAACATAATTATCCGTCTCCGAGTCTCACGCGTGATATTGACTCAATCGAGTAAGTTCAAAGACATTTTACTAAAAAGCTACAAAAGGCACTATTCATATGATGAGAGATTGAAACTGTTTAACTTTGCGAAACTTGAAACTCGTAGACTACAAAAAGACTTAATATGGTGCTACAAAACCTCGTCAGAGTTGAATCCGATGCATTTTTGAGTTGCGTGTTACTACCACTAGAGGACATCCATACAAATTACATAAGCACTATCACTCCTGTAGGGCCAGAGCTTGTATTTTTCACAGATAGAGTTATTAATGTCTGGAATAAGTCCCGGCTGTTGATTGTACAACACTGTCCTCCTTCAAAAGAACCATTGACTATATTGACTTAGCTGAGCTATACATGTAAGGCTACTAATATCCAGTTCACAGACGTTACTGTGTTTTTATTCGATCTTATTATTTTATGTGTGTTCTTATTCATACTTGTCATCTGTTGGTATACTGGCTTCAATCACGACGTAATACTATATCTTGTATGTGTGTTTGTTGACGTTAGTAGGCTAATACATTACAAACAGACTTGTTTATTGAAGGCAGCTGTTAGCGTTTGTCCGAGCCTTGCTGTCCGGCTCATTCGCTATATATGTTATTGTTATGTCACTCCTTTTATGGGCAAATAAATATGCATACATACAAAAGCATAAAGAAGAAAAAAGCAATGAAATGAAAGTGTTGAGGTGAAGTAACTGACTGTGACTTACTGCAGACAGTGAGGTAAGCCGTAGTCGACGCGGTTCCGTGTGGGTTAATGGCAGTCACCGTGTACTGACCCTCGTCTTCACCCAACACTTCACTGATCACCAGACTGCACTCGGAACCCTGCTTTGTAACTGACACTTCCGCTGACGAACTCAACACAACCCCGTCCAGGTACCATTTCAGCTCCGGGTCCGGACCCCCGGTCACGTGACACTCCATCTTCGCCTGTTGGCCCTCGGTGACCCTTGTATTGGACAGAGGACGAGTGAAGACTGGGGCTGACTCCTCGACTACTGCAACGCAATAGACAACCGCCGTGAAAATAGCTAGTGCTAGAATACTTTTATATAGTTAAGCTATCGAAAACGACATTTAACAAGAGGCTAAAGTAATTTGGCGAAGGCTGCACCGAATGACCTCGCACACACAGCCCGCGCCGCCACCGAGTTCAGACGCGTGGCAGACAAACTGACATTCAGACACCACGAACATCAGTAACAATGGTCTGCATCTCATGCTTTCGATGCAGCCTAAAACTGCTCTCAAAAGTTATTCAGTTTCACGCAAGTTATTCACCATTTCTTTACAGTCGCTCAAGAGTGGGCTCAAAGTATCCGAAGATCAAGAAAGAAATGAAAAGTGGATTTCTTACCAAGCGTAATATACGCTTTTCAATTACTCGATTTTGAATTGTTAATGTATATGTGTAAGAAATGCAAACACTGAAGCGATGTGACAAGTGGCTTACCATGCGAAGGTCCAGCAGCTGCCAAGTGCTGTCGACTGCGTCTCAACGTAACATCAGCCTCTACTTTCTTCTTTTCGACATACATTCTGTAAGTCTCCACTGTCCAACGGTCATACGTCTCCTCAGTGCCAGAAGAATACATCTCAGCTTCATCTTCTGGTACCTCCAGAGCCTGGTGAACTTTAAATTCAAGCTCTCTTTTTTGATCAAAGGCCATTTTTGAAACGATCTCATGTTCCGTAAATGTCTCTTCACCAGAAGAATACATTTCTATCTCATCTTCTGGTACCTTACGATGTTGCTGAACTTCAAGCACTCTCTTCTGTTCTTCTGCCATTGTTGTAACAACATTTTCTTCAACAAACGTCTCTTCGCCAGAAGAGTACATTTCCATCTCATCTTCTGGTACTTTAAACCCACTCTTTTGGTTTATTATCACATCCGCAGAGATCTCTTCTTCCTGTGCTTCAAGTTTTTCGTCAAAGCGACCTTCTAAAGAATTACGTCTCTGTTCAAATGCGGCCGTCTGTTCCAGAGTCGATTCAATAAAGGTTTCCTCATCGTGTGTATAGATAGCACACTCATCGACTAAAGCCGTGCTAAAATCTGTGACATCCATACTGCTATTAGCTGCAAAGTCTTCTGGCATTGGAGACAGTCTTGATGTGGCTTCTGTATGGTCTACCATTGCCTGCGCCAGAACGTAAGTCTCCGAAGAACGATTCTTGGCTGCCGTGTCAACATCGGTAGGTTTAATCTCTGAAGGCTGAGCTGATGTTTCGGCGACTGTCGACTCAGGCTGTACGGTTTCTTGCGGGAAGTGTTCTTCGACCGAGAACCGGTCTGCGCTGTGCTGCAGCAGCTGACTTACATCGCAAACCACATCCACACTGTATGACTCTTCTTCAAAATAATACAAGTCGAATTCCTCGACTTTTGCCTGACTCAGAGGCGACTCTACGTGCTCGACAACATCAATGGATATTAGTTCAACATCGGCTGAGAGTGGCTGTACGAAAACTCCTTCATCTTGTATAGGTGAAACAGGTCGCTCTTCGCAGGTAATGAGGTCACGTTGGGTCATCCTCTTTATATGGGTCAAGTCACAAATTACATCCACAACCATAGACTCTTCTTCGAAGTAGTAAACATCGGCTTCATGTATCTGGGCGCAAGCCAGAGGCTCTGTCACATGATCCTGAGGCGCCAAGGTCAAAAGGTCAATCTCGTCTAGTATCGGTTTGATGACTGCGTTTTCATCAGCAAATGGTGTAACACATCTCTCTTCAGACTGCATCAGTTCCATTTTTGCCATCTTTAGCAACTGTTGCACATCAATTGTGGCTTCGACAATGAAGTTTTCTTCCTCAACAAAACAAATATCATCTTCCACAATGCTTGCTTTCTCCAGCGACATCCTTTCCACGTCAGACTGTCTAAGAGTGACCGTTTCCAAGGCCTCCAGCTCCAGAAAGCATTCATCAACGACGAAAGGTGAGGCGCTTCGTTCCTCGGGCCATCTCATGGGTGGCTGGCGAACATCCCTCGTTGGTTCAGGCACAATCATTTCATCTTCGCATTCTCTGAGGTCGACCTCAGTCTCGACAGCTTTGTACAACTCAAGCTCAATAACCGTCGAACAAACAGACAACATGTACACATCATCCAGTGCCGATACGGTTTCAGGCAAATTGTCTTCATCTATCAACAGAGCAGTTAAGTCGAAGTTTGGTATCGGAGCTCGAGTAACTTCACGTGGTGGAGCCGGGATGATCTCCTCATCAACTGGCGGCATAGGGGGTCGAGTTACTTCCTGCGGCTGTGCTGGAATAATTTCCTCTTCCAACAGCACGTTACAAGAGCTAACATTAGCTCTATCAAGGGCTATTTCCACCTCAGATGGGACCAGTGACAAGTCGTTGGTTGGCGAAACACTTCCAACACTTCGTGACGGAGACACGCGGGATTCGGACACTAGAGTATGATTGAGTGGAGCAAATTCACGGAAAGGCTCCAGGTAGTCACTGCGTACCAGAACCGACCTCGGCCTTTCCAGCAATTCATCGAGCTCGTCGTCGTTAAGGTCCTTGATGGTATGTATCTTGATGGTTTCTACCAGAGCTTTGACGAGCGAAAGTTCCGCTGCTTCTACCTGCACCGCGTGATCTAAAACTGCTGCCGCCGTCGCCGACAATTCCATTATCTACACAAAGGACCACAATAGAGAATTTTTAGTAACATAGTAGATGTCAAAAAATGAGCAGAATGCGAGTATCATAATTTTATGACAAAGTAACGCAACATGCAGAGACAATAATGGTAACAAATGACCAAAGTAGTTTCACGAACGCCGCATCGAATCCCTCTTCCTCGCCATGGGGAGATCAGGACCAAAAATTCTCACCCCAAGCAGGACACTGATCCGTTTAGCCGCATTTGCAGCCACGTAAAGTCGCGTGACAGTCTGACAGAGAGCGGACGCAGCGACACACGAATTAATACACTACATTGCTGTCCAAACTGACGTACTACGGTATCAGTATAAACATAGTATATAAAATTGATAATATTTTGTTAAAAAAGACATAAACGTCAACTTGTTAGACAAAAAGTGTTGTATTTTGGCTGCCATGGTATAAATGTAGCTTCCGTGATGAAATTATCTCATGAACAGGCGCTATATCAATCAAGTGTCCTCTACATTTACCTTTATCTACAGGCGGACAATAGTGCAGTTACCTCAGATGATGGACTTCTCTCAGAGATTTCCTCCACCGTCTGAAGTGCAGACACAGCGTCTTGCAACATGGCACGCGTTGGGGTTGGTAGAGCTTTGGCAGCCAGACCAAAGAGTTTGGGAACTTCTTCCAGCGTGGAACTCCCAACTTCGTATTCGATCTGCTGCGTTTGAGTAACTTCTGACTCACAGACGACTCGCTGCAGCAGAGTCAGCATCCACTGTCTGTTGTTGACGCAGACCTGACCGAGTTCACACGCGTCAGTAGGCTTGGGAAGTACAGACGGCTCGGCCGTGTCAAGAAACAAGTCATCTTCCTCGCCTTCCGACTGGTATTCCGTCGTTATTCCGGTACGACACTGTTCAATGCGCACCGAAGACCGTTCCAGGTCGTAGACAATCTGTTGTTCCGTCGTGTTCTGTGGAGAAGGAACGCGCTCGCCAACCACTTCACCAAATGTCTCCTCGTCCTGTTTTGACATCTGGGTAAACGCCCAGCAGGCTGGCACATGTTTGGATGGCGGATTTTCCAGATTACCGGTCACGTTCTCGACAGCGCGATCTTCAGCGGCAATCAGCCTGAATTGCGCTGCGACTTCGGATTGCTGAGGCTGCATGAGGCTTCGCAGACACCACTGGACATCAGCCATCAGCACAACATCTTCCTCATAGCATCGCTGTATGGCTGTGATCTCCTCGGATAAGGGTTCTATCAACGTCTGCTGAGTGGCCTCGTGCGTTGATGACATGGTAGATTCTGAGAAGCACTCTTCACTGTCCGGCACGTACTCGTACGCTGCAATCCAACACACAACATTTCATGTCTTAATACACCTACAAGCCAGACGACTTGGGCGACTGGGCTGGCGCGCTGTAAAAGTAAGAAAGGTAAAGGTCATACTTTTCATATGGCGCCCCTTAGTGAAAAAACCACACTGCAAAAGTGCTCAGGTATGGCACGCGTTGTCGAGAGATTTCATAGTTTTACCTGCACACCCACGCGTTTACCTACGAATAGAATGAACCATACCTGCCTTTGCCTTCCCAGCCGCAGCTTGTCCAAATTTAGCCTACCGACCCCGAAGGAATGGAAGTCTGAGTTGACTTGAGAACAACCACGGTGAGAAAACAGCCTACCCAAGACCGCTACGTGAGCTATCACAGTTGTTAGCTGCTCAAGCTGTCATGCCTTATTGGGCAACTGGAGCACAGGAAAGTGTCGAACTCACGACCTCTCTGGCCGTAAGCCGCTACCACTGAGTCATCGACTCACCTGCTAAGTCTCGTGCCGGTCAAGGATTAATAACCCCCTTCCTCAACGACGGTGAGGGGATATTATAACACGTAAACACTTTAGCGTGACACGCCAGCCAATAAGCGACGAACCAGAGAAATTACTTTGGCCTCTTGTTAATTCATGCAATATGAATTTATGCAGCGTAGTAAGAGGTAAGCGTATATGCACGTAGGTCTGCATTCAGATATTCTGTATCGTGTTTATATTGCAACAATAGCAGCTAAATTCTTCCCCGAGTTTATCCTGGATTTTCAGAAGGACGCTCAGCTAATACACTGTTTAATATAAATAGCAAAGGGCCATAGCCACCTATATGTCACAAAAGACTCATTACACTAGGAAAAGTAAACACGACAGTACTTGACCAGAATGTCAGCATTGAGACTAGTTTTACCCGGAAACGCTTGAAGTCACTGTGGAAACACACATCGAAATAACAAATTGTAAATGATTTAAAACAGATATTAAACAGAATACCTGAATGCAGACCTACAGCATATCTCAGTAGATATATCAAGATTTAGTGGAAACTAGAAATACCTTCAATAGTGAGCGGTGCCTTGGTCCTTGCTTGTCCATACTTGTTCTCAGCGAAACACTCGTAGACGCCGGCGTCTTCAGGGAACACTTCAGCAATAGTCAGCGACGCGTCGCCTGTTTGCTCGTCATAAGTAATTACGAACTCTGGGTTATCTGTTGCAATAACTTTTCCATCGCGACTCCATTGCGTGGAGATCGGCATTGGACGTCCCGTGACCTGGCAGACCAGGGTGGCCTTGCCTCCATCCATCGTCTGTAAGGACTGTAGCTCCACCACAAACACCGGCGGGCTGCCCTCTTCAGGCTTCTCCACGCTCGCTTCAATGCATTTCGTCCTTTGTACAAACAGTTGCGTCTTCTCGGTCTTAGGTTCTAAGATCTCCGCTTCTACCCTGACGCCTTGAGGCAAAGCTTTGCGTTCTACGTCCATTGCGGACGTCTTGAGTTTTAGCAGCTCGATACCGATCTCTCGGCGATCTTCTGTGTCGACCGAAACAGTTTCGGAGAAAGTTTGCGGACCGCTGACGTCTGCGATCATTGTGTAGCCTAGCGGCAAGGCCTTCTGGTGAAAGTCCAGAGTCGATTTCTTCTTCTTCAACAGCTCAACACCAACTGACTGATGATCACACGTGTCGATCGACAGCGTCTCCGAAAAAGTTTGCGGACCGCTAATCTCGGCGACCATCTTGTAGCCTCGTGGTAACGCTTTCTGCTGTACGTCGAGCGTTGATTTTTTGAGTTTGAGCAACTCGACGGCTACTGCCTGGTGGTCTGAGGTATCAATGCTGACTGTCTCGGAGAACGTGGGTGGTCTGTGGTCAGAAGTCTGCAGCAACTGAAGTGTGTGGTAGTCGTAGAATGTTGCCAGCTCGTCGTCGCTGTAGTTGAACTGCTCCGAGACGGAAATTGGCACGAAAGTGTTAGAGAAGAGGAAGGTGGAGTTGGTGCCGGTTACTTGACTGCTGGAGTCGGTACGAATAACGGCGATCGGTCTTTCAGACTCAATCTTGCGTGAAAACAGACGTGGAGACTGCTTGACAGATGTCAGTTGTGAAGTGTCTTCAGAAACAATAGGTGAACGTGCTGCACGCAACACACAATAATTCTGTAGTTAAAGTTAGTGAGTAAGTAAGTGAAAATATTTATAACTTGTCGTAAGTACGACGGTAGATTTTTTCACACCCGCGGACCAGCAGCAGTGAAACTCTTGTCACCGTAGATCACCGAGGACCGGAAATCAGCATAACTTAGTTCACGTGCCTCCAAAATTCTCTGAGACTGGTCTGGGAACCGACCCTAGCATTGCTAATGCTTGCCTGGACGCAGTTATATCGGGCCTTAGCTGATTTTGCAATTATGTTTAAATTATTTGGCGTTTACTCCAGCGATAGGAGCTTCAATTGAGTGGTAGGGCCTCTGTACATTGCAGTACAGTTCAAGAACGATAACGTTTTAAGCATATTGGTGAATCGATGATTCTGCCTCACAGAACTTCTCGCGTGATAAATGACACCAGTAATAATTTCAACGCATTGCCTGTGACTGTGATTTTAAGTCTGCACATGCATATTCAGTAAAACAAATTTGATATATACACAGTCACATACTTTCTCCAATCCACAAAGGCAAGAAGCAAAGATTATAGACGACCCTAATACAACGCAATATACACTGATGAACAAAAAAGAAAGGACAGCTATATACCTAGTACAAAGAGATGAGCGTTGGTAAAAGCTGTCCCCCAAGTGTTGTTAACACGACACGTGTACTCAGCCTCATTTTGAACGGTGCTTGATAGTATGGTCAGTGTACTCGTTCCTCGGTCCATATCTTCAACGATCTCAACACCATCAACTCCACCCACCACCGCCTGCCTATCGTCACTCGAGTGTACCAGGGTTCCGCTAATAAACCATTGAACCGACGGCCTTGGATGACCGTCGAAGAATACGGTAAAAACGGCCGCTTCTCCACTAGTGACGCTTTGGTTTTCGAGACCCAACAAGAACGCTGGAGGCTTATCTAGGTCTGTGAAGCTAGGAGCGGTGTGCTGTGAGGGTACCACATCCACGGTGACTGGTGCTTCCAGTGGTAGACCGGCCTCAACAGCTGAACCAATGGCAGGCTGCGTGGCAATGCTGGCTGGTAGACCAGGCTGCACCTGGGGCAGTGTGGAGTCCGATGTTGATGGCTGTTGAACTGGGTCGACAGGTACTTGCTCCAGTTCTAGCCAATACCAGTCAACACACACATTTAGTATATTACGATATAATAGTATTAAGAAATTTAAACGTCAAATAATAGACAGTTTACTCCACAATATTAAAACAACAGCTGTAAAAAATAAATTGTGTATGTTTCTAATCTGTGTCGTTTTTATGTTTCTTGTATGTCTTGGTAATAATTCTTAATTTCATGTGTTGCACTGGACTCTGTTCTAATTGTTTTAGTTACTGAGTAGCCCATAAACGGAGCATTTGCTCTTTGGGAACTACCCGTCGCACCACATTTTCTATACACTGTGTACGTTTTTGCTTTTGTGTGTGTGACGAATAAATTTTTTTTAAATTTTAAATTACAATATTACAGTATTACGGTATTACGGTGAAACTACACATGTTTCTGATTTGTGTCACGTTTTTATGTTAAGTTTGTGTTTTGGTAATTCTGTTCATTGTTCTTTGTACTGGGTAGAATCTGCTCTTTGGGTACTACCCGTTGCACCACATAATATACTATATTGTGAACGCTTTCGCTTTTTTCATGATGAATAAACTGATTTGATTTGATTTGATTTAAAACCGTCTCAACGATCTGTGCTAGGTTTATCTGGATTCATCAGAGATTTTCAACACAGTCTTCGCACGATGCTTCAGCAGTTATTATTCACGAACTTCTCTGATGATGGTCGAAATATTTTAGCACAAGACATTACGTTTAAATATACGTTTCTGTGACGTCTGCATTGAAGTATTTTTGGTGCTGGAAAAATATCGCAAAATATGGAAATGTTCATGCTCAATCAATAGTTGAAAGTGATTGTAACTTGTCATGTCCAGCTATAAATCGTGCATTATATGTTAACTAAAAAATGCGGCAATTAAGAGGTACTGCCACTTATAGTTGCCGGCTCGGGCGCCCCAAAACATCCGCCATCCTAAATCACAGTACGCGGCAACAGGACACGTCTTATTCACGAAAACCGTTCGTATTGACTGAATTCACGTCAGCAAGCATCAACAACCACTGCCTTGATTTCAGACGGCAAGATGAGAGCCCAGACATCGATGCTATACGCTATTGTTTTAGATTTTTGATTTTTGGCCCCATTTTTAAATAGGCGCGAATGCGAATGGGGTCGACAACGCAGCAAAAATTTCGCACTTTTTGACCTCTTGTGAAAAATTGGAGAGGGCTGGCTGGAGATGTCTATACGAATTATTCGTGCCACACATAGGTTCTAAGCACCGGTATACTTTTTACCCGGCGGCGATCAGAGGTATGGTCACATGTTGGACGGTTGGCTAAAAAAGAAGAACCGGCGGTAAAACATGTAGCCAACGGCAAGGTTTTGCCGGCAGCCAAATAACGATTATATTTCGTGCTACATTAAAAATTACAGTTTCGCTGCATAGATTGACATTAACATTAGCACACACACTGACAAGTACATTTAAATTTTTCCGGGGAATCAGTGCACGTAATGGTGATAAGAAATAACGCGATGCTATAGGCCTACGCGTAACATCACCGCTATCGAAGAGTTGTAGTAACGTATTAAAAGCAACAAGTCACAGGCCTACTTCTGACACGAAGAAAAGTCTTAGTGGTCGCTTGTCCCAGTGTATTAGTCGCTGAGCAGACATATTCGCCGGTGTCCAGCAGTGTGACACTGTTTATAGTCAACTCTGATTGGTCGCCGCGCCCGCTCAACGTCACGTGATCACTAGCAGAGACTTGTGATCCATTGAATAGCCACATGACTCTAGGTTCTGGCTCGGCGTGATAGCGACACTGTAACCTGGTAATAGAAAATACACGTTATAACCACCGACCGAAATGTATACATTTTCCAACAAGGCGTGAAATATCTCTTATGAGTAATGATATTAAAAGCAAGCTACGCCATAACGTACACAAACTTGGGCCAAATATTGAGGGGGCAAAGTGCGAAACTGAGTGACCGAAGGGCATGAAGCAGGTGAGGTGTGGGGAGGGGTGTCTAGCGACAGCGCTTGTATAAGACAACAGGTAATTAAACTGTGTTCGAAGGGAGCACATACCTGCGCGCGGCCGCTTTTTCGCTGTCGTGACCTTGATATTAACCACATGACCTTGAAACTCGAAGGTGACCTAGATATTCTAATAATGTACCTTCACACCGAAAATGAAGTTGCTAGCTTCAGAACTTCTAAAGCTGGATGAGATATGTATGTCTATGAAAGTGAAATAAAAATACGAAATTAACTCTAAAGGTCAAAAAGTTAAGGTAAAAGGTCACCAACTTCCAAACACTGCTAGCGTTCACCGTGGGACATATTCCTACCAAGTTGCATCAATTTCTGATCAGTAGTTTTTGAGATTTTGTGCGGACAGACAAACAGACAACCGCCGCCAAAAACAATACCTGCTCGCAGCATAGACGCACAGGTAATAATAATTAACAAAAGTATGAAATGAGAACTGACTTGACTTGGTCTCCCTCGTTGACCTCGGTGACTGGCGCCAATGTCTCAGTGAAAGTCGGTGAACTCTCAGTTACTCGGACCTCCTGGTCGCCGACCGTCGTCACTTTCTCTTTCTTTACAGAAGTTGTCTTCTCTGTCACCGTCACCTCCACGTTTGGCGCTGTAGCCGACACATATCGACTATACAGATTTTCACGCCGCGGTCAACACCGGCAAGTGCTTAAAGTGATTGAGCGATGACTACATCGAATGGGGCACCATCTGGCGAATAAGTCGTGACAGTCGCACTTATATACGGTACCACGGGCAACATTTCCTACATTCCCTCGCCCCTACCTGTAGGAGAATTAGGACCCACATCGAGCACATTGTTTCTTGAGCCCCAGAATCTCCACTCCAACCAGAACCTTAATCCATTCAGCTGTTTTGCAGCGCGCAGCCTCGTGACAGACAGACAGACAGACACATCACGCTACGGGATCATCGGTTGATCGCAATAGGCCCAGACCAAGTGCAATTGATGCGGCCTAAAACAAATGAACCAAACAAACAGCACTATGCGGTAGATACTGACGGACGACGACGACGTTGGCAGTGCAAGTGGCCCTTCCGCAGACATTTGTAGCGCGGCACGAATAGACGCCCGTATCCGATTGTTGACAGTTTGTCAGAACGAGGCTGCAGACTCCGCTAAGAGGCTCGTAGCTAGCGCTATGCCTCTCTGTCATTGCCAACTCCACTTTCTCTTTTAACCATTCTACTTCCGGTTGAGGGTCTCCCCTGACTACCGCCCTGAACGTGCAAGAGTCGCCCTCCACCACTACGCACGGCTGAATAGGCTCCACGAACTTGGGGGCCTGACCCACGGCATCCACCTCGTCTCCGGACGTTGGGACTGTAGACACCTGCAGTCAAACCACAACGTCCACAAGTACTTCGCAAATGTACGCAAGTATAAGTACTAAGCACAAGTACACGTACATAAGAACGTTCTTTCATTGATGAAAGGTCAACATCTTAAGGCTAAAACTTTGAAAACCTACACGACTTCGTCACTGTGACTGGACTCTGCGGAACTTTTAAATTAGCTGTAGTATGTTTCATTATGTATGTAACATTATTACTGATTTAGTTATCATGTATTTTCATGTAACAAAACGTACTCAAATCCTAAAGGTACACGATGTTGAAAATACATAAGTACAAGTACTCAAATACTTCAAATGAAACTCTAGTACTGGTCATCACTGAAAACCTGAGACGAAGTCATTTCGGCAGAATCTTGTGGTGGTAAGATGGTGACGGTGCACTGCGTCTGGGCAGATCCCGATGGATTAGTGGCAATACACTTGAACTGTCCCTGATCGGAAGCCATACAGTCGACAATGACGAGCTGACAACGGCCTGACGACGGGTCGCGGTTGATTGCGTAGTCGGTGCTAGCGTCAATACTGCGGTCGTTGTGAGACCATGAAACTGACGGTGTGGGCTGACCACTGACCACGCAACTCAGGGTCACTTCGGACCCGTCGCGAGCTGAGACATTCTCCAGTTGCTTCGTAAATTCCGGACCTACAACGCACATTTACCAAATAATAATTAGCATAAGTCTACATACAACGGCAGCAGACAGTGATGGACACCATCCGAAAAAGCAAGCTCTAGCTGGTCGGCCAGATTTGTAAAACGTCTGATGATCGACTGTTAAAAACGGTGTATGTTGGGGATGTTGGAAGGCGAAAGACAACCCGGACGGACGTGGATCGTCGGCATCCTGGCGTGGTAAAGTCGACATCAAATGAGCGATGACGATGACGGAAAACAGAGACAAATGGAGAACATTCGTGGCTGACCACGGGATCATAGCAGAAAGAGGGGGAAATTCGTGAGAAAGGAAAATCACCTAGAACACAATACGGAACATTAAGAGTTATGACGGCATGTTGTTGCTTACGCTGGTATGCCCTAGTGCGTTTTTAACAATATTCACTATTGGCTGCGCCCTGCGCCACTCGCTGACGACGGACAGACGGATGGACGGACACACGAAATAATGCTCTGCATTGTTTGACGTACTGACGTCTGCTAGTACTAAACCGCTATGGATTCTTGCCAAAGCCAACCAACCACTCGTTAGAACTGGTTAAGGTTTAGGTTAGGGTCAGGGTTGGGGTTGGAGTTAGGGTTAGGATTAGGATTAGGACAAGGGTTAGAGTTAGAATAAAAGTTAGATTTAGGTTTAGAGCTTAGAGTTAGAGCCAGCGTTAGGTTAGCCTTTGGGATGAGTTGACTGTAAACCGTACTAGGCTACTACTACTACTACTACTACTACTACTACTACTACAGTACTACTAATCTACTACTACAGTTATTCAGTTACTACTACTACCTTGTGCGTGGGAAGGGGCAGCAGCCTGCTGTTGAGGCTGTTCTGAACTTGTGATCTGCTGTTCAACCGCAGTGGCAGTGACAGTGGTGGTGGCCTGCTGGGCCGACACGGTAGGCGCCTCGGCTGACGCAGGAGCTGTGTGCTCCACACGCACCGACGCTGGGGCGTGAATAGCTGCAATACACCATCAGGTCATCATCACAATTATCATTATCAGCAGTATTAACCAAGTAATCATTCAATCAATCAATAAGTGACTGTGAGAGATTCTTTTAAGCAGACTACATAACGAAACTATAGGTCCACTGAAATTGTCAGTCACAGAACGAAGTCCGAACAAGACAAAGGTAAAGGTTATACACTTGATATAGCGCCCCTTAGTAAAGGAACCTCACTGCAGAAGCGCTCAGGTATGGCACGCGTTGTCGAGGGATTTTACAGTTTTACCTGCACACTCACTCGTTTATCTACGAATGTAATGAACCATGCCTGCCTTTGCCTTCCCAGCCGAAGCTGGTCCTCATTCAACAAATCCGTACCATACCATGGTGTAAGCAGTCTGTCCAGGACCGCTACATGGCAGCTATTTCATGTTGTTAGCTGTTCAAACCATGACGCCTCACTGGGCAACTGGAGCACAGGGGCTGAGCGTCGAACTCATGACCTCTCGGACTACAAGCCGCGACGCTAACCACTGAGTCACCGAGTCACCAATACAGCTAGCTGTAAACAGTGCGTTTTCAGTCTATGACGAAAGGTTTGTAGAACTGATGCCGAGACGACGTGTTCGGGTAGACTGTTCCAGATTTAAGCTGCAGTAGCCGGGAAAGCTCGACCACCAACAGTTGAGTTTGACAGGTGGCGCCACCAGGCGGCTAACGAAATACTATACAGGACACATGAGGAGGCATCATCAAGATATGAAACAATTCGCGAGTGCAACAAACAAGTGGCTACTGATGGCTACAATAATGTAGTAACGGACGCATCGCAGTGGCGCCATCTGGCAAATGAACAAGATCAGTCGCCCGCGTGACAGACAGAGAGATTGACTGACTGACAGACGCCCATGCTACGGGATCGTCGATTGCAATAGTTCGCATCTCATGCATTCGATGCACCTTAAAATGAAGTAGTGGCTATTCTCGTCGATGATAGTTCAACAGTCTGAAATAGATAAAAGACGGACAACTGACAATGAAGATGTCAAGAATCGAGAGACTCACATTCAATATGCAGATGAGCAATGCACGTGACCTCTCCACCCGGGTTACTGACAACACACTTATAGACCCCCGCGTCAGCCGGACGCACACTGAACACCATCATAGCATAGTCTCCATTAGTCGGATTGTTCGCAATACGGTACTTGTCGGACGACGTCAGAGTGCGGTTGTTGTGGAACCACTCGCAGCTGGTGGGGGTCGACGAGTAGATCTTGCACCAGAAGTGAGCCATCGCGCCGTCGTTGAGATGCTGGTCGCGCATTGGTTCAATCAGGCGAGGAGCTGCCACACCGGACGCCTCCACGCGCTGCACGCCTACATACGACGCATCGGATATTGTTGACGATCCAGACAATTCAACAGGTTCGACATGTTCCATTTTTTGGCATAATTGCACCATCACTGTACACTTGCTACAATGACGCCGCGGTCAACATTGACAAAATGATGCCCCAAAGCTGTGCAATGTTGCCTATTTTGCAGTGATGTGGTCTGAGACTTTGGTTTTGTTACAATACCGGTCTCACTGAAAGTCGACTGTACCATCTTAGCAATAAAAATCTGTTGTACTGTAGATTAAACAATTAATCTTACAAACTAAAATTTAGCTGTTTTGTAAGTTAACTCTGTTTCTTTTATTTTACCAGTTTTCTTTGTGTACTTCGTTTACATTGCGATTATAAAATAAAATAAACCAAACTATGCATCAGTTGCAGCTATTTTACGTGTGCGCGTGTCTAGAGGCTACTCACTTTGCTGCTGCTGTTGTTTTACGACTGTTACCCGCGACTCAGCTTGGCGTGGTGACACTGGTCGAACACGAGGTGAGGTCGGCCTGGCTTGCGATGGAGCACTGCCCGGCGACAGCAGAGGACTGTACCACACACGCAGTGCACACATTCATGATCGCAACAAGCAGCGCACAGAGCACCACTTGGTCCCGGCAGAGTTAAAACAGCGGATGCAGGGCTTTGGGGGTGCCCCACCTCACCCCCACGAACCCGACCCCCGAATAAGATGGACATCAGCCTCCTATCCACAAACTTGCCAAGTTTCATGTGGAAAAATTGAAGGGTTCGCAACACCGTAGTCTCTATCAGCTGTCATTAGTATGCAGAAGTAAAGGGCAAAGGTAAAGGTCATACACTTGATATAGTGCCACTTAGTGAAAGAACCTCACTGCAGAAGCGCTTAGGTATGGCACGCGTTGTCGAGGAATTTCACAGTTTTACCTGCACGCCGATGCGTTTATCCACAAATAAAATGAACCATACCTGTCTTTGCCTTCCCAGCCGTAGTTGGTCTTCATTTACCGACCACGGAGAGATGAAAGGCTGAGTTGGCTTAGGCACCACTACGGCGAGTAAACAGTCTGCGCAAGACCGCTACGCGACAGCTATTACCGTTGTTAGCTGTTCAAGCACGTCACGTCTCACTGGGCAACTGCAGCACCGCGGAGCGTCGAACTCACGACCTCTCGGTTCGTAAGCCGCGACTCTAACCACTGAGCCACCCACCGAGTATACCATCGTGATTGTTTATGTGAGAAAGCTCAGCCATTTCCGATTATCACGATACAACGGATAGGGGGCTAGTGCATCGCGTGATGTGTCTGTTTACTCCCATTAGGCCACCAGACGAGCAATACCAAATTATACTGCCTGGTGACAGACAAACGTTACGAACTGCAAGTCCGTCGTCCTGTGCTACCACGCTACCTTGTCTACAACACAGTAAAATTGGTGAATAAGAGAAAGTGAGAAATGCAGACGTACGCAGCATGTGCGACGAATTGTTTGCTTGACATGACAGCAGGTTCAACAGGAGTGCGCCGTGCATCTGTTAACAGTAAAGGTAATGGTTAAGGACACTTGACAGAGAGCCTCTTTATGAGACAACCTCATCACAGAAGCGCTGAGGTATGACACGCGTTGTAAGGGATCTTACAGTGTTACCTGCCACTCACGCGTTTATCCGCCGACACTATGAACCATGCTTCCGGCCAAAGCTGGTCCTCATTTACCGATCCCCGGAGGGATGGAAGGCTGAGTCGACCTAGTTGGCTGATTACATACCTAGATAGTTTACCCGCTAGAAGACGGTCACCCATCCATGTACTAACCGGGCCCGATGTTGATTAACTTTGTCGATCAGACCAACGACGCTAACCATTACAACACGCCAACATTGTGGAATGATGTCATTTATTGCCTTGTCATTCGTGTGGAAAGTTTTGTGTACTTGGACACACTGTCCAGCCCTCAGAATGTCAGTGCTTATCAGGCATCGGGAAACGTATTGCCCTTGTCTCGTCTGCGATGGCATCCTTGTCGAAGATATGGCGAGACTGGCGTTTATCACTGACCATCAAGATCCAGACACACAAGACACTTGTTCTCTCCACCCTTCTGCATGCAGCAGAGACATGGACCGTAAGTGCTGAAGATGACAGCATCCTTGAGAGCTTTCACATGAAATGTCAGCATCAGATACTCGGCATCAAATGGCAAGATCACGTCCGTAATGTCGATGTTGTAAACCAGACTGGTCTCCCTCCAGTCATGGATCACATCATCAAACGTCGCAACTCCCGTTTTATGTCATATCGCCAGGATGCCGTGCACTGTGCCAGTCCATCAAGCTCTACGCTGTCAGGCTGACCTGTCTCTCGGCCGTTTCCCAGACAGCTCATGGAAACGTCGTCCCGGTCGTCTTCCGAAACACTGGCTGGACGAAATCCGTGACGACATCCAACGTTCACCAGCCGATGTGTGGAGAGACGCTGTCAAAGCGGTCATCTTGGAGCGACGCAACGGTCCTTGACGACTACGAGCTAACGACGACGATTTGTTGTCTGGCGTTGTAGTTAAGTGTCACGTTAAAACGTCTATAACCTTTCTGCACCTTAGTCATTTAATCTTCTCGTCCCGAATGGCAACGGATTTTGGCCTATGATTCAACGGTGAGATTTGATTATTTGTGGTAGACTAAGCTGGTTTCTAATTCTAGTCAACTCCTGACTAACACTGGACTCCCATAAATCCTGCCTTAAATTTTCCGGCAATTAAGATAAGTAAGTGAAAATGTACACCGAGACAGACCTCTGATGACTTGCAGTCTGACGCGGTTGGTGGCCGTTCCAGACACTGACGCGGCTGTGCACTGGTACCACGCTTCGTCATCAGGCCTCACCGACCTAATGTACAGTGTCGACCGGTTGCCGTCCGTCGTGATCTGGTAGTGATCTCCACCAGGATGTATGTGTCTACCGTCCTTCTGCCAGCTTAGCGTAGGTACCGGTACTCCACTGATCTCGGCCTCGAACGTCACCGACTGGCCCTCGTTCACCGACTGGTTGTTCATGCGAGCGGTGAAGCGTGGTGGCGTCGACGTCTGGCCAGCTGCAGTAACCGATAGTTAGTGAGTTAGGAACGGCTGGTTAGACGCTACTCGCATGCGCTTTGGAGTTTTGATAGAGGAGACAAGGAGACAGAAAGGTTAACATACAAACAAACAGACAGACCATTTGTTTGTATGTACTCGTACAATATGATATTAGCCAAGACGTTAGCAATGTTACCCACATGATCATCACATTCATGCATACCACCACCGACAATAACTAATGCTAATAATAGTGATGATATTAATAATAAAAAATAATAAATCTTCGTGTAATTTTTTGAAACCCCGACACTTTCACCTGGGTTAAAAATAATAATATACCTAATGAATCTTGTTGTTAATGATGATAATATGACAAATAACAGTGATAACAGTTTAAGCAAAACATTGTTTAAAAACTCGAAAACACCATTTTGGCAGTCTTTCAGTTTATTTTCAATCAAAACCATCAGCCGTTGCATATTTCAGTAGTACCTAGTTGAAACAATGATATACTCTATGTATTATGCTCTTTATATATATAAGCTATTAGCAGGCCACTCTATCGTGAGCTAATACTCTAAAGTCGACTAGAGAATATCGTCCACAACAGTATCACATAGAAACTAACTGCGCGACATTCTGAGTCACTTCAAAAACACATCCACTTCAACTACGAAACTACGAAGCTAAAAGTTCAACAACATCCCGATATATAGGTCATAATAAAGACGTTATGTAGGTCACTAGGTCACGGGTTACTAGGTCACGCCGAAATCACCCAGATAAATGACACGATTAGAGGTCACATGGAAGTTTATGCCTGTAACAAGGTGACCTAGTGACCTAGTAGAGGTCAAATGTCACGCGAAGATGAACCGATGTTATAGTCTGGGACGCGCCAATCTAGGTCACCAGGTCACACCGTAAGTGACCTAATTAGAACACTAGATTAGATTCTAAGACATATGACTACTGTACAGATGACCAAAATCTACTCTGTAATGTTGCTCTTAATGTTTGGGACAAACGCTGTAAGGCGTTGCTGACTAGTTCATTTTGAGTTTTATTTTTATTTTTTGTTCGCTAGAAACGCTGCAGTTTTCAGATTCAGTATCAATTAATTAATTTAATTAATTAATTAATACTGATAAATTAATTAATTAATTAATTGAATGGAAAAACTATATAGGAAATGACCTATTTTTGTCATACTTTAGATTCATGTCTAGTTGTTTGTCAACTTCTATTGAACAATAAGGAAGGTCGCACAAAGGTGACCTAGTGACCTAGTAGAGGTCAGAGGTCACGCTATCACGTACGGAGTATATTGAGGCGGACTTGAAAGCGATCCTCGCCGGCTCGATTGCGCGCAATGCAAGTATAGAGGCCGGAATCAGAGAGACGTGTCGAGTCGATGATCAGTGAACTGATTCCTTCCTCATTGATGACAATCTTGTGCAGGAAGTCCGGCAATACCTCGGTCCCGTCTCGGAACCACAGCATGTCGGGGATGGGACGACCTGATACGACGCAGTCGAAGCGTGCCAGATGATTCTCTGGAACTTCAAGATCGGCTGGAACCTTGCGAAATACCGGCTTGAAATACGCCTCCGAGACGCCGCCGAGATCACCTTCTCTGAATCGGCCTGGGCTGTACAACGCATGCCATAGCGTACAGAAACAGTCATTGAATACTCAATGAAACTGACTATACTAGCCTGTTATCTCGTGAAGTTACCTATCCTACTATTGTGATGATTATCCATGGTCATCTCGAACGATGCGATTTATCACAATCTACTGCTATGACGTTGGTCTACCAGTTAATCAGAAAGTTGCAGTTACATATTCTGCACTTTCCTGCCAAGTAAAACTGTTACATGATACGGTGAACTAGCACATGAATACAGTGATTATACGGGCCGTCATGTATTTAGTATAAAATAGTTAGTGTAAATATTAAGACATCGTCAGCTTCTCATAAGGGATGTCGATCTACCGGCGGTCCTTAATAATTTCAGTTGGGAACTGCCAGCGGTTGAGCACCCTAATATTCTAGATTACTCGTGTATTATTCTAAGGCTCTTACGCTGTATGCAGTATTCATATTTTTCAACATACCGTAAATAAAGTGTAATTTTTTTTGGTGAATTTGTAAGTCAATTTGTGATACTGTCAGCAAATGAGAACTGCAGCACTTAGGCGACATGACCAGAGCACAGAACCTCTGTGCATACATTTTTGAAGAGCGATGACATGGTACAAGAAGCAGAGAAAGACCAAGGAGACGACGGGGTGACGATATCATAGATTGGACTGGCAAGGCTCTGGTAGAGTGCACAACAATAGCAAGAGACGGGAAGAGTTGGAGAAAACTGGCGTGTCATTCCGTGGTCTCCGACCTTCAGCAATGAAGACGGAATGACGACGACGACGGCTATCTGCCGCTTCTCATGAGATGCCGGTCAAAATTTATACTCTCAAATAGGTGAGGGGTTTTGGGCCCGCCTAATATCTGCATCAGACCGTAGCCACCACTGCTGATGCTGATGACGATAATGACGATGATGACGATGACAATGCGTGTAGATTACCTTTGCATGAGTCTGCGCAAAGTCTCAGGTGATACATAGGAAGTTTCATCAACAGGTTGTTCAGGTTGTTCTACTTCCAGGTGTGCCTGATTGGATGACTGACCAATCACGTTCGTAGCCAGGCACGTGTACGTACCTGCCGCAGACAGCAATACATACAGACATATTCAGACAAACACGTACACGTTTTGTCAGCACAGAAACTCCGCCAAAAAGTTTGCTCAAGCAAGCCCAGAAGCTGTAAGTATGTCCATTGTCCACTCTGTTTCCTGACCGGATGATGTAATCTTGTTAGGTTTGGTATTGTGTAAGTTAGACCTAGTTTTTATTCCGTAATAGTTATTTAGGTTTCATGTTATTCTGGGGTTTGTATATTTCGCCAGGTTGCTGTTTCTTTGATTGTCAGTACAGTGCAACTGTTACATGTATAACTTAGAACAGTGTCGCTGAAATTACTAATAATGTGTCGAGTGAGACGGCAAAATTCTATTCACTTGTGACTTGCTGCCAACAGTTTAAAAAAATAAAATTCATGTCTATTTATTTCTCTTATCTCTTTATTTTTTATCTTTTCTTCTTCTTGTGTTTTAGAAGGTAGACGTGACAAGACATGTTTCACTGTAGTGTAGTTCATTATTCAGTCATTCTTTAACGTCGTCAATCCAACTCTATCAGACAGACATGTAGACAGACACACAGAGAAATAGACACAGAGGCCGAGATATACCGGCGTCGTCTGGCGTGACATCACGAATTCTAAGTGAACAGACTCCGTCACGCGTCAACTTCATTTCATGACGCCTTGATGGACGTAACAGACGATCATTGTGGTACCAGTGTATCTGCGCGCCAACAAATCAAACCAACAGTATCACACAGCACAAAATACTTATCCGAAAACACACAAACGCCACTAAAAGTAACTACCAACTGAATCGCCAAAACACACACAAGCAATGTTCTGCAAGTAATAGCGGACATTTAGGACGTTACCTCTCTTGATGTACGTCTTCTACGTCATAGAGAGACAGAATTTATTTTCCATGTACAGTGTACATACTGAAATAATGTTGAAATAATAACATATCATGGAAGGCTGCCAGAATAGGCCTACGCCCATCAATGCTGGCCACCTATGTCTAATTAATACAATATTACATAATAATGAAAGAAACAAGAAAAATAGAATAAACAATACAAAAACGTACACTATAAGTTTAAACATAGCAGACCCCAGTGGTAAACATAATACATAATACTAACAAAATTAATACAATTTATTTACTACATTATCTCCCAGAATGCACTATATATTTTCTTAATACGCATTTGAAAGTCTGTAGCGACTTTATATTTTTAACCTCTGAAGGTAAAGCATTCCATAATTTAGAACCTTTATATTTAATTGACTTTTTATCAAGATCAGACAAGACATTGTAAGTGTGAAAGTGATCTTTTTGTCGTATCGTAACAATGAAATAAACTGTTTTCATCAAAATAATTAGAGAAAACCGAAGGTAATTTATCCTTATTGTAAACATATTTATGGATAAATATCAGAATCTGATAATTATGTAATAGCTGTATTGGAAGTGTGGAGTAAGTTATACAAAGGTCAATACTATGACATTTAATAGATTTATACTGCAATATACGAAGCAATTTGTTATTTAATACAATTAATTAAGAAAGATGATTAGCAGTAGTATTAGCATAAACTTTAATTCCATATAAAAGGTGGGAGTGTACAAATGCAAAAAAAATCATTCTAAGTACGAGGGTTGATCAATAAGTAACGAGAAAAACATATAAAAATAATATATTGTCGGCACTTGACATAATCAGTGGTTAGGCTACTTCTTTACAACAACACAAGTACCCTCTATGGTC
>Ga0126335_1000329_pt1 | contig 22332 bp, 16 predicted proteins | sample OlaspJWI45metaG_FD_108409 | JGI IMG/M metagenome (GOLD analysis project Ga0126335, IMG submission 108409) | Marine gutless worms symbiont microbial communities from Oahu, Hawaii - Olavius sp. 1 OAHU.JWI-45 metaG | ecosystem: Host-associated > Annelida > Digestive system > Unclassified | place... | reverse complement strand
CGTCGACATTGATAGTCACAAACTGAGCAGCTCAAAGGTCGTTCACCAGTGTGAACATGTTAATACGCACTGGTGAACGACCTTTCATAATTCCTTGCCCGGTTCCAGAACCGGATAATTGTTCTGCATTGTTTTATTTCACATGCACGTAATAATAACGTTATACGTTATTTTCTAATCCCGAAATCCCGGGATTGCAATCCATAGTTAGCTGTCTCCCTCCTATGGGCCTATAGTCTACAAGACATTCTTGACACAGATTCTGATCTCCGAAGAGTTATTCCATGCAGTCAGAGGACATGTATATGTCGAAAATATCTTTGCAGTTAAAGTCCATGTTTGAGTTCAAAGGCAGTGCTGTTGGTGTCTGATTTTCTACAAAAAAACCTGAAAACGGCCGGCTTCACTTCTCATCGGCGACTTATAGCACAATCATCGGCGTTCACCCCTATACTGTCTTTTGTTGTCTTCTCACACTCGTACTTTTAGTCGCTCTGAGATTCTCTTAGAGGTTTTCGAGGCAGCCGATCGTGCCAACATAATCCGTAGTGCAGCAAAAATGACAAGAAAACTAAACTTATAGCAGCATTGTCCCGTTGTCCAGCATTCATATAATCTTGCAGTCTTGGAGTATTGGGGCCGATTTGCCTGTCGGCGTCGGAAAATAACTCTTTAGCGTTATGACGAGCGGCGACTCCCTAGGTGGCGGCAGTGAATTTCCGGTCATCGACTGCGCATGCGCGGCGGCGCGTTTTGCGGTGACTAATCATCGGAGAGGACCTAGCGTTACAACATCGTCAATTACGGTGCGTCATGGCCTGTCTGACCACGTGACCGATTGCGTCGTTTGCACCGTCGCTGCCTCGGAAATGAGTAAAACGACGACTGCCAAAGTTTGCCTCGTCTCGACAAACGCTGTCAAGGGCTCTGAAGTTACGACGGCATAGCACTGCCGATTAATTATGTATGAAAGAGATTACTTATTAGTATCGGCTGCATGGTAATCCGTTCAGTCGCATCCCGGACTATAGCATTTAATAGCGTGAACAAAAAAGTTCAATTTTGGTTTGATAGTAAAGAGATAATTTCATTATATTTCTAATCACACTTTTTACCTGGCTGTTCCCATTATTGTAACTTTTCAGCAGTAGTGAGACGTTATGGTACCAAATCATGAATCAAAAAAGAGACGCTGGGGCTGCGGTGCCCTTGCCTGAATTACTTCATTTTTGGACCTCAAAGGTGCCACTACTGGGTTCAGACTGGGACACTATAACGTCACACTTGGTACCACAACAATCCTCAAGCATCGATACATTGTGTGCAATAAATCATATGTCGATATCTTGAATCGTTTACGCGTGGAACAATAGTGTGACAGACGGACGGACAGACAGACGGAATTGCGATAGCAATAGCGGCGTCTAACACTTTAGACGCGCACCAAAATGCTACCTGTAACTACATATATTCATGAATTTTAACTAATTTTACGTTCACCCTGTGCACAGTAAATTATTGTTGGTTAATCTCACATTATTAGCTGGCCCGCCACCTGCGGCGTAGCCAGGAATGTGAATTGGGGGGGCTCCCCTTCCTTGCCTTGTCTAAGCCAGTGTCCGCCACAATGTGGGGCCAGCTATTATAATGGTCCGCGTTATCCGTCTGTCTGTTTGTTTGTCACACACCACTATCTCCGAAGCTAAGCGAGATAAACCTATATCGTTACTATGAAACGCGAATAGGAAACCGGGCTTTCCTATTCAGAATCTGCCATCAGATTCGCGATCGGAAGTACGGTTCCGCCACGTTGAGCGTTTCCGGGTCGGCACTTCGCCCACTGAGACAGAAATGGGGAACTTTGGCTAGTAAATAGATCAGTGATTCAGTGGGAACAGTCACCAGTCTGTGCCATTTAGCTGAAATTTTGTATGATCGCACATATCAAGGTGAGGAAGACACGTGTCGAAATTGAAACCGGACGTAGAATTTCGCCGTCAGGGGGCGTTGTTTCAAATTCAATTTTGGAGGGATATTTCCGCCACCGGTCAAGATATCGTCACCAAATTTTGTGTGTATGTAGAAAATGGGTTCCCAATAGGCCGATACGTGGAATGGTCCAAATACGCTTCCATCAAAAATACAACATGGCGGGCGGCTGCCTTGTTTAATTAGTTAAATCGCTATAATTCGGCCGCGCATTGCTCGATTTCGCTGAAATTTTGCATGACGACAGATATGAGGGTGCCTTCGGACAATGCCCCTCCGAGGTAAACCCCAGGCAAGAACGCGCCCCTGGTGCTGACCAGCCTGCAAGTGAGTGAGTTAGTAGAGGCTTAACGTCCCACTCGACACTGTATAGGTCATTTCGGGGACGACTAACAAGCCCGGGCAGATGCCCCCTTCCTGCGCTACCTCCCCCCACACAGCTTCTCTTTTCCCCGAACTGAACCTCCAGACAAACGCCTCCCCCCGCGCAAACCCCGGATGTTTTCTGGTCTGTACAAGCTTTGCGGCTTGCAGACTAGCTATCGTTCCGTCCCGTCGGAGACGAAACGCTGTTGAGTGTATTTATGTTTATATCTTTGTTGTATCTGCAATTCTCATATTCTGTCAAACTGATGAGTAAAGAACTGAAGATTAATCAGATATATCTGCATCTGAGACATTGTTTACAGTCGATGAAGCAGAAGACAGGACGTTCAACGATGTCCATTCAGTCGTCGCTGACCAGCTTGATGTGCCATTGCAGCCACACACTACACTGCACGATCAGCATCAGCATCACCATCAGCAGAGCGCCGGTTATCATAGTTGACGGCGCCAACAAATCCCTTGACGCCGACACATCACAGCGACCGTGCCCGGTCCCGCACCGCGTCTCACAGGCCGGCGACAACCGATCTTTGCCGGACACCGACGCCCCGCCCCGCACCCTTCCTCGCTCCCCGGCCGATATTGATCGAATGACCAGGGTCAGCGGGGTCAGACGGGGCCGTACCGTAGACTGATTTAATATAAATAGAACCCAGCAACGAACGACTCCGGCTGGGGCACCTGGCGCGGCCGTTATCTACTGCCAGGCCGAAAGGGCGATCTCTATTATTCCCCGTTCTTCATCCATCTTCACCGTGTCGCACCGGCTTAATATGATTAATTCCACCGGTCGCGGGGCCGACGACGCCGACGTCCGGCCGTCCCTCGGGCTTAGTCGGCCGTCGACGTCGTCGTCGTAGTCGTCGTCGTCGAATGATGAAGCGCCCAATATTGGACGCCCTGCCCGCCAAACTCGATGTATCTTATCCGCCTTGCGTCGGCGCGGATCGCTGCTGCGAAAAATAATGGAACGAGCGACCTTTGGCGCTCCCATTCCGGCGCCGTCGCCAGCCGATTGTTTCTATTGTATGCGACGCCGGTGCCCGGACCTGCTGCAGCGCCGCTCGTCGATCACAAATCCACCCGCAACGACAATGCGAGTTATTTGTAAGCCGTAACGTACCAGCCGCCCGCCGGCCAGCGAAACGGCTTTCCACTCCGGTCCGGCATAGAGTGGGGGAGGGAAGAAGGACGGAAAGTGGAAAGCCGTCGGTGTGTGTGCGTGTGTCATTGGTGTGGATCGGTAGACGGTATATCGCGCCGGTTATCGCGTAAATCGTCGTCGTGCACTGTCGAATACAATTATCACTCAACGGAACAACTTGCAACGAAGCTGCACGAACCAGTGACCCTTGCAGATGGACCTATTTATGGATGGCTATAGGATGTCGGCAAATGCCATTTGGAAAATGCTGTCACCGTTGTGATGTAGGTAATGGCAATGTATGTGTACACAATTAATAATGTAGTACTAAAATAATTACACTGTGTCCCCAAAAAATTGCACCCTTTTGTTTTTGCAATAACTTTGCCAAAACTGTTGACATTGAGATTTTTGGCACACATATACCTCAATAAATTTGAAACAAAGCGAAGCGAATTCATGAATCTCGAAGGGTATCTGTACAATGCCTTATCGAACATAGCGTACGAAAACTTGTAAACAACGTCCGTTAAAGGTTACAAACCGGTAAGCAATGAAATTAACATTATTGCCAGTTTTTACATACAAATGAAACATCAGAATGAAGAAATGAACCAGCAACTGCAAAACATTAGGCTACAGCGGATGTTAATGTGCCCGCCTCTGGCCCGAACACACGCCCTCAACCTATAGCACGCCACTCATCAATTGCAATGATCGTCTTCGACCGGTGCTGCCAGATTCCTACAGTTTCTTCAGGAAATAATTTTAAGTTCTCAGTTTCTAATCATTTCAGGTAATTTTTTAATTAACTTTCTGGCACCATAGTTCTTACACAGGTAAGTTTTTGATCAAAATTTTATCTTCATTATATAAAACCATACCTGTTCGTCTGCTAACAAATAAACAAAACAAAACAGATCTTAAGCTGGTATTCGGTTTTCTGATTTACGAAGAATGTAAAATACGCATGTGATAGAAAATTTATTCAGGTATATGCCTGCCAAAAATTATTGAAAAAGGGTTTGGTTTAACAAAGTTACTGCAAAGATAAAAGGGTGCAGTTTTTTTGGAGACACAGTGTACATACAGCTGTATGACAAATAAAACAACTCTTTATCTTGAAGCATATTCTTACTTAAATGCGTAGTGAAAATCTACTCTTAAAACTCACCTTTCATGCCTCGTCATGCGAGTTGCTGCTATGGTCCAAAATTAATCAGATCACACCGATTTCCCCGTAGAAAGTCCGCGAGGCTCTGACTCGTCAACGTCAGCGGCAACTTCGCTAGTCGGCGACAAGTCGAAGTGTAGGCTCGGGAAGTCGGTTACCAGTCGTGTCGTGCCGTGTCACATGAATCATGAATGATCACATCTAATGAAAATATGGCTTCGGCCTGTCATGCGGTGAAACATAATTATTCGTATATAATTAAGCCACTGACTTCTCCATTGACACTAGACCTATAATGAACTGAACAAATGTTACATCCATTTTTAATTCTTCACGTCTTGCTCATCTGCCATGAATTGAAGAGTTGAAATGCACTGATGCTGACGTGATACGTCAGACGTTGTCAAAAGTGTGTGGGACCGAATTCATGCCCTTATGATGCCTTATCTATCCCACTTTTGAAAGTGAAACAGAAAATTGTGTACCACGTGAACATACTTTGGCAACGCCGATGTCGGGGCGATGTGTTCGGAAACGTGATACAATATAGCGGCATTAGCGTTGCGGACATAATGAATATACCGTACGTATGCATTACAGTGATGGAGAACTTGTTTCAGCGAATAATTTATGGAATAACAGAATGGCCTGCAGGAGGCCGGTCGCGGCGGGTGATGTATCGACTGCCTGGCGGGTAAAGATGCCCAGCTGTCTACAGCGCAGCAGTTTGCACAGTTTGCTGGCTGACAGATCGGTCGTTGCCGGCGATTTAATATGTGTCATTGAGCTGCTGCTGCTGGTGGTGGTGGTGGTAGGTGATGCGGGACGTGCGGCTCTCCATGCCATCTTCATATCCATCACCCGGCCGGCCAGCTCATTCAGCGCGTATCTAGTCGTCTAGCCAGCTAGCCAGCCTCATACACCACTGCTGGGACCAATACATCAAGCCGAGCGGCCGTCGTCGACGCTGAAAACTGTTCCACTCCATCATACGTTCTTCTACTCTTCCCATTCGCTGTCTTGCCACGGACAGTGCTAAAACGGGGACTGTAAGTGTCATGTGAGTGAGGGTGAGTAAAGGCACAACGTTCCACTCGTCGTTTCGGATTTTCGGTGACGATTTTTACAGGACAGGTGACCTAACCAACAGCGCCAAAGAATTCAAGCAACTTCGTGTACTGAACGATACAAGAGCGTGACTTAGTCATGATACTGTGATAGAAACAATAGCTGACTGACTGAGTATAGAGTTTTACGTTCAACACACATGGCATCATCTCCCGGTGTATCCCACGCGATGAAACGGTGGTGATACGGATACCGTAGGCTAACCAACCCTTAGTTCTTAAAGTCTATCACATAGCCGCACTTAGTTGCGTCACTTGCACGCATGAATTCCCAAGAAAGTCAAGAAAGACAAGAAAGTTGGCAAGGCAACATTAAGGCATGGACATGGCAGGTCTATCGTTGGCGGAAGAAGTGAGGGCAACGGAGGACCGTTCACAATGGAGGAAAATCGTCCTCGATGCAGGCAAACCTCGCACCAACAACGGAAGGTTTAATTAAAGAACAGAACAGAACAGAGAGAACAGATTGTCTCAGTGCAAGCGATGTTCTAGTTCCCACGTCATCACACATAGGGCGAGTGCGGGATGGCATCGAGGCGCTCATCGCACCTGCTCGCAGTCGAAAACCAGTTATAGACCGATGCACGCCGAGGTCCTGCTAAACTCCGATATTAACCGACAGCTCAGCTGCGGTCCGGGCGGTTCCGGTAACATCCTTCACGACAGCTTCGTCACGACGCCTGCAAGCAAATAGCCTCGTTTTCTTTTATGTGCAAAGCCGGTGACTGCGTTCTTAGCTTGTCGGTGTCAGACGTATCACAGGCCTACTGTAGAAGTTTTGTGCCACTGAAAGATACGAGCAAAGTATAATTGGACTAGTAACAGAGTTGTAGTTAATGTGGAATAATGTTGTCCTCATTAATTACACCAGCAAGCAGCACAAAATCACTAAATTTAATACGTACATATTACAAAAAATACACATACCAGAAACCGAAACGGAGGGAAGTGGAAATACTTGGGGATAAGTCCGCGGGGAACTGTCCATTTTTCGACGTAATTTCCACCCATGCAGTGAACTGTGACGGGCAGAATTCCCCGGCGTCAGCGGTCATGGCCGACGCTGCTTTGCCGGGCTTCAAAGCACTGAAAGTCCGCGCTGACGCGACTAGGATTAGCACTAACGACGCTGCATGCTTCCTATAGTTCGACTCGACGCACGCCATTGGTCGCTGTAAGACTGTAATCACGTGATCTATCCCGCGTCGCATTTCTACATCCGGCGGCGACGAGTTCATTGATGGAGGAAAGACGCCCCGGGGAATGGACAGGCACGATGTTGGATGAGGCCGCAGCGCATCGAGTCGGGCGTAAGAGGAATGGACCAGAACGGTGTGTTTTGTAGCTATTCTGATGCAGCAGAACAAGACAAGAAATTCGGCTAACGCCAACATATTATAGCACGTAGGCGTATATGTCATTTTCTATTGTTATTGCTTCCCTGCAGTTTGTGGTTAACACTTGTTTTGCAAAAAATTGTAACACTAGATATAAAGATGTAATTAACGATTGGACAGAAATTACACCCATCCCCACCGTTCTCGCAGATTTCATTTCCATCCCCACCCACTGACACCGCTATTGACATTGCTATTGCCATCCCTGTCAAGTGCACAACCCTGCATAACGTATCCCCATCACCCGTCCCCGCAACAACTTCCATTCCACCTGCGTCGCCGCACAGTTATCTCCACCCACATTCCATTTAGGTATGTTCAGCAATTAATTAGCAGACATCAACTCATATGCAACAAAAAAGATAACTAGGTTAACGTTGCTGCAGATCTGTTAGGCCTATATATAATGTCTGAAAATTAAAGTACAGCTGTTATAGCCGCATACGATCCACATCAGTGAAATCACAGCATACATGTACATCCTTGTACAGTGTCAAGCCAAAGCTTCATTACAGTTTAAGCCTACAGAACAAAATTAGCCTAATAAAACCACAAAAGTAAAAAAAACACAATTGTTTTGTCACACCGTGTTGTTCATGTTTCAAATCTGTCAAGAGTCAAGACCGTCGACAGACCCTGGACTCAGCTGGCTCCGTCTGTCATTCAGAGTCCTTCCACTCAAGATGATGTCCTTATAGCAGTCGGCACTCCGAACACACTGCACACGACTTAAACTCTAATTTGCGTTTGCGTCACCATGGCAAAAAGCACGATCCCAAGATTGGCGTTTAAAACTGGACGAAGACATCACTTGTTGCGGTATAGACAGGCCTATAATTACACCAAATCAATACAACTACATTCCCATGGGAATCTCGTACACTTTTGTTCCACCTCCGCTGGCTGTAACCCCGTGACATTTGTTTCCATTGCCGCGGGATTCCCGCAACAATAGCTTCCATCCCCGCGGATTTCTGGATTTTCCTCGGATTCCCGCGATTCCTATCCTCGTGCAAGTTTCTAGTCCAGTTAAACTAGCATAGGGGCCTATGCTAATCAACTTTACTAGTATTAGTGGAATTTTCTTGTCGCGTAGTAAGAATTTCTTACCTTATCCTGTTACATGGGCTACTTTTATCTTTCTTTTACAAGTGTCATGGATTTTTGCATCTGGGCTCTATTTATAAAATAGTCAGTGTCACATGTTTAGTTGCTTGTGCCGACGCGAAATGTTTCCAAACGAGTTACAGAGAACGCAGACGGACCGACGTCTATACAGCCAGGGGCGACTGATGTGAAGTTGGCTGCAGAAGTTATGATAAATGAGTACGGATGGCGACGTGCGGTAATTACCGTGCACAGCGCGAGCGACGACATCACATCGGACATTATCGCCATCGTAAATCTTCTCTGCCGCAGTAGCCGCCGCCGCCGACAACGTGCCTTTCGGGCCGCACCAGTGATTCTGCGACTGTCCGGGAGATCGAGAGCATCGCCATTCTGCCTCTGCGCGGGTTGCAGACAACACCGCAAGATTCGACGTTCTGAGGACGTCAAGGGCGATTAGAAACCGGGGTAAACAGACGGTCGACAGTAACTGCGCTTGACTGAGTTCGAGGCGAGAAACCTGCTACCAGATTCTTGTCAACTGTGGGGGTCCAGAATTTGGTTACGCCACTAAGTTTATAACTGTGACAAGAGCATGAAATGCCATGAACTCTCATTCGTAAGTTTGTATCAATATTCATCCCAGTAACAATCTTACGAAATCTATTAAAAAGTTATTAAGAAACAAGCAAGGTAAAACTGGCCGTCAGAGAAACAGAGATCCTCATTCTTCGGCCACTGTTGAATTAGCCTCCCACCGCTACAATACTTCACACGCTGTTGAATTAACGAGGGCAGACTACTGTCATTATGCCTTCTATTCATTATGCCGTGGAACGTCATGTCGTGGCTTTGGCTCATCGCTTGAAGTAACCGTGGCGCCGGTTGGCGTACCCGCGCCTCCTTGCCTGCAGGTGCGCCCAAATATATTGCGCCCATTTGTTAAAATAGGTCGCATCAAATGTAGACGAAATGTCGTCTGGCCCTAGCTTGCGATTGTAACGAGTGACTGTTGACCGCCCGATTTCAGCCTACATCAAATGCATCAGATGAGAACTACTGCGATCGACGATCCCGTAGCATGGTGGCGCCACTACGATGCAGCCATTACTACATTACTGTAACCAATTGTTTTGCTTTCTCCCGAGATGTAACAACCCACCAACAAAGTAGTATCTCCATGAGCGACACATTTCCGTTTCACAGACTACGCGCCGGTAGGTACCGACTGGGCCCGGATCGCTTCGGCCGTCGATCGTATTTCATGACGAACGAACGGTCGGTCGGCGGCGCCACGGGTGACGAAGTCTCGGCGCGATTATCATACACAGCACAGCGCGCAACTGAGGGCTCCGGCCTCCATTAGCGATCCAACGATAATAGATGACCATTCAGCCGACGCCGCTCAAAACGGCCTCTCATAACTCTTTTAGGGCCCGATGAAGCCAAACTGCCCGCGGCGGCCATATTGTTGTCGGTCGGCGCATGCGCAGCAATCGTGACGACTCAGACCAGGGCGCCGGCGTGGCGGGAAATTAACGAGCTGCGAGCCTCGGTGCTGTATTGCGTGCTCGACGCAATCGAGATTCGGCGACGATTAATTTCAATTTAGACACGTCGGCTGTCCATAGCGGCCGGCCGCGTGTCGCCCGCAAACATCGGCACCATAGATAACAGTTACCTAAACCGCGTTCAGCAGATTTATCGCCTGGCCCGCGCACGTATACGCTGTCCGCTAAACGTAAGCTATACCACAAACAGTCTGTACTGTGGACTGCCTTCGTATATCAGGCGCCCGAATATCGAAAATTTATCGTTCGACTGGGACTAGAAATGTGCATAAATTGGTAAGCGAGGAAAATGCAGTTTCAGTAGTACAACTCTCGAGTTTCGCACTTGTCCGCGACCTGCCACGGACCTTCCGCGGACTTGTCCGCTATCTGCCGTGAACATGTTCGCGACTTGCTATCTCTAGTGGAATGATACCCTAACTCTCGATTCTTGCGGATTCGTAGTTCACTGTGGAATGCTGTACAATAAATAAATCCAAAATAAACCTTATGTACCCCGAGATATAACGCGATATAACGGAGAGCTTGCACACTACATTTATTATGTACTAACAGAAATAATAGATAGAATCCCCTTCAATCCACCCGTTCCACGTGTGCACAGTTCCTTTCGGAAAGCTCATATTTTCTTCACATGGAATGCAGCTCTATTATATGCATGAGAAAAGATTGATATACAGAGGAGCTTGTTCGGCGCCGCTGCAGACTGTTGAATACATCAGTGTATGCATGGATCATATAGATGAGAAGGCGATGGCAGCTTATCTCAGCAAGACAGACAGGATGTGTTATTCTACTTGCGCATGCGCCGAGCGGGCACGCCGGCGCCCGGGTGCCGTGGTCGTATCTTTACCGTCGTGTGTGTGTGTGTGTCGGTTAACGACGCGTCGAAATGTCTACGACGTCTTTAAGCGACCGCTGCGCGCCAACACGGCTCGTCCGTCCGACCACTCGGACAGCCGCGCCATGCCGGCCATCCGTCGTGTCCGTGCGAGGCATTGCCCATTTCGCTCACAATCAGCGCACGCCGCCAATCTGTTCCGGCGCCACGTTTTGTGTCCGTCGGGCGTCGTTTGTGGCCGCTCACAAGCTTTATCACCGAACCGTGTTGCTCGTTTACGCCAGACCAGACCAGACGTTGCTGCTTAATTACCGGCCCGTCCCGGCCGGGACCAGATAGAAGAGACGAGAGAGCGATGTTACATAGATAGAATCACTGCTGCACATCGACCACGAACTGAAATGAACAGACGCCTACTTTAGTCTTAGAAATTTTAATCTTCGCGAGAAAAATACTATCTGCGCAACTTTCGTACATATATAGACAGGTTTTATTTTGGGTAAAAAAACACCTATTAAGCGTTGTTTCCACATGCGCTGCGCTGCGCGTCGCATTGCGTTGCGTGACGAGTTACTTGCTCGAACTATAGCTTGGACTCGCTGGCACTTTCACTTGCCACGCAACGCGTATAGAAACGATGCTTAAGACCTTCGACTGGTGACTCGTGCAAACCCCCTGAATATTGAACTTCGTGCGTGATTTCGAGACCCAAACATTGGTCTGGAGATCACAAGGCTGGTGTAAAGTATGTGCTACTAACGTGAATGAAATGAAAAATTGGCCAGTTAACTTGTTTCTCTGCAATATCGTATACACGGGACCGTAGAACACACAGGCAGCATGCGGCGCAGCGGAACGATTTCGTTTCCTGCGGTGAGCAGGGGGTGTAGTGCTCCGTTAACGCGGCGTCGGCGAGTGATGGAGTGAGCGCGGTAGACACGGTTGGACGGGCTGGCGGCCGTGGCGGGGCCGGCTAGGGCCGCGTGCATCAAGATGGATGGATGCGGTTGCGTATAGTTGACGTAATGATTGAGTCGACGTCGCGACCCGTCCGACTGTTTGCATCGCCGACTGCCCGACTGACGGAACGACGTCGACGTCGTTGTCTGCCGGCGACAATCCATCATTCATCTCGTCCAGCTCGCACTGCCAGCGACGCGCCGGGGGATTCTGCACATGACCCGTCGTCGATTATGGCAGTTTGAGGTGTAGCGAGTGGGCTACTGTGCCATATGAATGTTGTATAAAATGCGACTAGAACTTACGGTACTTAACGCGAAAAAAGTAAAAAGTGAAAAACGACAACAAATGTCACTCGCTGGTGAATAAAGTTGCTCAAATGTGAACAACAAATAATAAATGACTGAAAAACTAGGAAGAAAATACTCTGAGTGCACTGGCTGAGGTTAGTCGTTGGGAGATTATTTTCAATACAAGGTATTAATTCGTGCGTCGATCCGTCTGCAGTCGCAGTCCGCCAACACTTTGTTAGTAAAGCTGGCTAGCCGCGCGGGCCAGCCGCCGCTATAGCTGGCTGGAGAGTGGCATCGCCTAGTTAGGCCTAACGCAGTCGAAAACGTAGGCCTACTATACCAGCCTATGCCGCAGCCGTCCAAACGTGATAGTGCGGACACGCATCACTACAGTGAAGTATACTGCGTTTCCCAAGCCGTCGCAATGGTCGTTGTTCGGCGGACTGAGTGACTGGCACGCCACCGTGCGTGGTGGGAGGGCTGGGCCTGGGCACTCACTCGGCAGAATCACTCTGTCTCAGTCGCCGACGACTGCGACGACGCCAGTCTCCCAACTGTCCATCACGTCGCCAACCAGTCTTCTCTCGTTCCGTCGCATATCATTCGTCGTAACAACAAAATTACGAACATAATAACGGCAAACAAGATTGTCTTGTACCTACATGGCTGTCTCTTCAATTTGAAAGCTGATATATAATCATTCCATCAGAACCTTCTGTCTGTTCGGGCAGCAACTATTGCATTGAACACATTGACCTAGCAACTTCATTCTATTATGCCGTGGCTACAACTAAAATAAAACTATAATAAAGTATTTTATTTTAGTTTTATTTTAGTTGTAGCCACAGCATTACTACCTAAACATTTAGATGACAGTGCGTGACATTATCCCGAAAAACGCTAGAAAAAAACCTATAGGATATTAGGAATAATCCAAAAGTAGTTGGTATAGCTGTCGAGGCGCAACATGAGTCCAGGAATGGCACCGGAGCCACTTGGAGCGGCGAAACGCACAACGCCATCACAAGTCACCGTGGGATGCGGACGTCCGGCGCCGGCGGCGGCATAAGCGACTGGCGTCGATTCGATTTACGACAATGCCCGTGCCGAGAGCCGTGGGGTCGCCTATACGTCACCGGCCTACTTCACATGTTGATTTGCATACTGACGGCGTCCGCACCGCGCCGCATAATACGACAACGCCGCTGCCGCCGTCGCGGCGTGTGTGGTCGCGCCTCGCCGCCACGCTGGCTCTGTGATTTACGCTTCCGAGTGCACATTAATACACAATCGCCGACGCGTCCGCCGGCTTAATTACAACGCCACGTGACAAATAGTTCCATAAAAACGTAACGAGGAAATGCAGCTATAGATATATGGCTTCATCTTTATTCGAACTCAGTCAGGCAGAATAAAAACCGAAGAAGCAAGAGCTGTCGTGGGCCTATAGATCGTCAATGGTCTCCCCCTCTTGAATACATTGTCGCCTACTTCAGGCTACTTGCAAATTTACCAAAGAGTATTAAAAACTTTAATGTAGCTAAACTGCAATGACTTCATTAACAGTTGGCTATGCAGTAATGTATATAGTAATGGCCGCATCAAAGTGGCGCCATCTGTCGAACGAGTACAACAGTTGGTGATACGCTACGGGATCACAGATCGCAATAATCCGCATCTCATTTATTCGATGCGGCCTATAAACAACATACCGTACAAAGTGCGCTGCTAATTCAGCTTCACGCCTATCATGCTTCCAACGAATCATTTTGACAACAGCTGCAACTGCGCACTTAGTGTGTTTCGAATATACAAAAGTTGCTAATCGTATTACCACGTCGAGCGCGGAAACATCCCACTAGTCCGAAGGTTCACTAGTCCGAAGGGTTAGGGTTAGGGTTAGGGTTGGGCGTTAAAGGGTACCTTTAGTCCTTTATTATATTATATTTTATTATACCTTGAAAACAAATACGAGACAAGTTCAGACTAGTGAACCTTCGGACTAGTGAACCCTTCTCTCGAGCTTTGACAGCTGCATTTCAGCAAAATATCGTCATCTATTTCACTCGTCGTTCAAGCGTCGACTCTGTACGTCAGACAATAGCGTCGACGAGAGAGTGCTGTTGAACCGGCTTAGTTGGGAAACATATAGGGGTGCACCGGTCGTTTTTTATCGCGCAATGCGGACGGGCCTGCGCGAGAGAATTGCGAATAATCAGATAATTTGTAGTGAACGGTGACGGCGGCCGGTGGCGGACGCTGCACGGCCGGACACGGTGACAAACGAGCGGCAGCCGGCCGGCCCGCCGGACGGACGGTCGCCGATTGTCGGCGGCCGACGATGAATGGGTCTCGTCGGGTGCTACGCGACGACCGCAGCAATGCGTCAGCATTTGCAATTCTAAAACCGATCCATCCTCGTCTACCGCGACGCCGTGGCGGCGGCGCTAGTGTCCCTGTCCCGTCAAGTCTACAGTCTCTCGATGTGGCTGGCGGACGGCATTCTTCTCGGCGGCAACACGACGGGACCGCGCCTGCGCGAATTGCACCTACTCCGTTAAGTTATTGCACGGCTCCGACTTTGGCTCGCAAGTCAACTCAACGCGGCAGTCACGGCTGATTAATAGGACGGACGGTAGGACAGTACGGCCTTTGGGTACAGCATGACGAGTTGTTATGCAGCAGAACTTTGGTTTTCTGCATTTGTACAAATTTCCAATACATTTATACACACTAAGTCTTGCACGCAATTGGAATTGGGCGCAATGTGACATCCTGCTTAATTGCGCGTTATAAATATTCATACTGAACTGAACTGAACTGTGTTGAAAAAAAGTTCTTAACTATTTTAGTATTTTTAGTTTATTTAATGTATAGATAAAGCTTTCATTATATTAAGCGTTTTTATAATTTTAGCTCCTCTTATTGGTTTATTTATTTTCAGCGCGCGTCATTATCGACGCTGTTAGCAATGCGAACTGTTACCGATAGCAACTTTGGTCAGCAAATACAGATGAATTTATTTTCTATTTCTCATGAAATCCAAATCTGTAAGTAAGTAAGTAAGTAAGTAAGTAAAACGTGAATTTATATAGCGCATATCTATCTATCTATCTAAAAAGTCAAGATTAAGGCGACGTAAGTGCCGAGACACAACAAGGGCGCCTAACAATGTTAGTTAAAAGTGTGGTTGTACAAAAATGTCTTGAGTTGACGTTTAAAGGCTGCGACAGAATGAACACAGCGAAACGGTGGTGGCAGTTTGTTCCACGCACGAGGACCAGCTACGGCGAATGACCGATCACCTAACAACAACATAGTTCGCGGCACTGCAACTGTCTTGAATGCTGCAGATCTAAGACCAGCTCTATCATTTAAAAAACCTCTAATGCGCTGAAAAAAGTCTGGGCGGTAATCTTTAACCCGATCGTGGACGGACGGTTGCAGCATAGCCGTAACATTCCGTCCGTGATTCACGTTCGACAACTTCATTTTGACGCCAGTGTGACTGACTGTTCGTGAGCAGTTGACGCGGACAGCGAGCTGCGAGAACGCTTACAGATTCATCACGTATGCTGACGGCGTGCAGCACGCCACGTGCTCTGCCTTGCACCGCACGCTGGAGCCTGATGATGAATATAGACATAGATGGGACGTCGCGATAAATCATGACCAACTGCGGACCGCCACGCAGCCTCTCTGCGAGCACACACACACACGCACACACAGCTTAGCGGATCGGCGACATCAAAAGCCGCGTCTTCCGCCTCCATCATCCGCGCACCAGACCAGACTTCGCGCAGTCTATACATCATAAGATTATACAATGCAGTTAGACTAAAAACACCTGCATGGCAGGGTCATATTTGTACGCTAGTTCATCACATGTCGTTTGTAAATATTAACAAATTTAAGGAAGGGTGTTTCAAAAAGTATTATTGCATACGAAAAAAATTTCAGAGCACTCATCACTGAAAAAGACGACATGGTCAGAGTCGGATGAAATGCACGGTTTGAGTTTTCAGCTTTCTTTCGGGCAGCCTGCCTGAGCGCGGAGATAGTGTCGTGTGTAGCAGCCGAGCCATCGATCTGTTTTAGCTTGCGAATTAGTTCGTTAATTAGCGAATGATTGGAACTTCGCTCGGGCAGGTGCGATGCGCTGATGGGTATGGATGACCGCCGCTGTCGGCGCCACTGCTAATGAAGATCTCGTTCCCGTTCTTTACGGACGGCGCTTGCGCAGCGGCGACGGCCCATCTGTCTTCCGGTCGCCGAGGCACGGCAGACTGTAGCTACGGTCACGTCAAGCATTTGTGACTTAACGAAAACCTGCGAGACGGACTCTGTCACTGTGGACTTGTCAAGGTTTTGCCCATACGGTCGTGAAACAGACTCGAACAGCATTACAGTTCAGTGAATCTGCTGAGTGCTGCTGTCTGGTAACTTGCCCTTTTGCCTTGGCGGTGATACGGTAAAAGACTTTATCAGAGCATTGAACAGAGAATTTCTAAAACTAGCCACTGCGTTTTCGTGTCATCAGCTTTTATTACCTAGACTTATTTTGGTACCCGTGCGCTTTGTTTTCGTGAAACCATGAGTGAATCACATTATGTTGTTTTCGAAATATCGTAAAAATTGTGCGAAGTTTTGAAGTATATGAGAATAAATTTCGTAGAGTGGCTATTAAAAGTATTCGGGCGTATTTCAAATTCATCCTGGCTGAAACGTGACAGCTCACAAACGATGTGATTACTAAGTAATGAAAACAGTCTGACGACATGTTTTCGGCGACACAATGCCTAGGACTGAATTATCAGTTTGTTAGTGCACCAATTGCTGGACCCGAGGACAAGGAGGGGAAAGAGCGAGCTTGGCTTTAAACTGTGTTGACAGTGTGTCAGGCCGATTCATTGACAACTCATAAACCGATATTGGTGCGTGCTAACGTGTCCTGTCGATGGCTGCCGTCGCCGCTGTCACGACAACACACAAGACCGATTAGTCGGCATTCGGCAGCGTCGCGCGCCGGGTGACGTCGCAACCATTATAACGAATGTCGACCACGACGCGCTGCGGTGGGGATGATGACTGATGACGCAATCGTCCGACAGCCGGGCACTGACCGCGCCATACATCAACGACGTGACGTCACCACTCGCATTGTCACGTGTCTGTGTCGCCGCAGCTCGCTATCAACAACGCATCGTCTATACACCGCTATAGCAGCAACAAAATGATGTCGAGCAATGAGTGATGATTCTCTCGCGGCGATCGCTGCCGCGTCTTTTGTGCAGTGCAATGTATCTGCCGTTCACCAGTCAGGCCAACTTATGTGATCCGTGGCCAAAGCGTCCTCTCACATTCTACATCATGGTTACACCCATGACTGCTAGACCTATGCCTCCCATGATGTGCGCGGTGTCTGTCCGTCAGTCTGTCTGTCTGTCACGCGGATCAACTCGACTTAACTGTGTAAAAACTTCTGAACGGATCAAGATGCTGTTTGGATGGAGGCGCACGGAACACTGTGTTACATGGGGGTCCTAATCCCCCACAGACAGGGGGGCATGCTTTTAAATTCTGGGACCCTCCTCGTATCTCCGGAACCTGAAATTTTGCGTGTATACAGAGGGCGACGGGCCATAACGAAAACTATGCAAAAGTACTTCATAGGGGCGCGGGGTCACGTGACCTAGTTTTAAATTCTGCGACTGCCTACATATCCCAGAAACGTCCTGCTCGTGCAGTGTGTGCGGTGCATTCGATGCAACCTTTGCCAAATTACTATGGCCTCTTGTTTTAAATACGCACCTGCATACCAACAAGCGCCAAAGTTATTTGGCGATGGCTGCATGGAATCCGTGGGAGAAATTGGGACTCCCGTCTAATAAAGTGTTCCTTACGTCCCCAAAAGGCTCTGCCCCAAGCAGGACCTCGATCCGTTCAGTCTTGTTTGCACAGCGAACTTAACGAAGCCCCGTGAAAGACAGACCTGACAGACCGACACACGCCGGGAACATCTATCGCCAGCCAATAGTCCGCATATCCGGCATTCAATGGGGCCTTGAAATTGGCACATAGAGAGACTCGACTGGAAACGTTACCACGACGCCACGTGGGTGGCATCAAACACGAACTGCTGGGGCAATTAAGAGCGAATACAACTACAAGTGCCAGCGAGTTTCAAAGCACGAGTTCTTCGTGACTGAAATTGGGATTTGGCCGAGTGCGTCGTGACGGTGTCTTGATAACTGGCTGTGAACTCGTCAAGACGTCACTGTGGGCGGCCTACGGCACTTGACCGAATGCTTTGATCTCGCCGCAACCGTCATGCATGATTGCGGCACGATATGGTACTCACGATGTGGTCTAGAACTGGACAGCTTAGAGTGTACCGTTGAAGGTGTTGCGTTGGACCATACTGCAACGGAATCGGCAATATGATACATTAATACTTTCTGGATTCCAAAATACAACGGTTAAAGTGTCACATAGCCGTATAATTGACTCTTTTTGTCTTCATTATACTGAAGGTTGAATGTCAGAAACAGCTACTTCTTCATTTACTTTTGTTCGTCTACTCTCTGAATAGAAGATCTCTTGCTCTTAGCTCAACTAACGAGTGATTCGAGAGTGTCCAGTCTTCAACATCGTCGAACCAGCGTCTTATCGACCACGACGGATTTAGACATTAAAGTCATTCGCTGATTAAAGCATTTCTCGTGTAGCTTTCTTTCTCAATCTGGCAGATGTCCTCAGCCAGAAGATGAATTTTCTGCTTCGTGTGTTCAGGTTAGGCCTAAGCGTAACAGACTTGCCAAACTTCATTGTCTTCTGTGCTCCGCGAGACAGCGATGCACCAGTTCGTCTTAGCTCATATCCCCAGACACAAAACGACGTGATACACTGACACAGTCGTGGTGTATAGCAGCTGATTGATGTCAGTACGGTGTCATGTTCGTCACTCAAAGTTAGGACTAACTATGCTACACGATTTCCTCCACTGTCCACTCTTTCAACTGCAGTTCTGTTCATGACCACTGTCTTTGGCAGTGTGCTCGACTTGAGGTTCTGTATACTGTAGGTTACAGTCGAATTCCCTGCTAACCTAACTGACCACCGTTGTCGTCCTCGTCGTCGTTAACCGTCCTCGTTCCGAGCATTGGTTGCCGCTATGGACGATCGATCTTCAACGAACCCTATCCTTCGTTTCTTCCAACAACTGGTGTAGTGGTAGACCAGTCTGTAATGTGATGTTGTCGATCCAAACCGTTCTTTGTTCTGCCGTGAGCCTGAAACGGTTCCTTTAATAACATTCTGTTCCTAACAAATAACAATCACCAGACTTTCTCAAGACGTGGCCAAAGTACGACAGTTTTCTTTGTTTCACTGTAGCAAGCAGACCCTCTGTCCACCCCAGCCAACCCCTGCTGTTTCCAAAACCCATTCATTTGTCTTTTTGGTCGTTTACGACTCGTCATAAAAATACGGAAAAACACTGACATTAGACGTCGAAATTGCGACGCACTCAAGGCAGGCCGATCATGGATCGGTCTTGATCTTGACTTTGATAAATGATCTCGGCTCGATTAATAGCTGTGAGGTGCTAGATGGCGATAGATAACGCCTGGCAGGTGTGATAGCGCCATGTTCGCAGATATACGATAAATTATTTATCGGACGTTCAGGCAGGCGCTAACCAACATGCACTCACCCGGATTAAATAACACAACCTTACAACGCAGCCGTGTTTACATCTGTGATCGTATCTGTGAGTCCATGAAACACAGCTTCACCTTCCACTAAACCGTAGGCTGTACGGTACCCGATAACCCGCACAACCATACGATACTTTAGTGGAAGGTGAAACCAGTGGTGAAACTGTGCACCTATATTATAGTTTTCAGCTACGCCCCCTAGCGGTGGCATAGCAGTGTCAAACTTGAAAGTGCGAATTTTCTGAAATTTCGCAATCGTATTTTTTGCGCTTTTTGGCGCACCCGGTAGGAAAGCAGCAAGTTTATGCCAATTTGCTGCGCGCTAGCCTTTTCAGCCGGCTTGCATTGCCTTCGATCAGCGATGCATTGTGTTTCTAGTTTTATTTATAGTTCCACACCAGCAAACGTGGGCATGTTCAATCTTAAGCGTGATGGAAAAAGAACAGTAGCAAATACAGTAACACGCAGCTTGAGCTCCGCTGCGCGCTCAGTTACTTCAGAGTCGCCACCTGGTGAATAGTATAAACAATTGAATGGTCCACGCGAGACTGCAAAATGCACTGGTGAGTGTCAATGTGTCGTTAAAGATCACAATGCCTAGTCCGTAACATCTATTCGAAATCATTTCCGTTTCGAAGTATTTTTGATCCAAAACTCTCAGTCCGCAGACCGGATTTGTTGCCCGTAGCAGGCCGGCAGCTGTAGAGTGTAACTTTAAAATTACCGGTAGAGACGACCTCGTTGGTTTGATGCGGTATTTAACAACACCACGTAAATGTTGTACTGCTTCCGGTGGAAGAATAGTGTATGTTGTTTACAAAGTTTTTTTGGTGTTTAAAGTTTATTTTATTGGTTTAGCAGTTTCCTGTTAATAGATACGCTTGTACATGGTATGAAAGTTTAATTTTCTTGTTATTGGTAAAAAGGAGAACGTTTGTTTCGGCTTTTAAGCAAAAGATCTATCTTAGATCAATCTTGGACAATGTAAAAAACACTTGTCATTTTTCATCGTCTGTATATTGGAATTGTCCAGTCTGTTCTTATAAGCATTGATGAAGGGTGGCTTCATTAGGCTGCACAGGAAACATAGCGTCACACTGCTGTAGAGTTTAATTTAGTTTGCTTAGTTGCTTGAGAACATTGAATGTGAGGAACATTTTCTGTGATATCACGGGAAAAATCACTGCTTACAAATTTTTGTTATTTCAGACAGGTTGTACTGTCGTTCTGTGGCTGACAAGCAACACACACTTTGTGATACGATGTCTGCATCGTTATCTGACGAGGTATTGACATTAAATGTTGGAGGTGTATTGTATACGACCACGCGGTCAACTCTGACAAAGTATGCTGACTCGATGCTTGGTGCAATGTTCGGCAATCGCTTTGCACCTTCGCCACCATCATTGGATCGTGATGGCAATCATTTTATTGACCGTGACGGTTACATGTTCCGACATGTTCTGAATTTTCTTCGCACGGGTCACCTCTGTTTACCACATGGATTTAAAGATTTTGACCTTCTAGAGGCTGAGGCAGATTTCTATCAGGTTGTGCCACTTGTTACTGCATTGAAGTCTATCCGATCGAGGTCTACATCATCAAACGCAGCTCGACGCCCTGGTTTTTATCTTGAAATGTTGGACTTTGAAGAGACTGCTTACTTCTATCGATTTTACTCCGATCCGCCACGTGGTATTAATGCAGAGTTAAAAAACAGTGGGTTGGTCATATCTGGTGCACGGCAAGCCCTGCTGATGCTGCCGTTGCCGGAAAAGACGATGCGAGACCTTCGAGTTGGGGATGCTGAATACCGTTCGGTGAATGTGACTGCTGGTGGTGGAGCTAAAATGGCATTGATGCATCATCTCCAGGCGTCGGGCTGGCAGTTACTGACGACATCGTTTGCAAACAGTACTAACTCAGATGGGTCGTACATGGTCCACAAGTACATGTGGTACCTTTCAAAGCCCTGACAATATTGCACAGACACTATAGAATCCAGAGTTTATGACACTGCTGGGTAAAAATGTCGGTGATAGCTGAAGCAAGAGTCCTGTATTGCCATGTTCGATAGCTTCTTTACCCAATCACAGGGATTTTCCTGTTGTCATACTCAGCCTGTTGTGGTATGAAGTTAAATACATGTTATGTGTGTTTAGAGAGAAATATGGCAAAGATTTTATTTCTCATCGAGTCTGTTGTACTAGTCAAATGTTGTGTTGCTGTTTTCCGCAGCTAGTACAATATATTGTGAACTTGCTTGATGTATTTGGAAACTTCTAATTACAGCACTTATGTTTCAGTTTAAATTTCATGGACGGAATAACTATAACCTATTAGGAAACCTAAACTCCGATCGCAGACCGTGAGCAAAGCTCATTAGAAGCGCCGCATTGCAGCGCGTATTCGATGCGGCTATCGCTAAATTACTTTGTCGTCTTGTTTCTCATTGCTTCTGTAAGTCGATTTGTGTTTGTTTCTCCGACAACGTTGAACTGAGGCGAATTCGTTGTAATTCGACAAAACAGTTGCCAGATGGCGATACGGAAATGTCTTTAACTGTTATGTACGCTGTTTGTAGACTATTAGATAAGTTACACATCTGTAGTAATATATTATGT
>Ga0126335_1000328_pt1 | contig 22348 bp, 18 predicted proteins | sample OlaspJWI45metaG_FD_108409 | JGI IMG/M metagenome (GOLD analysis project Ga0126335, IMG submission 108409) | Marine gutless worms symbiont microbial communities from Oahu, Hawaii - Olavius sp. 1 OAHU.JWI-45 metaG | ecosystem: Host-associated > Annelida > Digestive system > Unclassified | place... | reverse complement strand
TTATTTTTGGTCGCGCGTAAGTGGCATTTATTTGTCCTGCGTTGGCCTGTTATGCCACTATTCTATTTTATATTGCTTAGTTTTATTACTGGTTTTACGTGGTTTTACAAATAAATAAATAAATAAATAAATAAATGCAACGAATGCGTAGAAGCATTTGCAGTATATCCACTCATTGTTGCACTTGAATGTTGAGGCAGAAATGATCTCCATATCATGAGTTGGCTTGCGAATTTTGCGTTAGCATGGGGTAAATGTATTTTAGACGTTTATCGAAATGAGAGACCAAAGTAATTCAGCGAAGGCCTCATCGAATGCAAACAATGTGCCTATAGGCAATTTTTCCCCTTACTTTCTTTCTTTTCCCCTCCCCATATGGGGATCGGGTCCTCTATCTACTACAATGTGCCTGGGGTCCCCAAGAGTCTTCATTCACAGCAGGACCTCGATCCGTTCAGCCGGTTTTTACAGTGCAGCAGCATGACAGAGAGACAAACTGACTGACTACTGAGTCTAAGAAATATAAACAATGAACACCAAGTCATTTACACAAGTCCTTTGCTGCAACATCAGCAACTGCTGATATTAATTAATGCAATGTGTTCAACGTGTTCATTAAAGTGTAGAGGACAATAAGTGCAAGCCAGACATATACGCATCAAGCAGTTTAACACTATTAAGTCCATTATACCGCACATCAATAAAGTACATCTATACTATACCCTATGTCTTTGTCTGAGTTAGAATCTAGTTTATGGCTTCCAGGCAAAGAAACGGTGTTTCAATTCATTCTGTGCAAAAGCATTATTATTTTTTGAGCCATAAAGTGAAATCAGCAACTTACTTGAAATTGTTAAAAATAAAAGCACTTACTGTAGACTTTTAGTAATCCTGCTTCGCATCTTCATCACCCATCTTGAAAGAGCTATGAACAACGTCAGCGCTAGAAAAACAGTGCAATTCAGTTCATAGCATGAGATTCAGTAATCCGAAATTTGCATGCTATTTTAACAATTTTGATAAAGATAAAGAAAAGTTAACAAAATGATGACGTTAAATTTAAAAAACGTCACTACTAAACGGATCAGAAACACTGCGAGTGTCCGGAACCGAAATATAGGATGACTGGCAGTCGGAACTTCAGAAGATCAGATTGTTGGTTTTTCGTAAGGGCATTTATGGGGAAAATAAAATAGAATGGCTACAGAGATTTGGTTTGTTGACGACATCATAACTCATACAAAAATATAGCCTACATTTACAAAAATGAGGAATTCTAAACTAAGACAGGACACGTTTTTTTGTAGCTTGCATAAGTTTGCTTGTCTGTAAGTGAAATATTGTACAGTCAGTTTTGTGTGATGTTTATGCTATCTTTGTTTATCTATTGCACAGCGTATGTAACTTGCGCTGTTTTATAGTTTCATCTTTTCATTCATGTTGTACGTTCCGTTAACTTTTAGCAAAAGTTGTAAGAGGCCTGTCAATCCCTTGTTGTATCACAGTCACAAATTTCACCTGATTTGACTCAATTAAAAGGTGTCAGACACAAATGGGCGTTGCGTCGAACGTTAGTGTTGACAGTGATGATGATGAATCCAAGTAGATAGCAAAAACGATTAACTTCGACGGATTGAAATCTTCCAGTAAAAAGCGATAATTCATTCAACAACGTTTACTGGAATGTGAAATCGTCGATCAGTCACAATTACCGGAATTGGATTTCCGGAGTTCAGACAGAGTCCAGACAGTTGTAGGCATCTCCTGGCAACGAGCCGAGGAGCTTGCTATACTGACGGCTGCACCCAACTTGATGCCTATAAATAAGTCTGTCAGCGCTGTCAGAGAAGACCGAGAACTACTGAGCTGAAACGAATTTATTTCTACGCGAAACATGCTTTAAATCACAACGAGAGACGCGCTGGCGTTACAATAAAACCGATAAAGCAGACAATCACAAAAACCCAAAGAAGTTATTAAATTTATTTTAGTTAATCGACGGTACATTATTCTGGATCATGTAATGCGAAACGTATCTGAATTAACAACGTATGCCTGAATACTTAAGAGTCGGTTCCACACTGCTTTCGCTAAAGTATCGAACGCAACACTCAGCGTAAGTAGCTCAAATGGAAACGACCTCTTAGTGCCCGACGTCGATATTAAAAGTTTTAAAGGCCAAGTCGAATGCGCAACGTGCATAATGCGACCTATGCTGCTACCAAAAATCTCGTAGCGTGGTGTGTCTGTCTGTCTATCTATGCAAATTTGGCTAAACGGATCGAGGTTCTGTTCGAGGTAAATACTTTTGGGGACACAAGGCATTATTAGATATTAGATGGGTCCCAATCCCCCTACGGCGAGGGGGCGGTGGTGAGAGAAAATTTTGCCCATTGTAGAGAAACATTGTTCGCATTTGATGCGGCCTTCGCCAAATTACTTTGGCCTCTTGCTTGCACAGACAGAGCTAAGATCCGCAAAACTCACTTTAACTAATCGCGTCATTTCTAATCACCAGAGGCCGCCTCTGTAAAACAGCCACTATCGCGATTCGCGACGCAGTAATATAATAATACCACAACAGTAATTAGTGCACTGCAGAATCGACAGGTAAGTAGTAGACAAATTGAATGTATTGTTCTATAATGTGATATTTGTAATAATAATAATTTGTAATAATGGGCGCGAGTAGCTGTGGTATTTAAAAAGTCATCTTTGCAAAGAAATACCGCTCGGCGTTGTGGCCTAATGCATAACGCGTTCGCATACGCAGGCAAAGAATGCGGGTTCGAGTCCCAACATTGCAAGGTCGTTTGTAATTTTTTTTCCTAATTTTTCGAATTATCGTACGTAAATCGTATGTAAATCTTTGTTTCTTATAATAATACTAGTCAAATTCTTTTTTACTGTTAGAAATCTTAAATAAAAGAGTCGTTTGAGCGAAGAGCCGCTTCTAATGAGCTCCGCTCTCTGGGCTTCGCCCGGAGTTCAGGTTTCCTAATGGGTTATTTAAAGTTCTCAGTTTTCAGCCCTTTTTAGGAAATTCTTTAATTAACTTTCCGGCACTATAGTTCTTAAATAGTTACAAGTTTTTAAATCAAAATTTTGTCTTCATTATTTAAAGCCATAGTTGTTCGTCTGCTAACAAGTAAATAAAAACAAATCTTAAGCTGGTACTTGGTTTTCTGATTGACAAAGAACATAAAATAAACAAGTAATAGAAAATTTATTTAGGTATATGCATGCAAAAATTATTTTTAAAAACTTGGTTAAGTACGTTATTGCAAAAACAAAGTGGTGCATTTTGGGGGGGGGGACACAGTGTATGTGTGTATGTGCCTATGTGTGTACGCATGTACGTTAGCTTATATCTCGGGAACGGATAGGGCGATTGCCTCCAAATTTTTACGGTAGCTCCGGGGCGCCCCATGGATTATTTTAGGCGTAAAAAATTTGGAATAAGGATCTTAAGTAGGGAGCCACAATTAATAATTTTGTGGCCTGTAGACTACGCAACAAGCAAAGCGTGTTCGGCCAACGTGGTTATTGGGCGGTGACGACAGTTTATTCATAGCATACGCGAGGCTTCTCGACTCATCTCGGCTCAGACTGAGCTAGCAGTGAGTCACGTGCGGGATTTCCGTAGAAGTATTTCCAGACATGGTCACCACTAAAACGAGTTTGCCATTGCTACTTGCGTGTCTGTTTTTATGTCGGTCTAGGCCTATGTACTTGTATGTATGTTTGTTAGCTTATAACTCGGGAACGGGACCTGGGGCGATTGTGTCCAAATTTTCAGGGTGCCCCAAGGATGGTTTTACGCGCAAAAATTTGAGGAGGGAGTCATGGATAGAGGCCTGCAGAACATTGGCATTTTTCGTTTTTTCTCGATCGGCCGATCACGCCCCACGGCAGGCAGATTGGACACTAGACAGGCTATAGGCGCATACACATGTGCTGGCGGACAATGTGCAGACGCAATAGAAACAGGCGTTGGTGCTGGCGGGCCGGCACGCATACTACACACCGGTACGGAATGTGGGGGCCTTGGGAGGTCTCAAAGCGGAACGGGGCTACATACGAAATGCCCGACTGTGCACTGCTCGATTGGGCATTGCGTAGGCAGCCCCGTTCTAGTTATTTTATCATTTCCGGTAATTCCGTTACTGACAAATAATGATAACTTATAATCCATCCGAGCTCAGACCCCCTTATGAGAACATTATCAAAAATTAGCTGTAGTCTATTGCGAAAATAAAAGCTACAAAAATAGACGATTCTTTAATGTGGGTGCAGCTAGCTGTTTACGGTCAGTAGGATTTGTGGAACAAATAAACATGGAGAAAAAGAGTGGTAGATGGGGGATGATAAAAGCGACTAGCGGCTTAATTAATTTGCGCGATGTAGGGCCTACAACGCTGTGAGAAATCCAACATGTGCCATCAGTGTTCACTGATTTGCCTTGGTTGACGCAGAAAATACGGATATATCCAAAAATAAACGGTCTGGGCGGTTTTTACTCGTCGACTCGGCTTCAAGTCAAACTTAATCCTAACCTTAACTTTACGGCAACTCAGCCTTCCATCCCTCTGGGGTCGATAAATGAGGACCAGCTTCGGATGGGAAGGCAAGGCCATGCATGGTTTATTCCATGATGCGATGATGACGAGCGAAGTCGGCGACGACCAGGCCGGTCGGAGACACGAACAAGATAGTTCAGGTATGGTTGCGCAAAACCATGCAGCACACGCAGATATGCGATCGTCACAAGTTAACTACCCAATCACTTTCATCCACTTTCTTTGACGTATGCGCTAGGCCTTATGTTATTTTCTTTTACAATTAACACTTCATTTACATGTTTTATCGCTTCCCTGTGCGAATTAGTCTACAAAATATAGCCTTGAAAATTATTTTACGTTATTTTTATGTATATTTTTTAAATTACTTAAAAACTTACAATTTGGAGCATAGTCGGAAATCGTAAACGTTTGTGTATTGGATGGTTGTTTGGCAATTTCATTAGTGAAAAAACAATGTTAAATTCTCTCGTTAGATCAGCAGCGGTCCTGACTTAATTTGTTTACATCTTAGCCTCTTCGCACTGAAAACATTAATTTAATCAGGTTCCGTGATTAAAGTAAACCAAAAAGCAGTGCAATCAAGTCCACGGACTCACGAATCTATGTAGCTATGTCGTGGTCACCACTTTGCAATTCTCACTTAACACGATTAATGAATCTTTTAAAGTGCTGAAAACGTTCTGTTTTATTGATGTGATTTGCCAACAATATTATTAGGCCGCATCGAATAGGCTACATGAAATGGGGACTATTGCGATCGATGATTCCGTAGCGTAGGCCTCTGTCAGTCACTCAGTCACTCTGTCAGTCACGCGGGCGAGTTGTGCAAATGTGGCTGAAATACAAACCGTTTCACCCAACTCTGAGATCCAGTGGCTTAAATGGGTCCCATAAAATGCGCAAAAAGAAAATGGGCAACTCACAAGCGAATAAATGTAAAACGGCTAAAGATGGAGCCAAAGTAACTGCAGGCGTGAAGTAGCTCAATGACTCTAGTTTCTTTGAGCAAAAGTTGGCAATCGACCGTTTAGTGTTTTTTTCCAAAATAGCGCGTTTATTTGAGGTACCACCCATGCCCACAGCGAAAATCTGGATATCAGTCTGCTATATCTGATAAACGGTAAGATATATGTCAAAGTTCATATTACTAAACTGTAGAACGTTGCAGTCAATACGAACGGTTGTCGTGAATTAGACGTGTCGTGTTGCCGCGTTCTGCGATTTAAGATGGCGGTGCATTGCGGCGCCCCAAGCCGGCAGCTATAAATGGCAATACATATTAATTGCCGCATTTTCTAGTTCAGAATTTATTTGCTTTGATATTTGATGAAAACTTAACTTTGTCAAGCGTCCAATAGCTGCGAGTCATCTTTAGGCCGTATACTTTCAATGCTGTCGATAGTTTCGTATTTTGGTTTTACTATGTTCGTGGGAGTGTTAACTGCGACTTAAATCTGTATATATTTGAAAGCATCATTACAGTCTCAAAGCAAAATAAGTTGCTATAACAAAACAGACTTCAGCGGTCCACATGTTCACCGCCTCTAGGAGTAAAAAGTTGCAGTGGCGCCATCTGGCGAATGACGGTAAAAGAAAAACTGATTTGGTTAAAGTTTTCTCTTTGCGGCTGAGGACAACAACATGACGTTTTTTTGTTGAACGTGAGCACTGCTAGTCTGTTTCCGGCGAGAGAGGGAAGAGGGAAGAGAGAGCGAAAGAGATGGCTGTCATTAACGTACGCTTAGCCTGATCGACTTATCGCCGTGCCATAACCTTTCGGCATCGCCGGACGCTGCCGGAACCAAGCAAGCGCGCAATAAAACCCGTCGTAAGTTACCGGAAAGGCGATCACCGTGCTCCTACGGGATTAATTGATAGTTACGCTTATGGGCTATAGAGACCACCCAGTAGGTCACGCGCCAGTTAACGCCTCCAGTCACACGTACATACTGTACATTCATTGCATTTTATTATAATGGAAAGCATATATAACAACACCCAGACGGAAGAAACTCATGCAGATTTTCGTTCGCATAAATCTTCAGACGGACAAAGCCGTTAGACAGTTTAAAGTAGATCCCGGTTTTAGCAGATCTTCGACGAAGTTGTTAACTTGTTCTGACGGTGAAGGCCGGAGGGCTTTGTTCTGTAAGATTTACTGACTACTTTAGCGTGGCTGTGAGTAGCGTCCGTGTACTGTAGGCCTATATGTACAACTGCACAGTGTCCGGAAAAAATGGAACCGCTAGTATTTTAAGCATAACTTTGACAAAGTTCAACAAGTTTTCGTAATTTCTGGCGCAATTCATCTTGACATTCAAAGTAACTAAAAAATATAAAATGTAACATCACTACTTGCACAACACAAAGTAATGATGACGTAAGTTTGACGTCATCAAAATGCTCGCGCTACCACGGAGTTCCTGGAAAGAGAAACGCCAGAGTTCATTTCGCCACTACTGTGCCCTCCAAATTCGCAAGATTCAAATCCGGTTGACTACAGCGTGTGGAGCATACTGCAAGAGAAGGTGTACAAAACACGCATCACTGATCTCGACGACCTCAAACATCGCATCAGAATCAGAACCGAGTTGGCCAAGCTGTATCATGTCATCATTGCTGCAGTTGTGCGTCAGTGGCGTCGCCGTCTTTCAGCTTGTGTCTGGGCGGACAGTGGTCATTTCGAGCACTGCTTTTAATTCTGACATTGTTTTTTGCAATAACTGCGGCCTTTGAAGCCTTTGTCCACCAGTCGAATCGAACAGTTGCTATTCCGGTCTGATTTTCTTGCAGTTGTCAGTTATGACGTTGTGCGTTTTAGTGAATGATGGTCGTTTAATTCACAAGGTAAGTAGTGACACTGTTTAGGTGCAGCTGACATTTGTTGTGTTAGTTCGATTTCGCATTACCTTGGCGACATTCCGTGAAAAAATTACAACTATATATTTGTGTTTATCAAAGTTATGCCCGAAACACTATCGGTTCGATTTCTTTCAGACACGGTGTACATAAGCACGTTTGAAGTCTTGTGGAAGCGTTTTCAGCCAGAGGCCGCCACGAAACTGTGAGAATAACGTATTTATAACGTATTATCAATATTTCACGCCCTCAATGAGGGGGATTCCATCAAGCTATCGGCTTTACATTTGGTACAGGAAAACTGAAATGGCTGAGCTGCAATCTCGTGAAGGTCGCATGATGATCGACTCAGTCGTTTGGGCACAATACATCAACGTGACAAACACACAGAAAACCACACAGCCACACAGACAGGCACTTCGCCATAGCAATGATAGCTCTAACGCACTGCGTCGGGCGGCAAAAATTACGCCAGATATGGTACAATATTTCTCCATTTGCGCCATACAGAAAATAGTTCAATAGCACACATGACGGATTGACGGCCGTTGTATCGTTGGCAATTTAGGTTTAAAAACATGTAGAGAAAAAGTTTAATCGCAATAACTCAGCCGTGCGTTGAGCGATTTTATTGAAATTTTGTACAGTGAAATATAAGAAGATCCCCGAATGATGACAGTTATCAAAATTGGAACCGGAAGTGAAATTTTGCCGTCAGAGAACCCATATTAAATTTAGTTTTGGGGCATATCTCTACTTTTCAGAGAAATATTTTGTAAGTACATGTAATTAGATAAGCAAATAATAGAATTGATACAAGGCGCTTGTAAACAAACTAGAACTACGGCCAACCCATTATGGCACTTCTGCTGAGGCCATCACAGACAGACAGACGCACAGACGCATATGCTTCTTTCGTCTATAGGCGGGCAGAGGCATAAAAGTTAGCTGTACTTTCAATAGATGCCTATGAACGCCGCAGAATGCAACGAAGCTGGCGACGTGTTCAATAACCGAGCACCAGCAACAGCGAACGACCTGTAACCCAGCCACTATACAACAGTGTGAATGTGTCGCCTGCACCCGCCGTGATCGGCAATTGACGTCTGGCACCAGCTGGCATTTGATAGATACCGGTGCGTCGAGGCGCAGTGTGTTCAAGGCGCACGTCCCCAAGGTACAGTACAGCCTATGCATGGTGGCGGTGTTCAGAGTATGCAGTAGGAGCGGTCGCGCTGGTGCAGAGTTTACTGATAGGTTTACGAATCGTCTGGTGTGAACGAAGGCCCGTTACACTCGCCGGGCGTAACTGAATAATTGCGCCATAGAAACGTTTACTGTGTTCCGAACCCCCCGAGGAAAATTGCACACATCATTGGTACGCGTCAGCTCTAGCGACCTATGACACTTCCCGGGAAAGACTCAATAGCACCGCTGCGCCTTATACGCTGTGTTTGCTATCCGCTTTGATCGTACACCTAGTAAGCCATTAAGTTATTTAAAGAAAGCGATTGTGCGGCTCGGACGTAGGCTGGCGGTAGGTCATTGTACTGCAGCGGGACATAATCTCTGCCTTGTGCGTTTTCATTAAGGCGGGTTATAATTAGAACTGCTTGAGTTCCGATGTCTTTAGTAGCACTGTGCGATCGATAGGCGCGTTTAGTCGGAAAATCGGATAAGATCAGACGACATAAAAGCACGCAATCAGGATTCAGTAGTAGTAATGGAATTATCGGCTAATGAAGCAGTTGCTGCATCTGCGCTGTAGTATATCCTGCAGTGTCGGATGCAGACAAGTAGTAAAGAATAGACTGGACAACCGGCTGAAATTACGGGGTCTACTTACACACCTAAATAGTTACCATTATTTCTCTGCGATCAGAAATTATAATCCAACATTTTATTATGTAAGGAGAAGATGATATTCTCATCCGTTCTCTGCAGAGAGAACGGATTCGTCATTAAAATCACAAACCGCAACGCGGAAACGCGTACGTTATCTCGCATCATTCAAAAGTCGACTTTAACCAGCCTTTATAAACGTATCCAACTGCTGAAGTTGGCGCTATTAAAGTAGGTCCGACTACCATCTACATTATAGAACAATCCCCAAACAATTCTTCCTTTTCATTTTTTTTCCATTATATTCATTTCCGAAATCTCATATTTTCAACTTCCGTCAAATTTTTTACCCCTCCCCATACAAACTCTCTTTTGTGGGGATGTATACGAGGAAAATAAAGACGTACCCTTTAGCTTATCTTACATTTAAAAAGTCCCTTCTTATGTAAAATAAGTAACATTTTATTTTAGTGTGAAAACCAGTAGTCCCTACATCACACTTTGCCCGTCTGTATTTTTGATTCTGCTCGATCACCGCATATGCCTGCATAAGCCAATACTATCGAATCCGACACCTTCAGTAATCCGTGCATGGTTGTAAAAATGTTTCCAATAAGTTGATCAGAAATATTGCTTGGTGGGCAAAATGAACACCAAGTCACTTGCAAATATCGTTATGGTGTGAATGTGTGATGGTCGTATGCGTTTAGCATGACGTCGCCGAACATGAAACAGAAAATAAAACTTCAAACGACTACACACGGCGTCGGTTACAAAAATATAATATAGGTCTAGACGCCATGACACACAACAGAACAGACAGTAGGCCTAACTGTTAAACATCGTGCAAGCTAATATGATGAAGTTCTAACACGAGACAAGCAACCACGACACGTGTGAGCGGTAAGAACATTAGATTGGACACGTTTCAAAGTTTCACAAAATTAAAGACAAAACGCCAAATTAAAAAATAAGCATAGGCCTAAGATGAACCGCGGCGCACAGCCTATGCGTACACAGGTACAAACAGTGACTGGTACGAATATATATATGTAAATCAACGACCTCACTGGACATAGTTTTATTGATAAGTTGATTCCTGATGTGCGTTTTTCTAATCTGCTTTTAGTATATGGTTCTAATGCGTTGTATACGTTCTGTAGTAAGGCTTGTTGGTAGACGGGCGCGTGCTGAGGCGGATGTAAACAAACGCGTATTGCGTTGTGATTGGTTAGACAACAAATTTCTGACGCCACTTTATGATTCTGGTTATTCATTGGTCAGTCGTTGTAGCACAGAGGTTTCTTATTGGTTTACGACGACAACAAGAGCTAGAAGCTGAGAAATGTAGAGAACAGCGGCAACAAGAGTTTGAGATGAGACGAGTAGAATTACAGGCACAACCGAATGAACGTGTCCGAAGCTGCGACGTTAGTTGACCAACATGTCACCATTCACATTGCTGGTCGTTTTTATCATAGCTCACGGGATTGGAAGCCACTACCACCACCCCAGGGCAACTTTCCACGGAAACATCAGCCACATCAGAACAAGCCACAGGCTAACTCTTCGTTCACGGACAGTGAGCAGCCTATGACTTCGAGTAACTCTAAAAGACCGAAACAGAGACCTAGATATGTCCCTAGCAACGGTTCGCTAGGGACCTAGCTAGGCCTCTAGCAGCCCTAAGCTAGGCCTCTAACCCTGGTCGGACCCCACCCAGGAGGGGTGACTCACCCTAAGCCTGATCTCTAGCCATAGCACTAAGCCATTAGTCAGCATCATAATCTCAAGCTAAGCAACTAGCCTAGTCACGACCGGCAGTTACCCAGTCAACGCGCGTCAGTCAGTAGACGGCAACCCCCTTAATATCCAACCCACGACCACTTGTTGCAGACTATGACACCGACTTGTCAGCAATTGCAGACTAACCCTAGAATGATAATTAGTGGTAGCTACATGCTCAACACATTGATGATGATGATGATACTTATTTGTAAACGTATACAATGACAGTAATATGACAGTAAGTACAGGATCAACAAGGCTCTCAGCACTTACAGCGACCCTAGCGAAAATAAAAGCAAACATAAAATAACACAAAACATAAATCAATAGTATGCTGAAATACAAGTGACGGTACAACATTGCTTAATAAGTAAGTTTTTTCTCAGGTAACGTAACGCATCTACTGGAGAGACGCAGCAAGCGATGGCGTTGGATCCCACTGTAAGAAATTTTCTTGAAAGATTGTGGCAGATCGCAGACTGAACAGTCGTTGCCATGAGGGAACACTCCAAAACTCGCCGATGTCGACGTTAGCTTAGCGCTGTCAAATCTGCTATGCCCTTGTTCTTTTTGATGAGCTGACTTTGATTCGATCGACGAAAGAAAATATTATTTAATTTTCTACAGCCATTAGGTCAACTTTTTTTACCTGTGTGTGTGCACTGTCAAAAAATTACAAGAAACTTTATTTATTTACAGACATTTATTGAAACTCATGTCCAGTGTACATACGTGTAAACACAAACGACAATAGATTATATACAAGCAAAGGACAAGTTAGCACGACACTTGAAAATGTCCATATGCCACAGTCGCTACACCATCATCTAATATGAAGCGTTTATCATCGAACGCGTTTAGGCATGTTTTGTTAATTTCAACAGTCTGTACAATGTGATTTTTGGATCGAAACGTTCGAAACTGACTTTTTGTAATTTCTTTAGTTTGAAGGACGTCCAAAACTGTTGGAGACGAATGTGTTTTTAATGTAAGATTTCTTTATACCCTTTGCTCGAATTTTAGATTGTTTATAATAGTTTGGTACGTATAGACTATACATTTTAGCCCTGAGACCAACAAAGTCACTGTGTGCAAGTGACCCTGTCTCACTCTTAAACTTTTCTAGAACGCGATGATTCTGGAGAGAATAAAGAGGATGAGGCGTTTCAAAATTGCTGGTATCAAAAAGGTCAATGTTTTCGGCCATGTCAGCATACAAATCTTCTGTCTCGATGTGACGACATAAAGAGTCAGTGTCCGTGAATAACAATTTGCATTTATCTCCATGTTTTGGTTTTAGATAATCTTAAAAAATCTGTACATTATTAATTTAGATATTTACAGAATTGTAAAGCCGACCGAAATGGGTGTGTTGAGAGTTATTGTTTGTTTAGCCCCACGAACCATGACCAGATCGTCATTTGTAATTTCGCTTTGACGAAAGGACGCTTTGCTGACAGCTTTGGTTAATTTGTGTTCGTCGCAAATGAGCCGCACGTTTACCCTATGGCGGACCTGCTTCATTGTTTTCCAGAAAGTGGCGTTTGCCTGAAGTTTAGCAAGGTCCGACTCGAATTCTGTTGCCGTCTTTCTTTTTGTTGTACAGTAATCAATCCATGGTTTAAGCCAGGGACGCTGTTGGAAGGATAAAATTCGGTGACTTTTTGTGACGATAAGGCCATGGTTCAGGTAGAATTGCAAGTTTCTGTAGCGTGTGACATATCTGTTTTTGATAAGTAGGTTTGGTATTAGTTGTTTTGTAGCATTTCCATTGTTTATCAATAAACTTGGTGGTAAAGGGGCTAAGCATTTCGGCATTGACTGTTAAGTGCTCCGGTGCCAGCGGGTAGTCACTATGCGATGAGTGTAGGTGTTCGGGATATATCAGGTCCCGTGTCACCATCGGGTGGGACGGACATCAGGTCAAATTGGTCGATTTCAGTTTGGGATAGGAATTGAAATTTACCTACTGGAAGTGGATTACTCATGGCGTCACCGTATAAGTTATTAGTATCCAAGTACGTTATATAGCTTGTGGGTTTAGTGGGGTCGTAACCCTCCACGAGTAGATTATTGGCTGCTGCATGGCAGTGAGATATCGTCGCAATGCCACCGCGCATGTTGTTTTCGATCATCAGATACGGTAAGCATCGGGATCGGTTATCAAATCGAGATCGACGCCCGTAAATTTTAGACCCGACGTCCATGCTAATGAGGGGAGGGTGACGAAATGAAGGCAATCAAGGTTATGCTTCTTCATTATCCTGTTGCGAAAATTTTTTAAAACATCGGCCAGTAAGAGGACATCGGATATCAGATAGTGGTCATGGTAATCTTTTAGCGTTCGCATTCCAAAATGTGTCCATGTTTTCTGAGGTCGCTCGTAATCGGTATTTTCGAATGGCTCGTCGTTCAGTTGGTCGTAAAATGCTTCAGTGGATGGCAATTTTGTGTCGTCGAATTTTTACCGGGACGTCATGTAGGAGTACGGATACACGCCCTTGGCAAATACGAGATCGTCGTTACCGAGATATCGCGTCGTATTTACAAAGTTTTCCCGCGCACTTTTTAGAAGAAGGGACACCAGATTTTCCAGGGACGTTGATAATGACATGAGTTGTCCAAAAATCGCAATTTGCCTACTTGAAACATGACGTATTTTTCGCTGTTTAGGGGAATTACGACCACGTCATCGTAAGTCGACGGTTTACCGTCGGCTTTCTTTCTTTCCGTGTATTCCTTCTTGAAATGTTTGATGACGAAGTGCCCACCATATGATTCTGAATTGTGAAACACGACGGGGAGAAAGAAGTGTTTGTCCGTTTGTAATTTTCGATTTTGTTATTACAATTTTGACTTACTGCTGCCTTTCTTTTGCGGCCTGTAGTTTTCAACTGTAGATTGCAATTGTTACACGCAGGAAATAGAAAATTGCCGCTGACATGGCAGTGGTGACGAACTTTGTGGTTTCACTAAAATCTGTTCCGCAGGCCGTACAGTGTGTTGCCGCATCGTACTCGGTTTGCTGTTCGTTTGTGAGCGGAAGCATGTCCTTGTGATTTTTAAGAATTTCGCCGATAATTTTGCTTTCTTTCATGACATGGTTGTAAAATACCGACATGGGATCTGGCCCGCTATACACTACCGGCTCGGTCTGGTACTCTACAATGTCGGTTACGCGGTGGCACGCAAAACCGCAAACTCGGTGCTTATCGATGACCCGAGTGCCTCTGTCATAGTAAGCATCGTCATCCTCTACTGGGGACATGAAAGATTCAAAGTCGGAGACGAGATAAAATGGTAGACGGAACTGTTTCTTATAGGCTTGAAATTTGAGAGTACAGTCTTCTGGATCGGGATATTTTACCGCCTTTGGAGGATTACTTGTGCATTCTGGAGTATGACGATCTAGGACTGCTTTGGAAAAAAGGGGTGGAGATAACCAGTGCACACGTACGTCACATTTTCGTGTTTTGTTCTGCCAACGACCAGAGGGGACATATTTTTTATGCACACGTAGTGCCTTTTATTTCCTTGGCTAAGTATGAGCAAATTTACGTGATGTTTTCTATTGCGTTCGGGACTACAGTACTCTATGCAAAAGTTTTTGTCGTCGAGCGACAGTACATTGACACAGATGGACGGGTTAAGGTTCTCGAATTTGGGTATGTCCTTGACTGCTAAAGGGAAACTCAGATTGCCGGTGTTTAATGTGTGTTCATAAGGGAGATATTTGTAGAGTTTGCTTACATTGTCGATAGCAAGATATAGGGAGGCCAGCACCGACCACACAAAACATTTTTGATCGTTGTTTTTTTACATTGACCGTACAGTGTTTGTCTACGATGTGTTTTGGGGTGGGTGTGTAAGAGGAGTCGTGAAGGGGACGAAATTTTGTGATGCATATTACAAAATATCTCACGTGTTCGATGACAAAACCACTTCCGCGCGAATTCCAATGTTCTACTTGCGGAGACAGTTCGCACGCTATCGCACCTATATCTATCTCGCGGATTTCATTCACATCTTCCGGCCTCGTTCCAAAAAACGCTGGAACGTACATAATATCACCATTTTCTCGTTCCCGGTGAAATACGACGTCGGCACGGGTGTGTACACGAATAGATCTACAAAAACAACAACAGAGTATATTTAACACCAACATAATTTAGACAAGAAGACAAAGTGATTTGGCAAAGGCTACACTGAATGACCCTCCTGCGCGCGCTGGCCGCTGAGTTGAGCCGCGTGACAGACAGACAGACACTGTGATCAATGGTACCAATAGTCTGCAGTCTGAAAATGCAGCAATAAATTCAAATGTTTTCATGAAAAGCAAGATTAAAAAGAACAATATCTGAATTGCTGACGGTATTCTTTGACGAGTTGCTGAATTTGGTTGGCGTTTCGGGCTATTTCTAGGACTCAAACGTCACGTCTTCGTGCGTGGTGGGGATATCGATCTCGCTGATGACGTCACCAACTGACCGACCGACGTGGGGTTTCGTGCTCATTTTCGCACAGCTACGGCACATTGTCGGGTTGCATGTGGTGAAACATGCTGGCGGAAGTCGGCGGCGACAGTGTCTGCATTCGCTCACTTGAGCGCAATATGCACATATCGTCATCGACGAACGCACTCCGCAGTATACGCATGATTCTACAATACATGACTTGTATAGGCACTGCTGCTGCAGCTGCCGGATAACTCAGTGCGGATAACTGACAAAGATGCTGGTACCAGCAGCAGACCCTGTCGTAATTGATTCGACCAATTACGTTAATTTTAGCTGTTGATTGATTGATCGAAACTGCTGACAAGATGCTTGCCGTGGTGTAATTTTCTATAGCTTATCCTGGGTGGACCCGGCTAGGGTTAGAGACCAACTCAGCCTTCTAGCACTCTGGATCCAGCGCAAACAATTTACCCCTACTAACTACTTTCGGTTTCTAAAACAACGGAGGTCCCAAAATTTAAAAGTAGGTCACGTGGCCTCGCCTCTTGACCCCGTTTGACCTAATTTGCATATTTTTGGTTAGGCCCCCTAGCGCCTAATATGTACACAAAATGGCGTTACGATCGGCCTTAATTTGACTGAGATGTTGCGATTTTTAAATTTTTGGCGTATAGGCTTAAAATTGCCTGTTTACGACCATTTAAGAGGGTTTTAAGAGTTTTCCTTAAATGGCATCACCCGTTATTCTAACTCCAAAAAGCAAAAAGACACCTCCTTGCGCGGAAACATGTCGTTTGAGCCGCGGTTTGACCTGTGGAGAGAATCGAGAAAAAAATAAGAACAGTCAAATGTCACAAAAGTGTTATATTTCATGTATTTGGGGAAAATCCCCGCTCAACCGATACGTAGTCACGTGTGCCAAATTTCAGAATAAAATTTTGAAGGGTTGCGATTCTACAGGGCATCGAAATTTTTTTTCCTATTGATTTTTGAATGGCCATTACAACAGTGCAGCCCTATACTGCGCTGCTTGTGAATACATCAACTAGAGTGATGCTATATCGAATTAGCTAGGCTACAGGGACACTTTCTTTAACGTGACGATTATTTACTTAATTTTGATCATGACTAAATCGTAACTCTTAAGCAAATAATAATGTCCAATAAAAATAACAATATTTGACTTGTAATTAGTGTTTTGTGGTTCTAGAGTCTGTCTAACTCAGAACGAGCATGTCTGGTGAAATGCAGTTGACCAGCGATGAGTAGCGACGGACTTCGAAGTAAATGTTCGATGCCGTGGTGCCGATGCCGCAAACCATCTTAGACAGCGACTTCGATCTGTTCGTGAACATCGGCGGTTGCGGAAATGGAGACGGCCGACGTGGCGGCAAACTGTTGGCAAAGCGCGAGTTGTTGGTGTGTGTTCTCCTCTCCTATGCGCCTCATCACGATCGCGCGTCGTTCGACGTTCGGCGTACAGAACTCATCGGCGTCGGCCTCGGTCGCCGCTCCCTGATTGTGTTCGATGCCGGTCGGCAGCCGTCGGCGGCGCAGGATGGTGACAAATGCCGTCCGGAAGTTGGCGTTCATCCAGCCGTAGAGGATCGGATTGATGCCGCTGGAACCCATCGCCACGACGCGCAGCATCAGGTCGACGAACCGGAAGTACGGTCCACGGACGCGCTTCGGATCAAACTCGGAAATGACCGAGAAGAGCTGATAAGGAGTCCAGGTGATGGCGAACACGAGAACGACGGCGGCGAGCATGCTGTTGGTGCGTGAATTACGGCGACGACTGCCGATCGTCTTCCGACTAGCACGAACGTGTCGAAACACGAGTAGATATAGGATGCCGATCACCAGCAGCGGCAGAAAGTACTGAACAATCAGCGTCACGACCGTGTACACTTTACGGATCTGGAGGGACGGCCAACGCTCGACGCAGGAGCGGCGGCTGAAGCGTAACTCGGCATCGGCGAAGACGACGTGACGAGAGAATATGGCCATGGGCAGAGCGACGACGGTCGAGAAGGCGGCGATGACCAGGACGAGGACGATAGCAACGGTCGGCGACAGACGTCTCTTGACGCCGACAACGATGAGCGCAAACCGATCGACAGCAATCACCGTCAGAGAGAGCGTACTGGCGTAGACGACGATCCCAAACACAGTCGGGATGATGTGGCAAAGTGCCGTGCCGAACGCCCAGTCACCCGTTAACTACCATCACAAACAACGCAATTACATCACAGTTATTATACGCCAAACCGTCCGATACAGAGCAAAATTTTGGATGTTCGCCACAGGGCAAAAAAGTACGAACCGGATAACGTGACCTACATGTATTTAATGTGAGCAACGTGACGAAGACGATAGGAGCGCCGGAGAGGAGATTGACGATTATGTCAGCTTTAGGGTTAGGAGTTATGGTGAAGTTAGTCTTAGTGTTAGAGATAAGGTTAGCATAGCCAAAAAAATTCTACGATCAAACAAAAACGTAGTCGGCAACAAGAAAAACACGAAGAGATCCATAATCATGAATATATGTTTGAAAGCTCAGACAACATGCGAATACACTGCTTGAATAAATTCCGGTTTTTCAGTTGCTAAAATACGTGTATATTTCCGGGTCTACAGCTGCCGTGTTAGCCGACGGCAAAGATCTCTCGATGTTGATGATAATTAATTTAACGGACTGAAAAAGATGGTTTGGTTTTTCAGCATTCCTGTATATAATTTTTAGGGATAGTTACGCCCACTTGCGGTTTTAACGCCAGCTTAAATTTATCTACCATTATCATTGATCAGCAATATAAAATAAACACGCGATCGTAATATCAGAAGTCGTTCGGTTCGCGACACGCAGGTGTTCTGCGAATGATATCCATTATTGTTGTTATTATTCTGATCTATTGCCCACAAACACAAAACCTGTGAGCGTAAAACGTTGTAAATATTGAAGCTCAGCAATAAGTGAATGTCAGCATCGGCGGTTCATTCGTCATCGCCTTCGTTCGGTGTTTGTCAGAGACAGTGTTCACGCTCTAAGAAGACAGGGAGAGATAAACATACGCTGGAAAAACGTCATAAACTTATAACGATTAAGCCGCATCGAATACATAAATGCGGACTATTGCGCCCGATAATCCAGTAACGTGATGTGTCCGTCTGTCGGTCTGAAACGAACCTGCCCTTTGCAAAAATGGCTGAACAGATCGAGGCTCTGTTTTGGCTGGACACCATTGGGGCCAAGCAAACACTGTATTAGATGTTGGTGACAGTGGGTTGTAATCCCCCTATGGGAGGGGAGTTGGATAAATATTGCCCGTTGCACCATATATAAACACGTTTGTTTCGACTCAATCGCCAGATGGTGCCACAGTTGATGCAGCTATCACTAAATCACTTACAGCCGCGTGTTATTTTTTGTTTTGTTTAGGTACTTTTATTTGTATTTTTATTCGTGTGATTCTGTACTGCTTCGGCGTAAGAAATAAATTAGTAAATAATTTTGTAATTCTTTCTGTCATGAAAATGACCGCAATCTCAACCTGGTAGTGAAGATTTAGCGGCAGATCGAAGGCGCAGACGAAGCAGTCTGCCAAAGCCAGGTTTGCGATGAAGATGTTGGTCGCAGTACGCATGCGCGGCGCACTAGCCACCGTGACGAAAACGAGGCCGTTGCCAAGGACGCCAAACGTTAGGACGACGACGTAGATGATAATGACGATGGCAGCAAGCCACGGTCGACGTAGCGCCTCGAACTCAGCGCCGTCTTGCAGCCGCTTGAGGAACGGAAGACCTTGGCCGTCCGCCGAGAACAGCAGTGATGTCGTCCTTGGTCTTTGATCTTTTCCCATAATTAAAAACCGACTTAGTGTCCTTGGTCTTAGCTTTTATAAAGTTAGTTGTCTGTAGCGTCCAGTCCGAGAATGACAATTTCTGTTGAATAGTGCATATAGTGTTAATGTTTTGTTGTAAAAGTGGTATTCTGTAGGACTACAAAAGTTTCGCAGTGATGTTGTCCTTTGTCCTTAGTTGTCCAGTGAGGACAGACTTGCAATCCTTGGCCTCAGCACTGAGTCCATGTTCGTCATCAGTGAAGAACAGCAGTGATGCGTTGCATCCGGCCGAGTCGGTAGTAGACGATGACGTCGCGTTGATGTCGGCGACCGAAAAGCAAGCGTTGAACAGCGACTCGTATATGTCATCCATGATAATTAGCTACCGCGACAATGTCGTCTCGCTGCTGTCTTTCTTTCCCGTCTTTCCTCTTCTCCTTTTCTTCTCTATCTGTATGTCTGTCTTATTGTGAAGTTTCTACGCTGTCTTGATTAGCACGGCGTCTTACAGTACAGCCGCAGCAGCAGCAGTGTAGGCTTGCACGACGACGCGCGAGAAATTGATCTTTGGCATACAAGCTGGTTGAAACGGCGACGTCAGAACGGCTTCGAATACCGGACGACAACACGCTGAAAACATACATGTACAATACATAATCAACAACGTTGCTCTCTAACAGGATTCGGTAATTAGGTCTGTTATGTAATTTCGCCATTGTTTACTTGCTGAAAAGTGTAAATAGAAGCCTGAAGTTACTAAAAAAGTACATGCCGTGGTACAAAACGTAAACACAGTAAACACGTCGCAAAACGTACGCCAAGCACAAGTTTAATGCCAACGTTTGAAATTATATACTAACAATGCCTGAAATATATCTGTCTATATTTTTCTTCACATATGGGGAAAATAAAATTTTAAAAAATAGTTTTGCTTGAATAAAAATTAATTAATGTCTTCCTGTTTGCGAAGTTTGGCAATTTTGACTTTTAATTCAACCTCAAAATGGCACTAAGAGTTCACACTGATAATCACCAAATATTAACATTTTACTTTATTTTGAAATTAGTAGAAACAGCACAAGATAGACAGTCAATGATTGATGTTTTTCGTTATGAGAGAAGCATAAAATTTCCACGAAACAAACGCGTTGGATATAACTGCACGAAAGTTATGGATATTCTGACCTACGTGCAGGTGTATGTCATAAATACGCAAGCTACTTGCCTATAAACGCATCTGCGTACTGTAAACCGACGCAATACGTGCCCGTTTTATCGAGACATACGTCGAAACTCTTTTAATAATATTCTAGCCACTGCTGCACATTAAATTATACTTTCTAGCTTTAAATCTTTCTTGCCTTTATAAAATGTCAAGTTTAATTAGTTGAAAACAACATGTTTTGATATACGAAACCTTATTAGAACTGTACGAATAGGCCCTCGTCATCGTTATAATCAACATTTACTTTTTGCTCTGTAAAAAAATAAGATGAGGCACGTAACAAAACGAAAAGTAAAACTTAAAAGTTATGAAGTGCTAATAGTCGTTGTATGTATAATACTTTAATGAAAATGTTATTAGTGTTTCGAGGTGTGATTCTTATGCCCATGTTCGCCTATAGGCATAAGAGGCATACGATCGACATGCGCCGTCTGTAATTTTGTGCGACAATCGGCGCGATAGAGGCAAAAAATGGAATTGCTGTAAATTGTTTTGTTAATTCATATGTTTTTTCAGCATTATTCACAGATAAATTTTACTATCAGGCGGAGTTCAACAACTGCGTATGTCGAGTGAAGAGAATCTAATGCAACGAAGGTGGTCTACCATAGCGCTCAAGACCTTGACGATAGCCTATCAGGCAATAAACGACCGCTTAATAATAATTATTAAACAGATGAGATAAATAGATTTTTCATGAAATTATTTAGAACGTCAAATCTCGAAACTGTTCGACGTTGTCAAACTGTGTTTGGTTGTTAATTGCCTAGTTTGCTGTTCTCGAAGCGATATGCTAAATTTATGGTAAGTCTGTCAACTGATAATTGCTACAGTTAAGGTTCTTTCTTTTTTGTGTTCTCTATAACATTCGTTTACATTATGTTTTTTCTGTATTTGTATTTACCGTATTAACTGGTAAGTTAAGATAAATATATTGCAGATCCTTGTTACATACGGCGAGCATTTGTATTGCAAGTTGGCTGTGATATTCTGGTTCTATCTGCATTCTATCTGACATTGGCATGTCATATCACTGATCAGCTGAGAATGTCTTCTATAAGTAAATGTTTGTTAAGAAATTAGATATAAATAACTTAGAATATGATATATCGTAGAATTCGTAGTCAGTCTTAAAGCCATGGGACGCAGGGATCGGTTGGAAGTCTGTGACCGTTCGAAGGCAGTTTCCTCGCCGCGATGAAACACACCGCTAACAGATGATCCGACTAATTTAGACGTATAGAGCATGACACAAGCCACGGGACGCTGCCGGAAACCACTGTAGCCATGCCTCGTGGTGCACTGACAGTGACTGGCATCGCTGCGACGCTTGTGTCATGTGTCAGCATAGATAGATCCGGTAAAAACCGGAAGACCGATGCACTGGTCTCCGTCTGAACGAAGCCAGCTGTTATGCATGTGGAAAGCAAAGCCAGTAAAACGTCACAGAAACGTTTCGCATTTTATTTATCCATGTTCGGTACAGGTTGCACAAAAAGTACAACAAACACACGCAAAGCTTTATTCACCAAAGATGGTAATACAAATATAACAAAAAAAAGAAATAAATATATACATATAACATAACTACAATATCATCCTCACACAATGAACAAATTGTAGCACACAATACATTTTCAGCCTGCGCATATTTACATAGAAATTTATTTGTCCTTTTTGTTACACAATCAAATACAGAGTCACAATTAAAGTAAAATTGGCAATCGTTAATTACATCTTTAGATCTAG
>Ga0126335_1000327_pt1 | contig 22390 bp, 20 predicted proteins | sample OlaspJWI45metaG_FD_108409 | JGI IMG/M metagenome (GOLD analysis project Ga0126335, IMG submission 108409) | Marine gutless worms symbiont microbial communities from Oahu, Hawaii - Olavius sp. 1 OAHU.JWI-45 metaG | ecosystem: Host-associated > Annelida > Digestive system > Unclassified | place... | reverse complement strand
GTTGTTGTTGTTGTTGTTAGCATTTTTCAACCAACCCTAAAATAGCCTCCAAATATAGCGATCTTCTGGACTTCACAACTTTTTTTAAAGTAAAATTTTCACATGCTTTTCATGAATATTCTCAACAAATTACTTTTGGTCCCATCTCAGTGTTTAGCAAAATTCCAAATTTTAATCTGCACCATGAAGAAAAAATAAATGCACAAAAAACCGACCTGCCTACTTCAAATTTCTGGACCAGAAAAACTGACAAATACATATTTCTAGGCTAATTTCATTTATCAGCACCAAGCTGCACACAGCCACAACAAGACAGACTACACTTCCTATGACTGCGAGTTCAACGCTCCAAAGTTGGCAGCAATTCTTGAACGGGCCTTCCTCGTTTGCGGTGTCTTTGGTTTGGAGGAGACGTCAGTGAGCTGGACAGCAGCTGCCTGTGCTGGCGCTGCTGTACAGCTGACAGTGCTGTGTAATGACAGTTCTGCTGACATAGCTGCCACACTACTTGGTGTTGCCAGCGATGTCACAGCTGTCACACCAGTTACTGTCACTGCAGCTGCCGACACTTCGGCAGATTCGCTCGGTTTTCTGTCTGGCTTTTGTGGCGTCTTCTGTCGCCTCATTACCTGACAACCAACCGCAAAGTAAGAAAATAAGTACCCAAAATGCCCTACATTCTGGATCAGTTCAACAGATGACACTGTTCAGTCCCGACCTTCTGCCAGCTGCTGAATACATGTCTGTTGCCTGTCTCATTCTCTTATCTAATCTTATAACTGTTTCCTTTTTTGGTTGTGACAATTCAGTGGTCATGTTATTTAAGATATTATAAAAATTAAGTAAAATAAGAAAAACTGAAAAAATTAAGTAAAAATAGTTTTAAAACCAGCTGAGCCAACTTAAGCTATCACTCTTAAGAAAGACGCAACTGCCATGAACTTCAAGATATCAAGGGTGCAATATTCCTTATAAGATCAGTCCGTGGAAAGAGAGATAGCTACAAAGAAAGACTTGACAGGTGAATCAAAAATGAAATACTGTAAGAAATATTCCCCTTAACTCTGTCAAACATTAACTGATTTTCAAAATGCTTTCACCGCCAGAGAGAGTACAAAATTTACAACAAATACTACTGTAGTATTTTCCACCACACTTGGCGTGATCGAAGTCGTTAAATTGGGGCCTAGAACGTTAATACAACCTTTTTGACACACTTGCAAAAAAGTAGACCAAAGTACTGAGAAAACGGTATTTTTTTTATTCATTTATTATTGATGAGCTAATTTATTTATTTACTTATTATTTATTTACTTAATTTGTATTTATTTTTTATTTTTTAAATACCCCCAGTAATAAGGATCCTGGGGTTTAAAGGTCAAAAGCAAAAATGTTAAAAACATAAAAGCAGGTTGAAATGGCTGAAAGTTTCTCGAAATAAAATAGCATTGAAACATTGCACCAGCATGCTGACTCTTTGCAAGAGAAACTGGGCCTCTCTCTAATGGTTTGCCTGAATGGTCTGTGATTTTACGGCCCAGTTCTTTGAGAAAAGAAGCTGTGGATTCGCTCAGTGCCAGAGTGACTCAACTGCCACTGGCCGAAACTCATGAGTGGAAGACAGTTCAGTACATTTCCTGTCAGTAGCTTGTTCAGCGACCACGTCTGCTGTATGACTTGCCGTGGTCAAGTAGGAAGCAGCTACTGTGATGCAGACTCTGACATCTCATGCCAAAGGTCGTCCCCCGCGCCAAGGAATAAGAGTGCAGCCATCTGGGCTTTTTTCATCACTTTGAACAATACCAGCTGGTTCCTTCTTCACTGGAATGCCTGCAGCACTGAAGGTACGGCTGATGCACTCATTTAAAACATGATGTCTTGCCTTGGGACATGCTTACACACTAAGCCGTGTGTACCAGTAGCGTCAACTAAACTGCCACAACAAGAATGAAGACAGAGCCAAGCCTTAATGCCACGCTGATGTGGACAGCCTCGTCATCAAGCCATAGACCGTACACAGTGAGTGGCAATGCCAGAAGCCAGTCGCCACTATGTGGCACACAGGCTGCGAGGAGACACGCTTGTTGGAACGGTGATGTTCGAGTCTCCTCTACTGCAGTAGATTCAGCCAAGATACCAGATTTGTCCCATGTTGACTGTTTTGATGCCGTCTGGCATATGGGGGCAGGACCATAAGAAGCTACCCAGCGACTTTTCAATGACTCTGCCAAACTGTCTGACAACAGCTGGGAACCACCAAGTATCTCATCCTGTAACACAAGAGTACTCGCCGCTGAGGCCAACAGGTGGGTAGTGCAAGAGAAGATACTCTTCTAATACCAAGACCACCGAACTTGATCGGGAGACTTGCCTGACACAAGTATGCCCCTTGTCAATTACACTGTCAATAATGTAGTGGTCCATGCCACAAAAATAAAGGAATGGGAAATGCAAGGAACTATCAGCAAGCATATTGTCAGAGTGAGTAAGTGAGAAGTTTCTTAATGTCACATCAGCGCACATTAGGCTATTCAGTGCCTTGCATATTTGCAGACCGAAAAATGAAAACAGTGAAAATGCAGTCAGCTATACTGTAACAATGACAACAGCTAATGTTATGCATTAAGGGAGTACAAAACTTTATACACAACAATGTTATATGCATGCTGTTGTAAAAAAACTGTTTTAGTAAAATTGTACAAAATGAATGCCATGTACTGGGTATATGCACACACATGCATATGTTTTAGTGCTTCTAAAGCAGTCATTTATACTCAACCGCACCAAAGAAAAGGTCATAATGCTGCTGCCTCAGTCTGTACCTGAAACAATTTGCAGTTCACTATCAATGTAGCAGGTGCTTAAATTCAAGCTTTAACTGGAGCAACAGTACATTTTTCCATTGTCAATTCATTTTGATGACTTTGGTGTAAACAACTGTTAGGCCTATTTGTTTCAGAAATAAAACATTCATTTGTTCAATAATATGCTACCACGCATAAACTTTGACAGACTGTTAAAAAGTAATTAACAGAAATCACAAAATTTGTAGTTTGGCAAAAGTATTTACATTTTTCATGGTATTATTACTATGCACTGCACCTTGCATTTTCACTTACCTACCTGGCTAGTGACTTCAACGTTCAAGGTTTGATACCTGGTGTATGTGGGTAGTTTTCAGTTAAGTTGGGTCTAACAGCGGCCATGTGTGACATTCAATTCTCAGACACCATGATCACCTGAGTCCTGATTAAAATACGAAAGGTCACTATTCTCAGTTTCACAGGCGCCTGAGCTTGCAATAGATACTGGTCACAGAATAACAGATGAGCTACTACACTGTGTGCGCACTGAAAGTCCACCAGCATGCAGTAACTAAGCTAAACTGCTCGGCTAGGTAGATGTTTGCTATTAGACGTCACTGAAGCTGAACAGAAATAGTGTATCACAGGATAGAGGACTTGTTCGTCAATAAATGCCTGAGAAGGATTCTGAACATACATTGGCCAAACAGAATCACCAACAAGGAACTGTGGAAGTAAAAGAGTGAACAGCCAGTCTTAGAACAACTTCAAAGTAGACAAGAGACCAAAGGCCTTCGGCAAAGGCTGGACTGAATGACCCGTGCACATGGCACGTGGCGTACAGTGTACGCGCCGCCAATTACTCCACACAGTGAAGCCGAACGGGGGTCATTTGGTGCATTCGTGACAGACAGACAGACAGACCAACAAACAAACACCACGAACATCAGTAACAGTAGTCATGCATTCGCTGCAGCCTAAAATGGAACTGGATTGGTCACACACTGAGACGAAGTGACGACAGCATTGCCAAACAAGTGCTACAGTGGATGCCACAAGGCCACAGAGGAAGAGGATGACCGAGAAACACTTGGAAAAGAGATCTGGAGAGGGTAATGTGGACAGAGAAGGCTTCAGGTTTAGCTGGAGGAAGATGGAAACGGCAGCACAAGACAGAGTGGAGTGGAGACAAGTGGTCTGTGGCCTATGCTCCACTGGAAGTGACAAGTCATCTTAGCAAAACATGCAGCTACAAGTTGGGCACTTGGCACCTGGCTGTAACTCCATACCACTAATAATGAGACAGGGAGAAGAGAGCACTGGAGTGGTTACCTGCGTGGGTACGAACTGCATTCCCTGCTGGCCAGCTGCCGACTGTTCCGTGACCGACGGACGCTGCTGAACAGGCACAACCTCGTTACTGGGTCGCGGTGCAGGTGCGGCTGACATAGGCCGAGTGACTGCTGGTGAGACTGTGTGTGTGGCTGCAGACTGAAACTGCGGAGGACGCCAGCCGGGCGGCGGACCACACCCACGCTGGACTGCAGATCCTACACTGTACACCAGACCTGGAGGTCGACCTATCAATGAAGCACACAACAGCAAGTTGTGAGAATTTCTGTTGTAATAAGCAACGTTACTTGGCATCATGTGTTCCTCAGTGTAGCTTCAGCCACACGGAATTAGCTTCTCACTGCTACAACGGCTCACAAATTGGTGAATTAGCATCAAAGCCATGTGGCATATTCAACAGCATGTTGTCTTTCCACAAATCTCTCGGTTCATTTATTAACCAATACAAGACTGATTAAAAACAACATAAACAACTGGTTACAGTAGCGAAGTAATGGCTGCATCAAAGTGGCACCATCTGGCGAATGAGTAGGAACAGTTACATGTGACAGACCAACATACGACACGCTACAGATCATCGATCGCAATAGTCCATGTCATGCATTCGATGCAGCCTAAGAATACACTGGCATCATCTTCGTATTGAGCTGCAGCTGTAAGCCAAGATTCAACTGTGGGGAAGTTATTGCAGTTTCCAGGCAATTGCTGCAAGAAAAACAGCCACATCGCTCACCTAATCTTCTGATCACCCAATTAGCTGAATTAAACCGCCCAGGAACTTCTAGTAATGATAGCTCCATCTCGCTTACTTTCAGTCATTCGGAGACAGTCCAATGGAGAGATGGACAATGCATATCGCACGGACCAGCCAATAAGATGAAACAACATCACAGCAGCAAAGAAAACACAGTCTACGACTGAGCGCTCAACTGACCAAAGACGGGAGTGAACGCCGAGTTTGATGACGTGGCAAAGTGAGTTGGCATCACATGTGCTGGGACAGATGGCCGAGCTAACACACTGTGTTGCTGCAACATACACACAACACGCATCGGCTGCAAACAGCAAATTATAGCAATAGTCTACCACACAAGTAGCAGTAGCAATCAATCAAATATCATGACTACAATTAAGATAATATACAGGACAGCGTTGTACCAGATTTCATTATCCAGTACCATAATGAAACTGGATCCAATTTTCGGTATGCTGGAACTGAAATAAAATCTTCCACTCCATAGAGTATGTCATTTTATGTTGTGCATATATGTCAACATCATTGCAGTAAGTTTTCTCTGTGGCTGAGTTTGTTGGAGTATGGTACTGCAGCTTCCTGTTGAGCCACTTTGTTAAATTAGCCGATACAGCGTAAAATGTGCCATCTAAACGAAACAAAATTTTGCCAAAGTAATAAGCTACATGCAGTTATATGCAGGAAATCAGATGAGACCTCTCCATTGCAACAATTCTATCCATGACAAAAGAGCTCACAACAAATATGATTTGTACAACATTACAAGACCATCATGAAAGATTAAGTAATTAACAACCATTAGTAATAGGAAACACACAGAAGTGCATAGTCGTACCAAGTGGAACAAGGCCGAGCCGGCGGCACTTTCTACAGCTTGCTCATAATTGCGTGCCAGTGACCCAGCAAATGTTATGTTGTTAAACATGACTTTAGCCTGACATCGGCCGTCATTGGCCCACTGGTGACTGTAGACTGGTGGCATTCTGACACCCACTGATTTACCCAGTAGTGCCAGCTGCTGTACAGTGCTGTAACGCATCCACACTCCACACTATGCTAACAGCATGACAATAGCAGCGGGCATCGCTACAACAGTAGCAGACACCGCTACTTCAATCATATGGTCTTCAATCGTATGTTCTCAGAAAAATCAGGCGTAGGCTCACGTGAGGGTTTACAACTTTTTACCCCATCCTGAACTGTCCATAATTCGAACGCAGACGTGTCTAAAGCAAGTTCTAAATGACTGGATGTGAAAACTGGGTCGGCCCAGCTGAGTCTTGCTCTCAGGAACCAGCACGTCGTGTCGCTTGGAGATGTGCCCGACAAGAGATGTTGGCAACGAGCATGCAGACATGTTTGAAGTGGTCCGGACCAGCGCTATGTTGTACAGAAGCACTGTACGAAGCTATCAGCCTGCAGAGGGATTGGTTCTCAGCTGCATCTCTGGCCTAATGCAACCACAGCTACAATGAAATTAGATCGTCTTGAACATTCTTCATCCAGGTGGTACAAGGCTACCCAGGTGTTCATCTCCAGTTCTCTGAGAGAGGCTCAAAGATGAGTTGGTTAGCATCTGCAGTGGCTGCCAGTATCTCCATTCAGCAACACACTGAGATCTATTAGTGCACAGAATGAGAATGAAGACCATGGACCATGCAGTTTTGCAGTCTCTGGACCCCGAGTTTGGAACAATCTGCCACCGTGTGCCACTCATGCAGCACACTCAGTAACTTCCACAGCAGACTAAAGGCAACAATATTTTGTCTGGCCTATGAAACATGACTTGGTGCTTTCCTTCATTCCCTATCAGTTCTCTTACTTTTTACCCACTTACTGCAAAGAGGTCACAGAAGAACCCAAACAGAAGTACCACAAAAGTGGACAAACTAACGTTAAAAAACAATGCTTGTTAAAAAAAAGACGCACACAAAACACACACACATGATAACTGATTTAATCAAACAGATAGCTCCTTCACTGTTATGTTCGTTCACTGTTATATTACACTCACATGCTGCATACAGCTAAAACAGCGAAGCAACTGATAACTGTTAACAAAAACCTGCGCGGAGCTTGAGCTGCATTGTTCATTGGAGGCCTCAGTGCCGTTGCCTGATGCTGAGGCTGCACCTGCATCAGTGGCACTGGTTTTGCTTGCCTAGCTGTAGTTGACGACGAATGATCTGGAGTGCTCGGTTCCACCTGTGTAGGACGGATTGGACGCGGTAATGAAGCGTGGATGTGAGCCGATGAACTAGCAGGGTCTGTTTTGTGATACTGACTGGTCTCTGTACTGGCTGACTTGGCTACAGACGACTCTACCATTGACTGTGCACTGGCAGGGGCTGAAGACACGTTACTGGAGGGAGCTTTCATTCGCTGCGTCCCTTCCGCACCTAACAAACACACGACATCAGATGAACCTAACTTACAGCACTTGTTTATGAACAGCAACAAATACATATTTCGCATCATTGTATTTTGTCGCCTCACTAACTAAAATGCTGCATTCCTATTGGTCCAACTTCAGTCACATAATATTGGATATTTCAGTCTACGAGGCACGATTGTTGGACATAATATATCAACCGTCAGACATTATAATGTCCAACGGTAAAATGTCATATAACTTTTCTACATCAAGTGCTGATACGATATGTGGGCGGAGCTCCACAAACTCGTATATGCTGTAAAATCGATTGCTCGTTTTTTCCATTTTTTTAAAAACACACAAAGTTGTCGATAAAAGTATTATTTATTTCATGAAAAAATTATGACCAAAGTGTAAAAATATTACGTAAGTTTATCGCTTACATACTTTCTATGGTGTGTTTACATTTAGACCTATGACGTAATGTCTTTCGTAAGGTCATGTTTGTAATACTTATTCATATTTTTTTCATGACAAAAGTTACTTATTAATCGAATTTTGGAATAAAAGCCTTTTATATTGTTGAAATTAATATCGAAGGATATTACAAACAACCTGTAGTTGGTTCTTTGTTAGACGGCTAACAAGTTTCCCAAAATTTCTGAGGTTAAAATATTAAAAAAAAATTGTAGTTAATGATAGGACAAAACAGACGAAGCATGATGGCGACGTGTTACATGCTAACATTATGTCCCTTGGTTGTAATGTCAACACTCGAGCTCCGTGTCATTTCAACTTTGTGACATACATATTAGCATGTCTCACTGGCCATCATGCTACATTTGTATAATGTGGCACAAAACTGTCATAAACTATGTGAGACACACAAGGTAGATTGTTCATGACGTATGACCCTATTACTTTTTTTTCAAAAAATTCCAAATGTTCATGCACGAAACTGCAGGTAGAATGGACTGTCATGTAATTTTCAGGTGAGAAATGACCTTTAAAGAGCTCTTCAACAGTAAGCTGTCTTCTTCTGTAGGCCGTGCTGTCCGACGCAGACTCAGCAGATGTTGTCTGTCCTTTGTCTCCCTTATCATTCATCTCAGCTGACTTGAACAGTTCACACAGTACCATCTCCACATCCTGTCCACAATGCACGGCGATGACCACATGTCAAATATTGCTATTGACAAATTGTTCACTAAACAAAACAGCATGCTGAAACGAATAAGCACGTCGCTAAGCATTACTCTACCGCTGAAGCAGGTTTCACATCTGAAAACAAAGACACATTGAGAGTTGCTGTTATTACGAGGCTGCATCGAACGTATGAGCAGCAGACTATTGCGATCAATAATCCCACACCACAGCATCCGTCAGTCTGTCATGCACGTGACTGTTCCTACCAATTCGCCAGATGGCGCCACTTTGATGTGGCCCTATAATGCGTTACACTACCACAGTCACCACAACATCTACCAATGTATAATTGTACCGTATGTTTGCCACAACTTGACGTGTAGTAAATGTGTAATTGACTCTCACATCTTACAAACAATCTATGCCCATGACTACAGCCGTCATTCAGCTGTTACTATAACCACTTGTCAAACTGACCTTCTTGGGTTTGTGAGATACAGCTGGAGTCCCGCTGTCAGATGTGTTCTGTGCTGAGTGTTTATCATACTGAGTGGAGCTTCCAGTGGCAGCAGCGGCATTACCATGTTGTGTGAGCCAGGACTGTGGTGGACAGAGAAGACGACCGTTAACATGTGGACCCGGTGGCTGATTGACTGCCGGCTGGCTGGGCATCACTGGCCTTGGCGGCCTCTGCCCAAGCTGAAGCTGGTCCCAGACATTCTGAAAGTCTCGGCCTCCACTGTTAGTCTGCTTCAACAACAACAGCATGTCAGTTCAATGATAGTGTTTTATTTTCAACCAAAAATGGAAACTACAAGAAAGTATTTTTCACAAAATGTTCTGCAATCCTACAGCATAACCTGCAACACTTTTCTGGATATAAACCTCAACAAACAACATGTAAATGACTGCAAATCAGCGGCAAACAAGACGCACATACACACAATGATTTTATGGCCTTTTGCCAGATTGACTGAGGTTATCCAAAACTATACGAAAAAATATCTGGAAATTATTAGTACAGTGTTCTCATATGCCAAACATCTTTCCTAGCATCCCACCATGGCGTCACTTTCAATACAAAACAACTCTTTCAAACAAATAAAAAAAACAAAATGTCTGTTTGGTGAATGTTCACATTCAGTTCAGTTGGTGAGCATATCGTTCGTCAGTAAAAACTGCACATACAAAGTCTTTGGATGCCTAAACTACACTATGTACAAGCACACATGCTGACAATACATACTGCTGGCAACTTACAGCAGTATCCTGAGGTGGCTGACATACTTTAGAGTGTCGTGGTGCCCCCTGGTGGCCAGGTGTCGAAAACTCCGACGGACGTTGAAGCACCTTATACTGTGGTGGTGGCTGCTGCTGTTTAGCATTTCCATTAGCAACAGGCCTTGACGACCGGTTGTGAAAGACAAATGTCTGCTGTGACGAGCTAGCAGCGAACGTCGCTCGTTTCTGTTGACGCATGACAGCGTCACGACGCTCCTCACCAAACGTGATGTTGATCATTGACGTGTGAGGCATACGATATGCACGACTGGTTGAACCACTGTCACAACACATGCAAATGGGTCGATTTAATGACGAGTCTTTATCGGCAATGAATTCACTAGAATGACAACCAAACCATCAACAACCTGTGAAAATGCACGTATATGCATAGAGCACAAAACGAAAAAAACACACTGAATGGCTCAAGTTTAAACAATCACAATCACGAGCCCACTGAAAAACAGCACCGAGCCAAAACATACATGTAAACGTAAGCAACAAAATAGTTATAATTAACTGCTCAAATGAGTGTTCACATGCCACACTTTCAATTGTATATGACTGTACTAACTGCAATACACAATACAGCACACAGTAGTTCCGATAGCTGTAATGAATCATTTCATTATCTACTAACCTTCAGGACAATGGATAACATTTCCATTTGAGAATTAACTCATTATATAGCATAACTCGACAGCTTGTTTACTTGCACTGGAGAAACACCATCAAATATTGTTTGCTGGAAGTGGAGGGTAACTCAGTCAAGCAAATAAACACATGTAAACACAGTTTCAAAGGCAACTGACCGAATTGTGAGTCCGCCAAGAAATTCCTCGTCAAACAACACTTCATACACGCTGTCTTGCTCCTTCTCACCTACAACAATGCCAACAACAACATCATACTACAGAATTCGGTTCTGAACTGTGCATTCATGACGACGTAAGGTGATACGTCTCACTCAAGATAACACGCCATTTCATTCCAGCCAATCAACTGTGCTAGTACTGATGGCAAAAGCTGAGTAACAGAATAAACTATGCATCAAAAAGTCACAGTAATTAACACAAATAACTGAAAAAATAACCATGCTACAAAATGCTGGTTTAGTTGCATTTATGACATCCAGCCAAGAAAAAGAACTTTTACAACCCCAGAGCCGTCAAGCAAGCGCTAAAAATAAGTGTTTGTAAACACTCAGTAGTTCTTCTAATGTACGGCTGTACCGGATTTGCCTTTTTCAAATCTGGCCGGAGCCAGCTGTTGCCAGATTTGTAACTCTGTTAAAATATCACAAGAAAAGACAATGACACATTAACTATCACACTCAGAAGCTTTGTCTAGCAACTAACACAATGCTCACATCATGCACAAACATCACAGACGGCTGTACTACTACTCAAACATCTTGTCTTTTTTCCCACATATAGCTTGTTTTCCTTCCATCACTCGTTTCTTATGTAAAGTTGCAAAAAGTAAACAATTGAATCTGAAATCCAACAAAATCCGGAAACCCAGCCAAAACTTCAGCCGGAGCCGAATTCGTTGACAGACAGAAAAAGTCCCAATATATAAACTCCATCTGAGACAGAAACTGCCAAACTATCCATTAGTTTTTGCCTTTCTCATCAGTACCTGACTTTTTTCCGCATCTTTCTGAACTTTCTTCAATTCTGTCTACAAATTGCTGTTTGAATTTGGTGACTTATTCATGATTTCCATACAACTGGCCAGCATAAATCAAGCAAACAACAAAAAAACACTACATACTGGGAGTGATGCCGATTATGGTGCCTCGAAGGCCGAGTGGAACGGAGTAACCTTCTCGCACGTTGACCACTCGATCAAACAACTCGTACGCCGTCAATGGATCAGGCACTGAATTGGCCTGGGCATCAAGCGGCTGGTGAACAGATTCAACAACACATGATGACATGTAGATTTCAATAACTAGTTAACAAATAAATTCAACATGTTCTTTCTTATGTTACGGGTGCAATATGGTAATTATGGCTCAAAACAGTGTCTAGGGAAATACTAAGAGGTAGTACAACGAGGAAAAAGGAGTCTGTACAATAGTATAGAACCGAGAATGTTACCAAAAAATGTAGCTAGTGGCAAGCAGCAAGCACTGAGCAGCAGACACACTGTAACAACTGCGTAGTAGACGACACCAAGAAAATGGGCTGCTGGCTTCGTAGGATGGGTGGCGGACAGTTGGTGACGGCAGGCGTCAGTCGTCATAGCAATCAGAACTCAAACTGAATGTGGTGAGCATATCATTCGTCAGACAGCTCTCAGCAGTGTCACAGTGTGGCGAACAGCACAGCAGATCGACTCAACGGTATTCGCCAGTAGTATCACCAACAACACACACTGCACAAACTCCGAGCTCGGCGTCTCTCGAAGATTCACAGCACTGTCGATCTTTGTTCAACAACATCTGAATAGAAAGTGTTGAGAAATCGCGTCCCCAGTTTGAACACAATGGTGCTCATGTGATTTCTCATCATACGGTCGCAAACAGGTTAACGCGGCGGGAAAACTGGATCGGCGGCAGCGCGGCAGGCTATGGCAACGCAGCTGTGGCACGCAGCCTATGCATACACTAGTACAAACTGACCGGCACGAATACATATGCAAATATGTAAATCAACGACCTCACTGGACATTACGATAAAACCAGTACAGTAAACAATGTTAAGACACTTGTAAATAAAATGTCACAAGCACGTTTGTGACTTAAAGACATTTCTTGACTTGTACTTACAGAAATCAGGCACAGCAAATCTCAGACGATTAAACGGCCTTATTAAGTAGATGATTAACTAATAACTATGCACGGAAGCAAATAACACAGACATAAATCACTGAGCCACCAGACCTGGTAAAGAAGATGGGGCCGAACCTGCATCTTGACTACTTTCCTCTTCTTCTTATTTGCCAGCTGTAAGCCAATCAACATTACCATATCATACACAGCCATACTGACAAATCAGTTAAACAAGCCGCCCATCAGCAGTGACGCTCTGCTGGCTTAAGTAGCTCAGAGTAAACTAGTTTTATGTTTGTGATCAGTGTTGTCTGTTAAGGTCTGCACTTGCAAATTTACAAGTCCAGCAGTTACAATTTCCGACACCTTGGTTAACAGACAGACTGACGCCCAGCAATATGCACTATATGATAAGCTGTGCTGTACTAAAAATGTACAGATTATAAAGTTTTCACATTCAAGACAGAACAGAGACAACATTAAAAGACACAGCTGGTGCAAATTTTAGATATTCATATTTAGTGTGGCACCGTAGAGTAACAGTAAGAGAGCTGGAGCTGCGATGTAGAAGTCCTAGGCCTGGTATAATGAAATGTCAACTATCGCAGGGTTGATGACAAAAACTATTTGGGCTGATCGCTTAGAAACCAGCAGCAGACCCCGAATCTTTGCTCATGTTGAGTGCAGGCATATTTAAACACAAAAAGATCTGGTAGCTTTTAGTCATCATGGAAGACAAAATAATCACATTAAAGTAACCGCACTGACACGAAATAATTGACATCACTGACACATCATGTAATAGTGGTTCACCAGGCTGATGCTGCAGTTACCTGCACAGCAATTACACTGTTTACTACTAATAATAATAATAAATTTGTAAAGCACCGTGTTGCTACACAACAAAATCCACGCGATCATTTAACATATCAGCAGCACTCACGTTGTTTTGTATCACTTCTTCCTCAATCAGTTTAACCAACGACTCATCAACCACGACGCTGCCAACTGGCAATGGTGACAGGTCAGCACATGGCAGTTCTTTCAGAAAGTTTCTCAATGCCAACAGACGCTGTGCCCTACATACAACATCCATCCACATCTTACCACGCTATCCAACAATACCTTCAGAGCACTGGTTAGGCAGCTAAAAGCCGATACACCATACAATTGAATCAGCATATCAGCAAGCACTGCTATGAGTGCCTAGTGCTGTACGAGGCTAAAATCACTCAGAAAGATCAGTTCTGTGCTGCGTTTCTTTGCCTCAAACAGCCGGAAGATATCACATCGTCAATCTCACTTTAGCAGTATCTATAGATGTGTGCAACCACTGGGGACATGGATAAACCCAGAAAATGTTATGTTAATGGTTGTATAATGTCTATATGACAATGGCCTAAGAAGCCGTGGCTTTAAAGTTAACTGCTTTTGTCAGCTGTCTATCAGGCACCTTTCTGCATCGTGCCATTTGGATGACGGCCGTTCACTGTTGTGGAACAGAGTAGAGTGTGTAGAAGCTTAACGTCCCACTCAACACTTTATAGGTCATTTCGGGACTATTTTACAGGCCAGATGACCCAACCAACAGCATCAAAGCACTGTAGGAAGCCAGTCCAGCTTCACTGTGTACGGTGAATAACAAACCACACTTCAGTGTCTGATGAAGGCAATGCGTTTGTGTATTATAAGAATGGGCCCACTTGGTGGTGCTGCAGCCCTCAGCCAGACATCAACTTATACTGCAAAACCACGGACCATGGGGCTGGTGCATCGCGTGGTATGTGTATTTACTCCCCAGCTGCTTGCTGGTCCTCATTTTACCAACCCCGAAGTGATGGAAGGCTGAGTTACATACCCGAATGGTGCCCAGTCCAACGTCGTTAACTACCACCAAACATATGCTGTGTATAATGAATATAAATTATGCTACTTATTTATGCGGACAAATCTTTGTAATGCACAAAACCTAGTGGGTGACGGGATAACGTCAACTAATATGGTCATAATAAAGCAAATCAGTTCGGCAGATATACTTGTTAGCTGGGAAGACATCATCTTCATAGTAGCAGTCGTTGTTGCTGGCCTTTACAAGGCACTGAAACACTTCGGGAAACCTGACACACAACACAACACGTTGTTAACTACCAGATCTCGGACATCTGTTAATATATACAACAACGACATACACACGCAAAGACAGGACAGGTAAAAAATAGTGAGTCTTAAAGGTATTGCCAGATGGAACTTGTCTAAGAAAATAGCATTCCAAGTGACTGGACCTGAAATACAGAAAGCTCTATCACTTCTTCTTGCGTGTACATTAAGAGCCACAGCTGATCAGCCAAGCAACAGCTTCATCGTCAGCAGAGTGTAGTTGTGACAAGCTGACATTTAACTTTGACAGAGGACAAGAGTCGACACTGTAAGACATCGTTTGCTTTTCACCACAAGGACAAAAATCAGTGGCTGCCTGGTTTCCATTTCTCCTTACAGGCACCACAGTGACTCTGTGCAGTCTGAAAACGGTTAAGGAGGGATCACTGTTGTTGTGGAAACTTGGTTAGCAAATGGTGGAGTCATCCACTAGGGAAAAGTCGACCGCCTGAGCTGACTTCCAGTTCTTTCCATTGACTTCTAATGGTCCAAGCATACCAGGTCCTGTCACAAAGGCTTCCTAGATGAGAAACAGGCATGCAGAGGGTTAATGACATTAGTACAGCCTAACAGCTGGACATGAAGCTGTACAATACAAAACAGTAGCTTCAGACACAACCGAGACATTTCTACCTTTAACATTCAGTCTCCATCAGCAACATTCATCAGAAGCTTTTCTCCACGTTACTACAGCAACACACTTTACACAGAAGAAAAAGCAAATCTGTCTTGGTTGTGCCAGAATGAAATGTTTTATCGTTCTCTATTAGTTTTAACCAACCTAACAACTACGTTTGATGAATGTGTAATGCATACTTTGCCATGTAGTCGGACAACAACTGGTGGACTTTGTCAGAGTAACTCCACTCACGGTCGTGTCGCTGAGTATAGCCTGGCACCTGCAATATATATCGTTACAGCTAACACTTCATGTGTTCAACTTTGCAAGCCATACCTGAACTTATTTAACACTCTACTCAGAACTCAAGGAAATACACAACAGATACAGTTTGGCGTTTTGTGACAGTTTGATATTTCACTGCTTTAGAAGTATTCTTACATATTTACTAATTAGTAGCTGAGAAAAGATGAGCAATCAATGGCCTGCAAGCGACACCGGTCTGTCAATCACTTTAGATGACCATCATAACAGCTTCTAGAATTCATAAAAAATTTTGATGCTGCAGAGTATATAGCTGACATTGGTAGATACATAATATACCAATACTGCATTATTGACATTTGCATAATATACCAAAAATGTACTTAATTTAAGTATTAATTAGAAAACTACAGCAGGCAATCTAACACTATAGTACATTCTCAAACAAGTATCCACTAAACCATGCAATGTATAAATCATGTCCTAAAATGTAATAGAAATGCAGATACATGGCTGGAGAAAGAAGTGCATGCAATAACTACCACTACAGCTGAAAAAGTCAGTACAACTTTTCATTATTTTCTATCGAGTAATAACATACACTCTTGCATGTACACTTGCACAGTGACGACTTACTTCTTTATTAGTTTTACTGAACTTGAGGTTAAGTCCAGCATTCAACTTGGGAGCATTCTGGCTGTTGCCGAGCAGTATGTAGACAGTGCCGGTGATGCGTGATAATATGTGAGGACTGATGCTCAATCGCTGCGCCAGACTGTACCCAGCGTAATACCGAGGCTGACTCTTCTGCACACACAGCACTGACTAAGTAAGTCAATATCAAATACAGCCATGCTGACTGGCCACAACCCAGTCAGATGGTCAAGTCACGTTTTGATGAAGTAAATAGTAGAACAAGCTTAACGTCCCACTTGATGCACTGCAAGTCATTTCGGGAACGGTTTTTACAGGCCAGATGACTCAACCAACACTGGAACTGACAAACGCTGAGATTTTAACAGCTGCATTTGCACCACTGGGTAAATGACACTGATATAAAGACTGCAATTTCTCTGTTCACAGGCCCCATATGGGCACATGAAGATACCCACTCCATTTCTTGGCTGAAGGTTGTAAAATCGACCAAACCAGCATTTTGCAGCATGCTATATTTTATCTACATTTGTGCAAAATATTTCAAGTTTCTCATGCATGTTTTATTTTGTTCCTACCAACACAATCAACTGACTCATCTCTGAGTGAACTGTTATGTGGCAAGTAGCTCATAGAACCCAACCATTTACTCTCACTTCTTTACACTATTCACAGTCCTGCCGGCTGCAACTGATGGCCAGGCGATTTGAGGAAAAAACTTACAGCATTTCTGTTTTATGAAATAATAAAACGCAGCAAGCTTGAAGTCAAAGCAAACTATGGCTTAGTAGTAGAAGAATTAAACATCCAAGTCAAAGGCGTTTCAGATATGACTTTCCTTGCCAATCCTTTAACTGGTGCAAAATACATTTTGACACAAAATAACAGCCACCAAAATACAACACAAATTTTCAAAAATTAAACTACGTCTGAGGGCAACACAAACCCGTGCACTGCCGCTGTCTTGCGACCTTGACAATAACCCCATGACATTGAAAGTCGAACGTGACTTAGATATTCTAAAGATGTATCCTCACACTCAAAATAAAGCAGCTGGCTGAAGGCATTTGAAACTTAGAGCTTGAATTGAATTAATACAAAAAATGTCTCAAGGTCAAAGGTCAAAAGCACCAAATTACTTCCAGCATTATCGTAACAGATATTCTGATCCAAGCCCCAGCAATTTCCGGCCAGTAGTTGTTGAGTTGCATGCTACCGCTTTTTCACTGTTTTGACCTTGGACCCATGACCTTGAAATTGAACCGTGACCTAGATATTCTGAAGATGTGTCTCCAAACCGAAAATAATGTTGCTAAATACAGCCATTCAAAATATATACCCTGGATTAGAAAAATACAGAAATAGCTCTCGAGGTCAAATGTCACCAACCACCACCCACTTCTAGCGTTCACCATAGGACATATTCCTACCAAGCTACATCAATTTCTGTCAGTAGATTTCGAGACTTTGTGCGAACAGACAAACAGACAGACAGACAGACAAATGCCGCCAAAAACAATACCTGCTCGCAGCATGCACGCAGGTAAAAACTATTAACAGCTTATCGAAAAACAGCAGGTCAAGGCTACAGCTCAACCATGCCATACTATCCAGCACAAACACTAGCATTCACCAGCAGCAAATTAATACACTCAATGACAATCTACCGAGTGCTGACGAATGATGCCATTCAGTGTCGGCTCAAATGGCAGATGAAAGTTTGCACGAATGCGGCCTTCTGTCAAGTCAACGTCTAATACCTGATATCGACACAACATATAGCACTAAAAGTTTTAATGACGATAAATGTTACATATGGCAGCAAAAGATGAGTACTGCAAATAACAAATGATAAATAAGATAAAATCAATAAAAACAACTATCAAAATCAAATAGTTCAGTTCAAACAAGATGGCCTCTTCATCAAAGCTGGACAATCCATGTTTTTTAACTGCCACGACTTTGACTGATAACCTTGATAAACAAACTTGACTGTACTTTACTTGAAGATGTACCTGTTATACCTGTGTACCTGTTATACCTATGTACCTGTTATACCTGTGTACCAAAACTGAACTTTCAAGGTCAAGGATTTCAAAATTAATTTTACAGAGATACACACAAAATACAAACCAAAGCGTGATAAATATATACCAAACCGTTAAACATAACCTGATAGACCTACCTCTCCAGATGCACCATAGTTTGGATTTCCTAAACAGAAGACAGTCGACTTCTTCTCAAACAGCTGGTCTAGCGTCCTAAACTGCGTAAAGTCGGGATCCTGCACTGCAATATCCTGCAAACATGTACTTACATACTCATGCACAGCGTATATACTTTACAACTAGCATATAGAAAATTCAACAGCTGCTATAAAAATAACGTTACAGAAATTCAAATGACCGTTCATACACTGTATAGAATTCTTGAGAGCATTCTCATATAATCCAGTAATTCTGACTACGAGAATACCACCAAGCAGCAACTACCAACCTTCACAATTGTTTGATGTGCAAAAGGCGTTGGACGACTTTGCCACTGCTTTTCCAGAGTAACTAAACCATGTTGACCACATACGTACCTGCAGCATGCAAACGAATGCATCTGAAATCTATTACACTGAAACACTGCACAGTGCACACTCACGCACTGCACACTAATCCACATGTTTAAGTTCGTTATCAAATCACGTGTCATAACTTACACACAGATTGTACTTTATTCGCAAAACCAAATCACTAACTTCTGAAAGACATTCAAAGATCTGTACAACACTGGTCTGCGAGAATCAACATTTAAGGACAAACAAAAAGTGAAAATGATCATAGAACAGTGGTCTGCTATGTAGCAGGCTGATGGCATTCCATTTCTGTTTGTGGTCCTCCTTCTCCTGCTGCCCTTTTTACTTCCAGGTACTTTGCTGATGATGTAAAATCACTCGACATATGCAGTCTCGTTCTTCCTCAATATGCTTTACCCTGCTCCAATGGTTATCAATAAGCACCAAATCACTGAAAAACAAACCAAATTACCTGCGGCCACACATAGGTCGGGCGTAGACAAGTATCGTGGTGTCACCAATCTCCACACCCATACGATGTTTATACCTACGTCACAAAACACAGCGCTAACGGTATTCACATTCAGGGCAAGTTACTACCACAAGCTTTGGCACCAATATACCACATCCAGACACTGTCCGAAGCATACAACAGTCAATCAGAATTCCAGAAAAAAAGCAAAAAATCCCTCTTCACTCTTCTGCCTTCAGAGTCCCTGAATTGTTAATTATTTTATCCCACCAAAAATGTGACAAAACTCACATACTCTGGAATCTTCAAAAGCATCTAAAGGAACCTCAAACCAAATTCGTCTAAGTATGACGTGATGCCACTGGTAGCACTTCTGCCTGCTGTGTTACGGGTCACCCTCTCCCCTTATGGTCTACTCAGCTGTTAGCCTGTGTGGAAATAGTGAAATTATCAACAGACAGCTTTGAAACCAGAATATAACTTTAGTAACAGGTGTAATATGGTAATTATGGCTCAAAACACTGCCTAGAAAAATACTAAGAGGTACAATAGGGAAAAAGGAGTCTGTAACATAGTATAAAAACGAGAATGTCACCAAACAGATGAAGCTAGCGGCTAGCAGCAAGCGCTGAGCAGCAGACGCGTTGTAACAACTGCATAGTAGACGGCACTGATGGAACGGACTGCTGGCATCATAGGACGGTCGGCGGACGGTCGGTGACGGCCAGCGTCAGTCGTCATAGCAATCAGAACTTGAACTGAATGTGGTGAGCGTATCGTTCGTCAGGCAGCTCTCAGCAGTGTCACATAGGCGAACAGCACAGCAGATGGACTCAACGGTCTACGTCCGTCGTATCACCCACAGCACACACTGTACGAACTCCGAGCTCGGCGTCTCTCCAAGATTCTGTCAATCTTTATTCAATAACGTCTGACTTGAAAATGTTAAGAAATTGCGCCCCCAGTTTGAACACAGTGGCAGTCACGACTTCTCATCATACGGTCGCAAACAGGTGAAAACAGGTCAACCCCATCGGAAAACTGGGTCACCGGGTTGGTGGAGGCGCAGCAGGCTGTGGCAACGCAGCCTATGCGCACACAGGTACAAACAGTGACTGGTACAAATACGTATGCAAACATGTAAACCAACGACCTCACTGCACATTATGATAAAAACAGTACAGTAAGCAAGGGGAGGTGAGGAGCCGATCACCACAGCTGTTGTAACTTGACTGCCTCACTAGCAACAATGCTGTTAAATAAACATCAATGTGCAATGTATACCGTTCAGTAATGGTGTCAGCCTCTCTGTGCCAGACTGACTGAGCATCCATTGACAGTGGCTCACTGCGAATGTCTGTCTTCTCCTCCTCCAACAAACGTTCTCTCGGTGGAACTTCCACCGAACAGTACCTAGACAGTGTACACAACTACTTTCACTTTTCGTTTCATTTATGACTTCTACGACAACCATGGGTACAGAACCATTTTCACCTCCAGACATTTCCTGGACTTTTGCAGATAATAGTAGAAGCAACGCATGTGGTTCAGTAAATGATGTGAGAAGTTGTGTGCAGGTTTTCAGACAATAAGAGTGCCACAGTTTTTAAATCTGAATTCACTTTTTACAATTTGAAAAAACCAACATTATGGACTCTGTCACACTTAACTACACGCCTGCAAAGACTAAACTAATGTTTGGTGCCAAGCAGTGAGGTTCAACTTGTGCAATTAAGTTCGCTGACATTTCCATGACCATTCACTGACAATTCCAAACTTCAAGATTCTCCAGACAAGTGCAACCCTGTAGTCAGTGCAACACAGACCTCATTTCATCAGTGGCGACAGACTCGACTAAAGCTTCATACAGGTGAGGCCAACCGACAAAGACACTTCTACCGATCAGTGCCACGGCTGCCTGCTGCAACGTCTGACATAATGACACACAACTGACGTCACTGCATATGTAGCGCAACAAATATCAGACTCATAAAATTCACTGGCATGTTTAAACTGTCTCCTTGACTTATAAATGCAACGAACGATACTTACAACAAACGTCAAAACCACCTTACAGAACCAAAGATATTCAGTATCTGTAAATGTGTAAGCAGTTTCTTAATGGCACGTAAACGTGCAGCACTCTGTGCTACAGAGACGCCGCCAGGCCACAAGACTAAATTCAATAGAAAGCAGACCACCTGTATACACAAAAGGCACCTTTCAGTCTTGCATCTGTCTGGCTATACATTTCTTGTAACCTGATAGGTTTTCAATACTTTCATGTAAGTAACGATTTCACTTATAAGGAATATAAAAACAAGTGGAAAGCCTGACTGAAGAGCTTTGTACTCGTAGCAGCAGAACACAGTCGCTGGCAAGTGAACAGAGACAGGCCTACAAACCAATGTAACGGTGTCATGGACCAGCTCCAATATCATGTTATCATTGCGGCTGTTCATCTGAAACACTTTCACCTCAGCCTTCTGCAGTGATGCCTACACAACAATTCAGCAGTACAGCGACATTACATCATATCTATAACACAGGGTGAGACAAATCTTTAAAATAACTCACGAAATTCAGAGCGTCAAAATTCAAAAGAACAGTGGCACATTGTAGTGCCATCTGAGTAAGAACAGACACCGGCACGACAGACAGATGCCCATGACATGGGATCATCAATCACAGATCAGTCTGCATCCCATGCATTTGATGCAGCCTAATAAACTGAATGGTGAGTCTGGTTAAAGATAAGACCCGACAATTTCTCTGGCAAATATGTAAATTACTTACAAAATAGCCTCAAAATTTACATCAAAAGTTTATGAACAAATAAAATTTTTCACACTAGGTACAAAATCAGACATCATGCAAAAGTGGTCAAAAATGCATGGCTCCATAACATTCAACAACCTCTCCTGCACACCTTGTCATCATTTTTGCAACAAATAAAAACTGACCAACTTCTGCTTTTGAAACAGACAATTTGTAGTTTTTGGTCAGCCATCCAAATTATGTTAAATGAGTTACACCATCAGAAATAATCACATCATTCTTAATGCAATACAGATTACTTCACACAGCAATAGGTTTTTTGAGCCTTCAGTGCTTTGATGCTGTTGGTTGGGCGGCAGGAAGGGCATCTGACCTGTAAAAAACCTTGGGGG